>Ga0164297_10005276_pt1 | contig 11168 bp, 23 predicted proteins | sample GEODES058metaG_FD_113539 | JGI IMG/M metagenome (GOLD analysis project Ga0164297, IMG submission 113539) | Dystrophic lake water microbial communities from Trout Bog Lake, Wisconsin, USA - GEODES058 metaG | ecosystem: Environmental > Aquatic > Freshwater > Lake | place: USA: Trout Bog Lake...
AGCCTCGTCGAGCACGTCTACCCAGTCGCCCCAGTCGTCTGTGGTGTCTGCATCAGCAACCACAGGCGTGGTGGTGGCACGTGTGCTCAGGTGGGCGCTTCGCTGGACGCGCGACCCATAACAGCACGCGACCAGAGATACAACATTCCGACAGCAAGGCGGCGTAGCCGGCGGCGGGCGGGCGGGCGCACGACAGCTGACCGCGAGACAATTCATAAACAGGGGCAGGCAAACTAGGTAGCCCGTGGCCCGGGGGTACATTTACATTAGCCGGAGCCCTCTGTCAAGCGCCCGTAGACGGCACACAGAATGGGAACAGCGCCCAGCAGACCCAGCTGCATCTTCTCATTGGTTGACGCACGTAGCGTCAGCTGGCCCGACCCCCGGCTGTTCAGGTTGGCGCGCGCCGTCACCTGCGTGTCCTTGTCCACATTCACCTGGGTCTGCACATTGCCGCCCAGAGCAACGTCGCCGCGCCACTTCATGAAGGACGCCCCGACAGTGGTGCTTGTGGGTGCCGCATCATCCTTCTGGTGTCGCATTATTCCTTCCAGATTGCCGCCTGATTGTCACATTTGGAGTCAGTACAAGCACGCATTGCTTTCATCGTCACACGAGCAACGCACCGAAGGCAGTGTCTCCCTTGGAAGTGATGACGCCACAGTTGAGCACGAGCTTGGAGCCAGGGCGGACCTTCCACCTGAAGGCAGGAGAAAGCGATGTGTGATAACATTGTGCGACAAGTTGCGCGAAACCACGGGGGCCACACGACGCACCGGTCCTCAACCTTCGCCCCGAGAGCCAGGGCTCCCGCAACATACGAGGCCGATACACCGCCCGCAGTCTTGTTGTTTGGCAGGTTCTTCCATCGCGTCTCAGACCGCAGCGTGTACGCAAGCTGCTTCCCCACGGTCTGGATGTCCAGGCCGCTGGTGGTCACCAGCTTGTTGCTGTGCTTCACACTGGCCTCCGTCTCAATGGTGAGATTCGCGTCCTTCTTGTCCTTTGCGATCTGCCCGCTTATGTTGGCTGGGATGTTCTTTCTCACCACGAACCCCTTCTCCAGCGAAAAGCTCTCGATGCCAGCCTCGTGGTCCCAGCCGTGCGACTCGACGATCGGGCGCACCACCCACTGGCTGGCGCTCTCCAGGAAGCGGAAGTGGTGCACAGGCGTCTCGCTGTCGAACGTGGGCGGCAGCGCTGGATCCGGCGCGGGGATGGACACCTGCTTCACCTCCTCCTCCACAAACTCCTCAGCAGGAGCGCCGTCTGTCTCCTCCGGCAAGTACCCACTGTCGTCGCCCTCATCCCCGTACAGCTTGCGCGGCGGGCGGGACGTGATGAGGGAGGACAGCAGAAAGGGCAGCGGCGGCAGCTTCTGGCGGGAGCCCATCTGGCGGGCGTTGCTGTCTTGCAAGTTCAGCAGCGCATTCGCCTCCGTCAGAATCTTGGACGCAAAGCAGAGGAGCAGCAGCTGCGGCTTCCATACGTGGCCATTGGGAAGCACGCGGTCACCTGTGCGGTTGGTGCGGCAGTTCGGGTGGTTCTCCGCGAGAGACACTGGATTCATCAGACGGATGTCGCCAGCGGCCTGGCGGATGGTCTGCTGCACAACGTGTGAGCGCTGCGCGACATACGTCTCGTAGCTCATCGGTTGCCCATTTGCACCATCGGGCGGCGCCGTCGAAGCGTGCGTCAAAACCACAATGGCGTTGAACCACACGGCAGCACCGAAGGTATTGGTGATGGTGCGTAACAGCGGCAGGTCACCGAAATCAGCACGGTTGCTCGCATCCAGGCGGTCAAAGTACAGCACAATGTCCGGCGGGTGGCGCTTCGTGAACGCCTTGGCCTTGGCCTGCGAAGAAGGCGTCAGTCGGGAGGAGGGTTCAGCTCGGAAGGAAGGCTTCAACTCAACGCTCTAGTGCGTACCATGATGGAGCTGTTGTACCGCGTGTCGGATGCGCACGGCCGCAGCCCCGGCGTGTCAATGAGACGAAGCTTGATGCCGTGCATGTTGGTCTCAATCATGCGAACCTACGTGCGAGAGAGCAAGTAAGAGGCCATCGACAGGGACTGCAATGCGTAGGTGTGAACGAACCTCCTTGGTGGCACTTTCGAACGCGCTCGTCTCCACCACATTGCTGCCCAGCAGAGAGTTGATTGTTGCGCTTTTGCCGACGCCCGTTTTGCCAAGGAGCAGGATGGTGCACGAGAAGCCGAGGTCGGAGTCCGCACCTGCCTGCTGCTCCGCCTGCTCAGCCATCGCGTTGGCGCGCTCCGGGCCAACACTGCCGCCACCCGACGCGCCCGCCCCGGCCTTCAGCTTCTCCGCAAGCTCCAGGCGGTACAGGACCTGCGCCACCACCGTGTTGCGGTGGCTCTGCCCCAGACGCTGAGCGAGACGCAGCAGCTTGACGCGGATGTCCAGCAGCTTCTCACGCATCTGCCGCACTGCAGCCGGCTCTGCCGCAGACGACTCCGCCGTGCCCTGCGACGCAACGGCGGGCTGCGCAGCACGTCTCGCAAGGGCAGTGCGAACAGCCGCCATCACAGCTGCCTCAGATCCGGCAGCAGCCTCGAGCGTGGCACCTGTATTTACTGAGGCGCCGTGTGAGCCGTGCTGGCCTCCAGCGGCAGCGGTCTCCTCGACCTCCTCCTCCTGCGGCAGCGGCAGATAAAGTGAGGGAGGTGCGATCAAGTGCACACAGTTTCGGCCCGACGCCGGCGCAAGCATAGCAGAGTCACGCGCCTGCTCTTCCTCCTCATCCTCATACACTTCCTCTAACTCGCCCTCCTCGTACTCCTGACAACGCATCACGATAGGTGTGAACACGCATGTCTGAGTCGGCCGCACACGCACGGTGATCGCTCGCAAATCGCGACGCGAGGAGCGCACCTCATCTTCACCGTGGTCCTCGCTCCAGCGCTCCGCCATGACGACGCGTGCCCGGCGTGAGACGGTGCTGGGCTACTTTCCGACTCTCGTTTTCGCACGCACGACTGCAAGCAACCACCGCGTGCAGCAGGCAGTACGGCAGTGCTCAGTGCTCTCGTGACACGCGAGGATGAGACGCGTGTGACGAAGGGGCGTGATGACGTCCCTGGAGGCGACGTCACCGCCGGGCACTCTTCTGATAGTGTGTATTTACGAGAAGAAGTATTGGCTGCGGAGCACATCTTCAAGGTTGAGCGTGCCAGCCTGTGGCGGCGGCGGAAATGTGATGCCCGGGTACTGCTGCTGGAAGTTGTGATACAGCTGCTGCAACAACGGCTCGCTGTGGAGCTTGACAAACTGCGCGGCGGTAGGGGAAATGTGAGGGTCATAAGACGATGAACACAGCGGAAGACAAAGAATCCTCAATTACGTGCCTGCTCGCGAAGAATGCGCGACATGCCGTCCACAGTGCCTGCATGCGTCCAGTACGAATCGTGCACGCCTGCAAATTCAATACCTGCGCGCAGTGGCGGTGAGATGCAGGGCATCCTTGATTCGTCAAGGCAAAGAGAGCACTCACCCTCACGACCGCAAGCACATGCAGTCAGCATCATGTGTGCAGCATCTAGACTGTGAATGTAGTTTGGCGGGAATGCGGTGCGCTGCTTCGTCTTGATGACCGGCGACTGATCAGACGCAGACCTGTGGCCGGGGATAGAAGTCGGGTGAGCGTCTCACCTCAATCAGATGGGTCAGGAGGGCACGCACGGGACTGTGAATGTCTGCAGGACGGTGTGCACTGAGCGCGCCCCATGTCTGCGGTACGGCTGGACGACGGGCAGTCCCACCGGCGTGCGCCACCGCACAGACTCCTCGTGATGCGCAATCTCACGGGCGCATTCGTTGAGCCAGTCCATGACAGCTTTCGCGTTGCCAAACATGTTACCGAGGCCCTCGATGACCTTGCGCGCCGCATACATGGCCATAGCGATGTACTCCTCCTCTGTGCTGAACGCTTTGCGCTCGCGCAGCCTGTTGGCAAGGGAGCCTCAGGTCAGGCTGCTTCAGAAATTCGTAAGCAATGCATTGGACGCACCTATTCCAGATCTGATCACGAGCACCTACGAACGTGACGCCATACACGGAAGTCATCACCGTCTGCGTTCAGAAAAGAGGCAGAGTGTCAGTGCGACAGCATTGAGTACCATGCTCACGGTTGCCCGTACCTGCTTTACAAGCTTTCGGTCCACGTGTTCCACCAGACGCGCGGCCTCGGCGGAGCTCTGCATGAGGGCGGCAAAAGTTTGAGAAGCTGACAGGCTGTCATGGCCGGTGTCAAAACGCACCTGCGACGTGCTTGACGACATGTCTTCCATGACAGCTTCCTTGACCAAGACAGCAATACCCCTGCGACACAACATTGCGCGTCAGCTTTGAGCTTGAAAATTGCAGGAGGGAAAAGCAAGGGCGCACTTGTACACATCTGCAGGTTCATCGCTTGGGAGCAGATTCACAGCGCGGCCACCCTCCTCGTCGCGTGCCAGCGCCGCATAGTGCTGCAGGCCATTACAAGAGCCGTCCTGATGCACAGGCAGCGAGCTCTCAAACGTTCGCGGGTCGCTCAGCAGGCTCGCCTTGTGCAGCTCCATGCATCCTGCCAGACACTGCCACGGGTCCTCTGCTTTCAGCCACCAGCGCTGGCCCCGTAGCGGGTTCGTGGCTGAATCTGAAACTAAGTGCATGTTGTCGACAATGAACTGCTCGCGCTCAGGGAGCGGCAGCTTGTCAACACCCCCACCGAACACGTTGGCGACTTGAATGCGAAGCCACTTAAGACCGTGCTCACCGAGGGGCTTTGTCTGTGCAAACTTGAGCAGGCCGCGACACAGGTCGGATCCAAGGTGGCTCAGGTTGGGGTGCATCGTATATGCTCGGCCCCTGAAGTCAATGTTATGCGGAAAGAAGATGGCCGTCTCGCTCCTATTATTCTGCGCAACCCCAAGTTTCAGCATGAAGTCGGCGCGCAAGCTGTGCAAGTCCCGGTTCTGCTGCTTGATCTGTGATAGTGTCAAGTCAGACGGTACCGTACGCTCGTCAGAAGAAGCTGCAGATTGAGCCAACTCTGGTTGCGTGCCTTTTTCAACCGGATTCTAAAGTCTATGCTATCCTGGCTCTGCACGTGTGCGGAGTGAGATCAGGACAAAGCACCAACACAAATGCAAACAACCATCTGAGACGAACCATGGGCTTGCTTCCGTGGCACACTAGCTGCCTGCCTGCCGAGTGCATCACGAAGCGAATGCGAGGTGGGCTGGGTATGGGAATGTTCTTCTTCGGAGGAACCTCTGCAATCCCACCGCCCTCTTCCCAGACCTGCTCAACAACTGCCAGCACATCCGTGTTGATGCGCCTAAAGGACTACCGTGTTAGAATCATACAGGCAGCAGCAAACTCGAAGAGAGAACGTCGAAACGTACCATTGTGTCCTTCCCAGTACATTCAGCGCCTCTAACAGTTTGGGGAATCCAGCGCCAGGCACGCCCTGTGGTTATGACAACACATGAGCGTGATTTGCGTGCGGTGGCAGTAAGAGAGCTTCCCCACACGAATCGCGCACCTGGTCAGCCTTTGTCTGCTCTTGCCTCAGGGCCTCAAGCTGGGCCTTGGCCGGACCCATGGGACCGAAGGAACCGCGCATGATGATGCTGTCTTGCAGGTAGTAGCCGCCACGATCATACTGGATTGACAAAAGTCGAATGAACAGCGTGTCAGCGCCATGAGGGAGCGAAAAATCAACGAAGCGACGCAGACGCACCCGGTCCCATGGTCGCGGTGGCGCCTGCAGTATTTAAATAGAGGTTGTGTGAATGCGTCGCAGGTGCAGCATGGAAAGCATTTGGAGGGATACGCACCAGCATCGGCTGATGGGTCGGGTTCAGAGTGCTGCGATACTCGATAGCATCTTTGAGGCTCTTGTGCACATCCGGATGCCATTGGATGACACCGAGCTGCCTTCCCGACGGATCTTGGATCAGTTTCATCTCAAACGCAGGCTGGAACTCAAAGGTGCCCGGCGCAGCCTGAGAGAAGGATAAGCTCAGCCAGTGTCAGCGGATGGCATTGTAAGAACACACGCGTGGGATGATACGCGCCTCGCTGGGCACTTTCACAGTGGCGGTCTCGATGACCAGACGCATAAGCAATCCGCCAATCTGCATGAATTTACCAAGCGAGGTGAGCACCACTCGGAGGGAGTTGCATTGTATGTCGCACCTTGGCCTTCAACGCAGGGTCCCACTTAGCATCTCGTACGTTGGCACGTGCGGCGAGTATGTTTGCGGCAGCGATGCCCACAGGCGATTTGCCTTGGGGCGGTGCTTTCCTTTTCATCTGGCGTGCGTGCATGTCCAACTTCGCAAGGTTCACTTGCGCCTGCACTGCATCCGCGATGTGATTCACCACCCGTGACGTGAGTACCACGCCCTCGTTGCTATGTTGTGACTGGTCGCTACCACCCTGCGAAACAGAGATGAGAGCAGATAATCAGCTGTGCGAATGACGAGGAGAATTGTTGCCCACCCCCCCGGATGACACGCACCCTACAGAGTAAGCTCAACACGCTATGCAGACTAATGACGGCCAGCTTCTCGGCGGTGAGGACGTTGATGAAATGACCGTACGCCCTAACACCCTTGCCCGCCACCATAAGATCAATTTCATCCTTGGTTGCTCTGCGCGCCGCGTGTCATTATTCATGCACATGTTGGATGGGCGCAAACAGCGAGCAGGTTTGCGCACTTGATAGCAGCCTCTAAGGGCGGAAACCAGCGGTTCAGCAGGTGTCTTGCGGGTGGCAGCGTTGCCGTGGCGCCCCGCTCAGTAGTGCTCTTGACTGTATTATGTAAGCGCGTGGGTCAGAACAGGAGGCGACGGGCCGAGCAAAGCGTGGTTGGTGCACCTAGTTTCCTATACGTCAGGACAGCATCGTTGATGGCGTCGCGCTCGCGCTTTTCTTGGCGAAGCACTAGCCGACCAAACGCCTCATCAACGGGCTCCTGCGTGCGAAACTGCACTCAGTCGTCCGCCTCTCTTACATCAGACAGCCGCCACTTGGGAGCAACGTGCCGGCAGCAGACTGCTCGTTCGCCGCCTCGGAACCTTCGTCAAGGCTACGTGCGCTTCACCTGGAGCACCTGCGGCTTCAACTGCGGCCTGTGAAGGCGTCGAGTGTCAGCAATATGTCGAGAAGTGAACTCGGCAGGCAGTCACACACCTCTTCAGCCAGCCCTTGCAGCCAGCGGCGGTGGCACAGGCCTTGACCCCGGCTCGCAGCAACAGCTAGGGCGCTGCTCAATCGCCGCATGGCCTCTCCCCGAGTCTGAAGGCTGCGGAAGAGCGCCACTCGAAGGGGCTGCTAGGCGGCATGCTTACGTCATCCATTCGCTTCCCTCTCTCTGAGAGCGATCCCCTTTCCGGGATGTCTGAGCGCAGGGCGAAGCGGGCGTGCACGGTTCGGGCGGCGGGACCAAGGTGCGGAACACATGTTTTTGCTCTTGCACCACGCCGCCCGGTACTATATTTGTGGACGGCTCCTGACGCGCGCACTCTGCTCGACAGCTCCGCGCATTACGTGGGCTATGTGGAGGACGACGAGACGCCGGAGGCGATCATGAAAAAGTTCGAGGCTCTCGAGCGCGTCCAGAAGGCCAGTCGGCCGGTCCAGGCGGTCGAGGCCCAGGCTCCAGAGGCTATGCAGGCCGATGTCGGAGGCGAGGAGCAGCAAGTGCTGACGGAGGAGCAGCTGCTGGAAGTTTTCAAGCAGACGAGCGTGTTCTCAGTGAAGACGGTGCAGAACAACGGCGCGTCCGATTTCCCCCTCGCATCTGGCTTTGCTCGCGCGGCTGCAGCTTCGCACGTGCCTGGCCACGATTCGTGGTCGGCTCTTGCAGCGGTGCAAGCGCTTTGAGCTCACAGCCCTGTGCTCTCTCACAGTGGATTTCCTGGACGACGACGTGTTCCATAGCGACGACGAGTGGTGCGTCACCTCACACGGCGTGCGCGCTGTCCGCAGGCGACTCGCGGCGAAGCGGGAACAGTGTAGAGGTCGCTGACGTGTGACTGTGAAATCTTCTTCCCGCCACAGGTTCGAGGACGACTACAACGAAGCAGCCGCGCTGGCTGAGGAGCACGGGCTCGTGGGTGCTGAGCCGCGCCGTCGTCGCGCTCCGGTGCGTTGCCAGGAATGCGCGCCAGTCGTTGACGGGGCCCACTGATTGTGAACCTGTGGCAGGCCCTGCTGAACCCGCGCGCGGTGGGCCCGAAAGAGAGCAAGCCGCAGAAGCATATCCTCACCGCCTACAACCGCGACAATCAGATGCTATTGCGTCGCAAGAAGGTGGTGGATCCCTATGAAATCATGCTCCTCAAATTGCCTCCACCACCGCTTCCATCGTCATGGGGGCGCATGATAAAGCCATACACGCCGCCAGAAGGTGCGGGCCGTGCGTTGTCGTGTTCATGAGTGCGGACCATTGACGGGTTGGCTTCCACAGCTGTTGCACGTGAGCTGTCTGCAGTGCCCGACTCGGTACAAGAGGCGAGAGACGTGTGCGGCATTGACCCCGCGCTACTGGGCACGGACTACTTGGGTGTCTTGCTGAACCCGCCATGGAATGCGAATGTCACCGCCGAGCACGTGGCGGCGCTGCACCTGGAGCGGGTGTGTCCCCTGGGTTTCATCTTTGTGTGGGTTGAGAAGGAGGTCCTCTCCGACGTTGTGGACGTGTTAGTGAAGGCCAGCTTCGTGTATGTGGAGAATTTGACGTGGGTTCACATGGATTCAAGAAACAGGGTGCGCAAAACTGTATGTGTGCACATGCTGTCGTTGTCCAATCGCTGATTTGTGTGCTCATATGACGCAGCTGCTGGAAGGCAACGCACCCTTCATCGGCCGCTCCCACCGCACAATGCTCATCTTCAGGCGGGACCCGCGCAGATTTGTCAGGGCGAAGGAGATCGAGCTGCGCCACCAACGCAACCCAGATGTGGAGACGTACATCGTGTGCACCGGAGCAGGTGCGCCTTATGCTGCTTGTCTGTTCATACCTCAATCTGACAGCATGTCTGCATCCCCAGATGGGCGTCTGCTGACTCCAGAGGCTGCATATGTGGCCATCGAGACCCTCCTAACGACAGGCTACACCCCAGGAACGAAGGGCAAGTTCCTCGAGCTCTGGGCACATCCGGAGATCCGGCGTCCTGGATGGAGGCATATCGTGTGTGCGAACGGACCCAAATGAGCTACTGGCTCAAAGCTTGGCAAATGTAACAGGACGCCCGCCCGCCCGCCTGCCTGAGCTGCGAGCTGCCAATGCCTTGGTGAGGTCATCCGAGGCTAGAGTTGCCGCATTGCGCCATGCTATGTGGTCCAGCGCGTCAGCAACACGCCTGTCGCGCCCGTGTAGGAGTTCCGCCTTTGTTGCAATCATAGCTAGTGGTGAGCTAGCAGCTAATCTCGCGGCTAGCGCTCGTGCTTCAGTCATGAGCGCTGTCAAATCGTCAAACGTCGAGGTGACGAGGCCATACTGCAGCGCCTCGGCACCACTGAAGCGGCGGCACGTCATGGCCAACTCCCTTGCGCGTCCCTCACCGACCACACGTGGCAGGCGTGCGAGAGTTCCCAGGTCGGCAGCGAAGCCAAGCTCTGCCTCTATCACGCCCCACGACGAGTCACGTGTTGCCAGACGTATGTCTGCGGATAAAACCAGATCGATTGCACCGCCTAAGCAGGCGCCGTGTATCGCAGCCACAACAGGCACTCGACAGTCCTCCAGTGATGATACCGCTGCCTGCAGTTTCTGTATGTTTCTGTACAGCTGAGTGTTGCGGCGTGCTGGACAAGCTGTCGGGTCACCGCTCATCAGTGTCGTGAAGCTGCCCAGATCAATGCCACTGCAGAAGTGTCGCCCTTCACCATGTAAGAGGACACACCGAACGTCCGCCATGGCGCCAAGGGTGGAGAACGTGCGGTGCAGCTCGTCGAACGCTGAAAGAGAAAGCGAGTTGCTGTGTGCAGAAGCCAGCGTCACTGTCGCGACACCATCATCTGAAATGCTCACGCGCATTTGCGTGAGAGACGCGAGTTCGTCGTGAGAGTGCGACATTGGCTTGCTAGGGGGCAGCTTTCGAGCGGAATTCACAGCGGCGGGGGTAACTGGTCCAGTTAAACTGGAGTACAGCATCTCGGTGAAACTGTTCGCCTGGACGCTATGTAAGTCGCACGTTGCAGCTGAGCGCACTCTGCATTCGAAATGGAGACACACGTCCTCCTTCGCACTTCAGCAGAAATTATGTCAGCTCTACGTACCGCCTCTTGTTTGCCGGTATGTAGTGCGCGCGCGAGGTCCTTGTGCCGTCGCCAAGGACTCAGGCAGTCGCCCCGTCGCTCGTTGTCCAGGCACTGCCGACGGAGATCAGAGAGCAAGCTGCAGCATATGCGATCAGAGATGCAGTGCCTTGGCCACTCCTGCAGACTGTTTGCCGCGCTCTGCGTGCTTCAGAAGTGCTGCCTAGGCCGTGGTTGCAGGACTTGGCTCGCAGCGGCGGGTTGCAGCTGCCGTCGCCCCCACTGTGCGTGTCAGCCGTGAGCTGTTCGCGTTCCCTGTGGCGTCGCTGCTTACGCTCGGCGCTCGTCCACACAGGCGGCCCCGCAACCCTGACCTAGAACTTCGCGCAGCTGCACTGCGCGCACAGGTGAGTGCAGCGTGCCCTTGGTCACAGAGTTGAGCCACCTTACTCGTGCCAAGTGCAGGAGAAAGAGAGAGCATACCAGTCTCTTGTGCAAGACGTCACTCGCAAACAGCGAGCGGAGAGCGAGCGCGTACCGTTGAGCGGCACTGTGCGAGAGGTTGGCTTCGGCGTGCACATCCTGACAGTCATGTTTGCCTGCTTCTTAGCCTGCTTTGCCCTGGGACAGCGCCTCTTCCGCGAGCCGGGCATGCAAGTGGCGCTGGGAGCAGTGGGCATGTTTGCAGGATTGCTCGTGGAGATTTGTCTCTACATGATCAAAGAGACAAAGAGGGGGAACGCCCTTCTCTTCCCTTCGCTTCGCGCAGACAAAACTTCCCGCCTGCAATGTATAGATCAAAAATGAATGTCATAGCGTGCAAACAAAATGGATGGTTCAATCCTGCATTCGGATCCGCTTGGCCTGCTCACGCAATTCGGCAGG
>Ga0164297_10005279_pt1 | contig 11165 bp, 13 predicted proteins | sample GEODES058metaG_FD_113539 | JGI IMG/M metagenome (GOLD analysis project Ga0164297, IMG submission 113539) | Dystrophic lake water microbial communities from Trout Bog Lake, Wisconsin, USA - GEODES058 metaG | ecosystem: Environmental > Aquatic > Freshwater > Lake | place: USA: Trout Bog Lake...
GAGGCGCTCATGCAGGCTGACTACCACTTGCAGCGCGCACATTTGCTATGCCAAGGCGCCGCGATTCTGGGCGCCACTGTCCGGGAGGTGTATGACCTGCTTGTACTCAGCGGATGGAACCTCAAGAAGGCGGTGCAGACGCACATGGATGTCATGGAGGAAGGAGATCAGGAACAGCAAGACCATCAACACATCGCAGCAATCAAGCGCGCAATGCAACACTCACAAGCAATCAAGCGCATGTGCCCGAAGCCGTCCGGAAAGGAGTAATCCCAATCGACCACCCCTGACGTGGCGGCCCTGCCACTCGTCACGCTGCCTCGCAGTTCCAGTCGCCGTGTCGCCGACAGTCAAAGTTGTGCATCAGCGCAAGAGCAGAGTCAAGATGTCGTCGCGCTCGCGCCCCGGAAAGAAATCTTCTGCTCGTTCCAAGGCTGTCGCCCCGGCGAGCGCGCGCGACCTTCCAGCGGACGTTGTGCCCATCGTGCTGAGCTTTTTGAAGGGCAATGTGAGCTCGCTGTGCGCCGCAGCCTGCGTGAATCGCGCGTGGCGAAGTGCTGCGATGAACGCCACTCTCTGGGGCACCTTGCGCTTTTCTGGGCGGCCAAAATTAGCACAGCGCCTCACTCATACACGCATTGAGATGCTAGTCAAGCGTGCAGGCGCGTCGCTGCGCTGTCCAGACCTCGCGGACTGCGGTAAGAGTCCTATCTCTTTGCGGTATTGTCAAGATCCTGCGCGATACTGGCGCACCCCAACTGCATGAGCTCAACGTACGTGGCCTGCTTTACCGTACATCTGGCGATGGGCCACACACCTTTGGCTTCGATCAGCTCCGCCGTGCGCTGCTCAAATCGTCTTCATCAAAGATTGACGCTGTGCGGCAGAATCCTGGCGGCAATGTCGCGACATGCAACGCCCTCGTCAACGGCAAGCTCTGCATGCGCATCTGCAGTGCAGAAGACCTGCTCTGCGATGAGTGCGAGCTGTATCATTGCCCTACTTGCTTGAATGCGGCGCTAGGTGGTCACCCGCCATGCGAGCACTTGTGTGACATGTGCCTCCACCAGGCTGAGAATTACGACGGCGCTCCGCTTCCATTCCACTGCGCCAATGCTCGCTGCAGCGCCCCAGTGGTAAACGGCCTGTGTGCGGTGCACTGCTGCTGTTTTTGCACTTCTTGCGACACAGTCATGTGTGAGGAATGCAGTTTCGGTGTGAACGGCTTCGAAGTCTATGCCGATGAAATCCTGTGCAAGAGCTGCGTCGCAGAAAAGCGGGGGCGGCGACGGCGGTATTGACCTGCCAGGTCCCAGTGCGCCAAGCGTTCAACAACAACATTAGGAAATCAGGAACAGGAACAGCAAGATCATCAACACATCGCAGCAATGAAACGCGCAAAATGCAACAGTAGCATACAATCAAGCGCACGTGCCCGAAGCCGGCCGGAAAGGAGTCATCCAATTGCATCAACCAGCCCTGACGTGGGGGCGGCCCTGCCGCTCATCAACACGCGAGCCTCGCAGTCCCCATTCCTTGCCGCTGGAGTACCGTCGCTCGCAAAACAGCGCCTCGGGCTGAGCAAGAACAAGATGCTGCCGCAAAGCTCATCGCCAGCAGTCGCCCCTGTCAATGATGGCGAGCCTCTTTCCGACATCGCAGCTTGCGAAATGACATCTGACATCTTGTTCAACGTGATCAACTGCCTGGCCGGCGACGTCGCGGCACTCTCTGCTGCGGCATGCGTCAATCGCAGCTGGAAGGCGAACGCGATGCGTCCTTGCCTTTGGACCGAGCTGCGCTTTTCCACGCAGCGCGACCTGGCGCTCCGCCTGAGTGATGCGAACTTGAAGATGCTTGTCCAGCGCGCAGGGCCTGGCCTGCGGAGCCTCGACCTGGCAGACAGCGGCAAGATGAAAATCACAGTTTTGGGCGTCATGTCTGCTCTTCAAAACGCGCCACTGCTCTACAAGCTCGGCGTTCGAGGCGTGCTGTACGGAGAGCGCAACGAGCAGCCATTCATCACGCGATTCGATGAGCTAAGTGCGCTGATTCGCCCAGGTGATGGACAATTGGATGTGCAGGAGCTTGATGGCAATGAACTCGCGCTGTGCGTCTGCGAAGTGGACGACGGAACTCCCAACGGCGGAGTCTGCTTGCGACTGTGCTCGGCGCAAGATTTGCTGTGCGCAGAGTGTGGCATTTTCTACTGCCCTGATTGCACCCGGACTTCGCGCCAGGATCACAGTCCGCCCTGCCCACATCTCTGCGACAGCTGTTTGCGCCGCTGTGCTCCAGATGCCTTGTCGCATTGTACGCTCTGTGACGCCTCTGGTGAGATGTCTAACGGCTGCTGTCCAGAGTGCTTGGAACTCTGTGGGGCGTGCAATGAGCGCTACTGTTCAGGTTGCGCTGATAATTACATGTTCTCCTGCAATGGCGCCGGTCCACACTCTTCCTCTACAAATTTTTGCGAGCCCTGCGTTTTCCCAACGGCCAGTCATCGTCACAACCAGCAACGGTACCTGATCTGGTGCGACTGCTGCGAGCTGCTGCTGTGCCCGCTATGCATGGAGCGGGCGGATGTCAGCGACAATGAGCCACGAGACCCGCTGCCGCCTTCCAGCTGCAAGTGCGAAAAGGAGTTCTGTGCATGCTGCCGACAGGAAGTCATGGAGCAGGTTGATGGCATATGGCTGTGTTATGGCTGCGCGATCAAGGCGCAAACATCGCCAGAGGAAGAGCAGGCAGTACCAGAAGAACCGCAGGCGCCGCAGGAGTGATCGGACAATCAAAATCTCAACAGCGCGAGGCGCACTCGTGCTCTATTCAATCAACGCCATCGCTCGATGCTCCATCTAAAAGTAGCGTCCGTAGCCGTATGATGCGCCCGAGACGCCACCCGCGGTGCCGTACCCACTGTACGCTCCCCCAAAGGGCCCGCCAAAGCCAGCGGCCTCCCCTCTCTGCGGCCCCTGCTGCGCTGCGGAGCGTGCCACTAGCGCTGCAAGGCAGCACCCGCTGCAGGTGATGACAGCGCAGCCGAGGAGCACAAGGTTCAACGCGAATGCTGCGTACTGTGCAGTCGTGGGCCCAAAGTTATAACTACACCCCGTGATCTGCGCAGCCTGCACGTACGGGTCCAGCGCACTACGCACGGTCACCACCGGCGGCGCAGGCAACATGTCGGCGCCATGCACCCCGCCAGTGGAGAAGACCGTCGTCCAATTGGCGCACCAGGCCGGTGGATCTCCACTGCGAAGGTCCTCCAGCCACACATCCTCAGCTACCTCCACGCTCGTGCTCTCATCTTGAGTGCCACACCCCGGCGCCTGCAGACGCAGCGTCCAGTTGCCTACATCGCAGCGTGACGAGCCAGCTGTGGTACATCCCCTGGGCGGCACAAGCTCGAACGCCAATTCTGCCGGCGTGCGTACGACACGCAGAAAGACCTCGCATGAGTTTTCTCCACCCCACTGCGCTAATGACCGCCGCTTGTCTGCTGCCGCAGCTGATGTGTTCGCGGCGCTGGGCGGCGCGCTCGCGGCGGTCTCAGTGGAAGAGGTTGTTGTGCAATTGGATCCGTAGGCAGCTGCGCGCTCATTGCTGCATTGCACCAGCTGCAGCTGGGTGGCATCCACGCCCGGGATGCGTGCCGCGTTTGTGATTTGCGCTTGGGCGAACCAGTCGCTGCTGGGCCAGGCGGCCCACTGAGGTGCTGAGCCTTCGTACCACAGGCTTGTTGTGTACGTCTCCAGCGCGGGACTGGAATCATTCAATGCCGTCACACTGGTCTGTGCTGCCAGTGTGGTGGTGGTGCTCACCACCACCGGGTCTAAGCGGCTGCTGCCAAAGTTGCTCCACACCACGGCGACGTTGCCGTTCGGGAACACGGACTGCAGCTGCGCCATGCCGCCTGTGTCTGCTGTCGTCCAGGCGCTGGAGACGGAGCGTGTGGAGGCGCACGGGGAAAAGTCGCAGAGGAGAGAGGCCGCGGTCAGGTGCACGCCTTCTCACTGGCTGGGGTGTTTACAGCCTCATTCACACACAACCACGCTTTCAACCGACACCGGACAGCGGTCGCACGACACCCAGCGTGGGGCGAGGAACACACCTGACTGCTCTGTCATAAGCGCGGATACCCTGGTACCGCGGGTCTGTCAACGCCGTAAGCTGTACGCAAGGAGATGGGCGAGCGGGGCAGATGGGAGGCGTGGGCGTCAGTGCGACGTGCGTGCGCGGGGTTGCACACACAACAGTTGGGGTAACTCAGGTGCATATATTCGCGGCTGGAGCGGGTAGCCCGCGCCAGTGAGACGGCGCACCAAGAAGAGCAAGCCGATGATGATGAACACCGGTCCTGTGGATAGGCAGCCGCAGAGGCAGCACGCACACTCCTCCACCCACCACTCCGTGCCGGGGCCGAACAGGCGGCGCACAGGGTTGCTTCCCCATCCACCGGCCGAGTCGTCTGGGCCGACGTCGTCAGTGTACGCCCACATGCCTCCTGCACGCACACGCGCGGCGCGCCAGGGGTTGTGTGCTAGGTGTCAACAGCACGCGTAGTGGAGACACAGTCAATGGAACAGTCGAATGGACCCAGCCCGTAGCGCGTGCCAACGTCATCGGCTTCGCTATTCCACTGAACTCTTCCACACCGCGCCTGACGCTCTTACACACCACACACAAGTCAAGAGAAATGCCTATCTTCGCCGTCATGGACAGCGCCGCGTATTACGGCTGCTGCCCCAACGTGTCCGGCACGCCGCCCAGCTCGCCGCTCGACAAGGGGGCTTTCCGCCTGCACGCGGACTGCAGGTGCGCGGGGACTTCGCACGCGCTCACCGCTGCTCGCTCGGTTGCCCGTCTATCTGGCTGTGTGTGTCGTTGCCAGCTCGCGCTCTGACTGTGGCGTCTCTGCGGTGCCTACCAACTGCCCCTTCCATCTATCTTTCCGCAGCTGCCACGACGCCTCCTTCGGCGGCGTCATCGACCTCCCGCCGCTCAACGACGACACGGAGGCGTATCCCAAGGCACGTGTCGCGTGTCACACACACACGGCGGGGCGCGGCACGCTGCGCTGTGACCCACTCTGTTAGGCTCCGACTCAGCTGCGATGATCACGAGAGCGCTGACACCCCACACACACGGCGCTGCACCCCCCACGTCCAGGGCTCCGTCCAGGCCCGCCTCGACGCCTTCCTCGCGGGCAAGGGCCAGCAGCGCGCCGGCTGCCACGCGACGGAGACGGGGCCGGGAAGCGGCTTTGCGTGGCTGAACACGGATGACAAAGTGAGTTTCATCTCCGACGGAGTGCTCTCCATGGCTGTGCAGGGCACCACGCTCGGCCTGCTCGGCGAGGAGAAGGAGACGGACGGCGTGAGCGGGGCGGAGGTGCGTGTGTGCGCGCGTGTGGCTCTCGGAACCAGCGTCCTAGTCAGCGCCCACGGGGTGATCCGAAGCACCCCCAAACCACGGGCGAGGGGGGCCTCTGCGTGAGCAAGCAGCGTGGTTTCAGCGTGCTACCGCGCCTGCTGTGGCTACTGGACGGGAGACAGCTTCGCTTGGGGCGTGCGCGTTGCGGGTAGTTGGATAGCATTGCACAGCAACTGGCCGACTGACCCCTGCTTCTGTTCTCGCCCCCAGCGCTCCGCCTGGTCTCTCCTCGGTTTCTACTTCGACAATGCCGCCACAGATGTGGATGTCCTCAAGGCTGAGCTGCAGGGCGGCCTCGCGTCCCTCTCCGGCTCCTGGGCCTTCGTCCTGCAGGACCGCCAGCGCCACCGCGTTATCGCCGCACGCTCCGCGGACGGCGCCGTGCCCCTGCGCTGGGGAGAGACACGCAAGAACGAGCTCATCTTCGCCACCACGGACGACTCCGCCCTCGGCGAGTGCGAAGCCTCTGATTTCCCCGCGGGATGCGTCTTCATCTCATCCGTCGCGGACCGCCTCTACGACGTCACTGTCAAGCGTGCCTGCCCGGGCCGCCTGGTCAGCTTCACCGGCAATCACGGCGACAGCGTCATTGCCGTCCGCCGTGTGCGCAGCCGTGGCTCTCTCAGCCGCGTCGTGTCCGGCGGCGATCTGCGCCTGATCAAGACGTTTGCTGGCGGCAAGCTGCAGAGCCGTCCGTCGTTCAGTGACCTGTACGGGTCCAACAACGCGCTCTCTACGCTGGTCGATGTGTGAGAATGCATACCTGCATGTCGGGGCTGTACAGGTACCTTTGCTGGGAACGTTGGGGAGCGAGCCATTTGGGCGCGCCGTGTTGAGGCGCGCATGTTGTATGTGCAGTTGGCTGCGGGGAACAGGGACACACGCGTTGGGGAATTGCCGCTGGGGTAAGGCAATCGGGCGAAAGTGCGCACAAGCGCCGCCGCCGTGTTTTCGTTTTGAGACACAATAGTGTATAATCACAACCCACACACAGAACACAGCGTCATGGCAGACGACGATGCAGAGGTGCCGGCCAAAAAGGCCCGTACACAGGCAGCGCAGCCTCTGCAACTCGGTGGCCGCGCACTCTGCGCTATCGGCCTCGGCTGCTTGCCTGCTGGCGTCGCATACCCTCAGCCAGCACGGAGACCGGACGCGAAGGCGTTCCAGGCCATAGTCCAGGCCGCGGCGTCTGCAGCTTCTCCTGAGACGCTGTTTGTGGACACCGCGGACACGTACTGCGAGCCTTGCAACAACACGGGCGAGCTGGAGCACCTCCTACGAGGCGCTGGCGCAAACGTGGTGGTCTCAACCAAGGCGGGCATGGTGCGGTCACGGGCATGCCTGTATATGCAGACAGCGTTACACGAAACTCACTCTCTAAGACCCTGTGACAGATCCGCGTCAATAGCGAGTCGACGGGTTGGCGTCCAGTCCAGATGACGCCCGACATTGTACGGCAATGCATTCGCGCTGCGCGCAATAACGTGTGCGGCACAGCACCGAACGCGCCGCCTCTGTTTCTGTGGTCATTACATCATGCGGAGAACTTGCAAGCACCTGGGGCATTGGAGGATTGCTTGCGAGCTGCTGCCGATTGTGTCCGCGACGGCACTCTGCTGCACATCGGACTGTGCAATGCGAGCATTCCGCTCATTCAGCGTGCACTGGCAACGGGGATTCGCATTGCTACGGTGCAGAATGAATGGTCACCCTGGTGTCGCGACCCAGAGAAGGCTCGCCCGCCCACTGCAGCCACCTCCAACAAACGCGGCATGCTGGGGTTCTGCGCTGCCAACGACATAATTTTCGTGGGATATGCGCCGCTCGGAGGCCTCAAATCCCGCCGTGGTGAACGTACTTTGGCGGCTGACCATCCAGGCCTTGCGGCACTGGCATCAGCGAAGGTCAGTGTCCATGCCGTCACGCTGGCAGCGATGCTGCACCGCGGCCGCGCCATCGGTGCGCGGGTGGTTCTCATCCCGGGTGCACGTGTCAAGGAGCACGCGGTGGACAGCGTGCATGCAGCGAAGCTAAAGCTGACAGATGCGGAGGTGAATGCCGTGCTGCCACCAGTCTGAACCCAATAGATAAACGACGCGCAGCATCAAAAGCCATGAATGCCACTAGACGCGCGCAAGTGCTCGTAGGAGAGCCAGAATACCATTTGCCAAGGTCCCAGTCGCGCCCATGTGGGCAAGAAGCCGCGCCAGAGCACCGTCCATCCCTCGGCAGCCACACTTTTGGAGAGGCAATCCAGCATGCCGCTATACTGGCGCGGCCCCGTCGCACTCTGATTCATCAGCCGCGTCTTGAGCACGTCCGCGGGGCACGACACAGCGGTGGCCACGAAGCCGCTGGCCAATGCCGCCAATGCATGCGCCATAGGGCCATCCACGCCATCACATGCGCGTACAGCCGCGCGTTTAGCCACATCGTACGTTGCGAGTTCACCCAGGTTGACCAGCGCAGCGCGTTGAACTGCGGGAAGAGTGCCTCGCCATAGTCCGCCAACACCGTCCTCTCTCAGCACTGTTGATAAAGCATGTGCGACACCTCTATATCGCGGAACAGCGGCGAATGCGTCTGCTTGCATGCGAACCTTTACAAGGTCAGCAGGCACTGCGACCAGCTGGCCCAGGGCGCCAGCGGTTGCTCCCGCAGTCATCTTTGCGACGAGCCCCTCGTCTGCAGTATCGCGCAAGGCTTCATATGCAAGTATGCGTGTCGGACTGTACGCCACGTGACGCAGGACAGCGGGCGAGACGCCTCTGAAGAGACCAGGAACTCCTTGCGCGCTCACAATGCCCGCTGCAGTCGCTATGGCCCCGAGGCGTGGTGCGCCCGATTGCGCGGCCATCTGCATGCGGGTTTTGGTCAAGTCAATGGGGAATGTCGCGGCCTCGGCCAGCATCGCAGACGCTGCGGTGATGGTCACCTTGGCTGCGATTCTGTGCGCTGCATGATGCCCTTGCGACGCTGCTGGTGCTGTAGATTCATGGCCGGCACCCGCAGTCATGCGCCACGCGACGGGCGCAGTCCATCGAAATCTTGGACGAAACTTGCACAACCTGCGCGTGTTCGCATGAACCGTATGTCTTCCCTGCGTGCTGCTGCATCCGCGCTGCGCGCCGCCACGGCTGCTGGCTGCTCGCCCAGCGGACAGGCAAGGAGGGTGTCTGTTTCCGCCTCCCTGGCCCCTTCCCTGGCCCCCTTGTCGCGCACAGCCTCAGTCGCAGCACTGCCGCCGCACCTGTGCGCAGCCAGCGCGCGTGCCGCGTGGCTAGTATCCCGCCCCCAGCGCCGGGGGGTGGCTGCTCGCAGCTCGCCAGGACAGGTGAGCGCTCCTCTCATGCAGCAGATGACAGCCAAGGTGCGCGCGTGTGCTATTGTTTTGACCCTGTATTTTCAACGAGGAGTCCAGTGTGTGAAGTAGCCCGACGCTTGAGAGCTGACGCTCGCAATCCCACTGGGCGTGTGGCAACGGCCTGTGCTTTGGTGTGACAGATTTCGGAGGCTCTAGCGACGCAGGACGTGAGCGTGAAAGACCAGGGCGGGGACGGACGTCACGTCAGGTGCGCACCCGGTCGTGCTTGTGGTCTCTTCCTCTGTGCGGCCAGTGAGGCTACTCTGGTTTCTCACTCTGCACCCACCCCCTACACACTCAGTATCGACGTCGTGTCCACCATGTTCGAGGGCAAGTCCGCGGTGGACAGGCAGCGCATGGTGTACAAAGCCATCTGGCAGGAGCTGCAGGAGACGGTGCACGCTGTGGACGCCATGACCACCAAAACGCCTGCTGAGGCTGGCAAAGCATGATGCGGGGCCTCGTGTAGCGCACAAAGATAGAGCGCTGCGCCTGATCATGAGTGTGAATTCGAAATTGCGTCATCCACTTGCTGACTCCCTTCGCCCAAACCGTGCGTGTGTCCCCAGCATGGTCTGGAGGCGCGCTCTGTGAAGGCCCGTGACCGGCAGACACAGCCCCCGTGGGGCGCTAGACACACAGCCGCACAGCCATGGCAGACTGCTTGCTGTGCTGCAGTCCGCTGGACCCGGACGAGTTGGACAGCTTTTTGCCGTGCAGCTGTAGGTACCGCGTCTGCACCTTCTGCTTCCACCAAGTCTGCGTCCTCGCCTCAAAGGAGGGGACTCGACCCAAGTGCCCCGGCTGCAGGGTGCCGTACGCCTCCACAGACGTGCAACCGCCGCAGGGAGCTGGCAAGGCAGCGGCGCAGGGCGGAGCCAATGCGGGCGGCCAAACAGCCGGTGGCGGCGCTGCCGGTGACGCCGCTGGCGGCGCCAAGGGCAAAGCTCGCCGGGACAAGGTCAAACCTGGCGCTGAGGGCGCTGCCAAAGCGCCAGCAGCCGCAACTGGAGCCCCTGCCAAAGCCCCTGACAGGCGGCACTTGGCCTCACTTCGAGTCGTGCAGCGCAACCTGGTGTACGTGGTCGGCCTGACCATGGGTGTCTGCAGGGAGGAGGTGCGTCGGCTGCTGCTGGCAACCCGTTCCCGCGGTGGGGTCACCTGGCGAGCGCGCCACACCGCGTGGGGCCCACAGGGCTTGAAAACACGTGCCACCGGTCCTCCAATTCGCTCACTCCGCGCCCTCCTTGTGTCGCGCAACACAGCTCCTGAAACGGCCCACGCACTTCGGCAAGTACGGGCGCATCGTGAAGGCGCGTTTGCCCACTGCTCCCGCGCGCATTGCCGACGTTGTGCTGTCCTGCCCATTGACCCTAGCCTTAAATTTGTACCCGCCCACTGCCACTGACGCGGCGTCCCCACCACTCGCGGCACGGCACTAGGTGAGCGTCAACCGGGGCGGCGCGTACGCGAACGGCGGACGCGACGGAAGCGCGCCCACTGGCAGCGCGTACGTGACTTTTGCAAAGCCTGACGAGGCGGCCAAGTGCATTGCCGCCGTCGACGGCACAGAGCTCGACGGCCGCGTCCTGCGCGCCTGTCTGGGCACCACCAAATACTGCCACGCGTTTCTGCGCTACCAGCCGTGCGGCAACCCGGACTGCTTGTACTTGCACTCTGTTGGCAACGAAGAGGACTCGTTCACGAAGGAGGAGATGCAGCGCACCGACTTCCAAAGCGCAACAGCGGCGGCGGCAGCAGCAGCTGCTGCGGCAGCGGCGGCGGCGGCAGTTGCGGGCAGTAATGGCAGCCAGATGCAGGGCAAGGCGCCGCCTCTACCGCCTACACAGCCCCCGCCGCCCCTGCCGCCCATGCAGGCGCCCCCACCTCCTGGGATGCGTCCCCCGGTGCAGCAGACACAGACACAGAGCGCGTGGCAGCAGCCTCGACACAGCGCAGGGGACGCCGTGCCCTCACAGCCTCCTGGCTTGGGTGCCGCTCATCCCATGCCGCCCATGGCGCCGCCGCCTCAATTCCAGCAGCAATTGCAGCAACAGAACTACCCGCCGCTTGCAGGTGGGCCGCCGACAGGCATGATGTCTTCCTGGGGCTGGTCAGGCTACCAACAGCCAGCGGCGGTTGCTGCACCAGGGCCACCACCACCAGCACCATCTGGGAACACCGCGCCGTCTGCGGCGCAGCAGCAGCAGTCCCTACTGGGCGCATCCGCAAATACGCCGCGCTCGCGCTACGGCTTCGCGAACAGCCTTCTCGGTTTTGATGGAGGCATCGGCGGCATGGCGTTCGATACAGGCATGACCCATCAGGGTGGCAACGCCACTATGATGCAGCAGCAGCAGCA
>Ga0164297_10005281_pt1 | contig 11164 bp, 5 predicted proteins | sample GEODES058metaG_FD_113539 | JGI IMG/M metagenome (GOLD analysis project Ga0164297, IMG submission 113539) | Dystrophic lake water microbial communities from Trout Bog Lake, Wisconsin, USA - GEODES058 metaG | ecosystem: Environmental > Aquatic > Freshwater > Lake | place: USA: Trout Bog Lake...
AACCGGGCCCTGGATCGCTGATCGTCGTGCTGATCGGCTTAAAGGCTGCGGGACTGGCCGGCGCCATGGTCTCATTTTTGACAATGTTTGGCCCGCCCTCACTTGCGGTGCATTTCGTCGCCCGTATCTGGCACCGCGCAGCAGCCTCCGCTTGGCGCCAGTTGGTGGAGCGAGCCCTGGCCCCGGTGGCGGTGGGCCTCACCTTCGCCAGCGGATTGGCGTTGATGCGGCAAGCCGAGCATGGTCTGTTGCCCTGGGGCGTGACCGCAGTCAGCACCGTGCTATTCGCCTTCACAGAGATTAACCCGCTCTGGTTGCTAGCTGGCGGCGCCGGCGCTTTGATAGTTGCTGGCGGCTAAGCCGGCAGCATATAAATCTGGGTATGCAAAGATCTATATTTTGTATCCTTTAGAGACTCCCAGAAAGCCGGTATACCTACGCCGGACTGTCCATGGCATTGGTATGGATATATCAGTAGGCTCGTATGATCGCCGCCGATAACGAGATATTGGGTGATCTCCTCGCGGAGATTTTCGATCGGCCGTGGTATCAACGTCGTTACTCTGACGTGATTGCCGCGAAGATAGATCCATTGCAGCACTTTCTGCTGCATGGTTTGCGCGAGTTCAGAGATCCCAACCCGTTTTTCGATAGCATCTGGTACTCATCACACTACCCCGATGTGGGTCTCGGTGGGATAGTACCGATCCTCCATTACCTGCAAGCTGGTGGGGCAGAGCTGCGGAACCCCAACCCACGCTTCGACGCAGCGTGGTACGTCGATCAACATCCCGAATCTGCTGCAAATCCGTTACTTTATCATATTCGGTTCGGCCGCGCGCTTGGCTATACGACCGAAAGAATCATCGCAATCTCTGACTATTTACCGGTTTCTAGGCCACCTGTGGTCAAGCATCAGACCTTGAGGGTCGATGTTGTAATCCCTGTCTTTAGTGGCTTTGACGAGACACAGCGCTGCCTTGAATCGGTCATAGCCAATACCGAGCGTCCTCTTGGCCGCATCATCGTTGTCGAAGACAAATCCCCGGAACCCGGCCTCGTTAAATGGTTGGACCACATTGCCGGCCAGGGCGAGATTCATCTCGTTCACAATAAGCGGAATTTGGGTTTCGTACGTTCTGTCAACGTCGGCATGCAGATATCCCACGAAAATGATATCGTGCTGCTGAACAGCGATACCGAAGTACCGCCGGGCTGGTTGCAACGCCTCGCTTATCATGCCTACGCCGAACCCCGCATCGCATCGGTCTCACCTTTCTCTAACAATGCAACGATATGCAGTTGGCCGTGCAACGATGGGGGACCAATGCCGTTCGGCTTGGACGTACAAACCATCGACACAGCTTGCCGGGAGGTGAATAGCGGCCGATCCGTCGATGTCCCAACAACGGTTGGGTACTGTATGTATATACGGCGAGAAGCCCTGAATGAAATCGGTCTCTTCGATGCAGACCGTTTCAAAATGGGCTATGGCGAGGAGAATGATTTTTGCCTTCGCGCCACAGCGCGGGGCTGGCACCACCGACTAGCCTGCGACACGTTCGTTTATCATAAAGGGTCCGTTAGCTTTCAAGATCGAACGATCACATTGTCCAAGCGTGCGGCAGAATTGATCGAAGAACGCTTCCCGACATATCCTCAAGATGTCGCAAAACACGTCGCTCTCGGAATGGCGGATCCGGCGCGTTTCGCCCTGACTGCAGCAATTTTCCGCCGCATGAACCGCCCTGTGATCTTGTTGATTTCGCACAATCTGGGCGGGGGTATCCAGCGGCATATCGACGAACTGATGAATTGCCTCAAGGACCGCGCGAATTTCTTGCTGCTATCGGCAAGTGACCGTGGAACAGAACTATCGGTGCCTTCGTTGCCTGGACACCCGCGCTTGGTGCTGTCAGCCGCGCAAACGGATGCGTTGCTCCAGGTTCTGGGAACCATGGCCGTGACGCGTGTACACATTCATCATGTGCTGGGTATAGATATCGATATCAAGCGGCTGATCCATTCTCTGGGATTGTCGTTCGATTTTACGGTTCACGACTATTATGGAATCTGTCCACAGATTAACCTTTTACCATGGCGCCATGGGGTCTACTGCGGTGAACCTGAAACCGCTGCCTGCAATGCCTGCATTGCCCACCGTAGCACAAACCACGCCGTCGATATCGTGTCATGGAGAACGGACCACGCTTGGTTGTTCCGGCAGGCGGATCGCGTTCTATGCCCCAGCAAGGATGTCATCAATCGTCTGCGCCGCCACGACTTGGCGGAGCGTGCCGTCTATGCACCACATGAGCCCGTGGCTCCCGGATCGTGGCCGCTGTCTATAAAGGCCCCGACAGCGGGAGAACGCCTCCGCGTCGCCGTAATTGGCACACTTGTCGATCACAAAGGTGCGCGCACCGTCGCCGCTGTGGCGGGACTGGCCGGCAGCCGCGGGATAGATGTCCATCTTATCGGCCACATAGACGGCGAATTCCGCAGCGCTGCGCTGCCGCACATGAAGATCACCGGGCGCTACCAGGAGCACGAACTAGACCATCTTATATCCGTTGTCGCACCCCACGTCGTCTGGTTCCCTATGTCATGGCCAGAGCCCTATAGCTACACACTCTCGGCCGCGTTAGCAGCCGGACTTCCTATTGCGGCGCCAGATCTCGGCGCGTTTCCCGAACGGCTATCGGGACGTCCCTCCACCTGGCTGATGCCTGTCGGAACCTCTCCCGCTGGCTGGATCGAGCTTTTCGAAACGATCAAGAAATCCCTTTGTGAACCATCAAAATCGACGGCAAGAACAGAAATTCAAGACTATTATCAGGCACACTACCTGGATAGCCGCCAAAAGAAGATCGCCAAACTCCCGACGACCAAAAGACCACAGCTAGCCATTCTACCAGAGCGGTTCGACAATGGTACACCGACGCCATGTGCCTACATCCGACTGATCCAACCACTTTCTCATCCGACCATTACTGGCGATTTCGATATTATATTAGCAGATCAGAACTCTATCGTGGATCTGAAACCCGACATCATCATCACCCAGCGATTTGCATTAGGCGACGTCGCGACCGCAACGCGCGTGTCCACCCATGCACGAGCCATAGGGGCAAGGCTGATCTACGATCTGGATGACGATTTAATCAATCTGCCGCGATCCCATCCGGACGCGGCAGTTTTAAGGCCGCTAGCGAAGGTCGTGCGCTACATGCTGGATATTGCCGACGTGGTCTGGGTATCGACATCGCATCTTGCGAACAGCCTCGCCAGTTTGCGGCCAGATGCGCGTGTGATGGAGAACCGGCTGGATGAACGGCTATGGGCTTATGCGCCCCATGCACTCCCGTCTCGTCAAAATCCGATCCGCATTCTTGCCATGGGAACAGCAACGCATGATCGCGATTTCGCATTGATCGTTCCCGCTCTGACACGACTAAAGAGAGAATATCAGGACCGACTTGTTATTGAGGTCCTTGGCATGACAAGCCAGAGCAGCCTCCCGGAGGGCGTGTCGCGGATCGGCGCGCCGACAAGCGCCCTCCGCTCTTACCCGTCCTTCGTGCAGTGGCTGACGACGGCCCAGCCGTCCTGGCATATCGGACTCGCCCCGCTGCTCGACACCAATTTCAACGCCAGCAAATCCGCGATCAAAGCCATGGATTACAGCGCCCTGGGCCTCGCTGTTCTGGCATCTGATACGTCTGTCTATCGTGGCAGCCTCGCGGACGGCACCACCGGTTGCCTTGTTCCAAACACCCCAGCAGACTGGTATGATGCACTCGACAGAATGGTGCGCGATGCTGAAACACGCCTGAATTTCATGCAGGCGGCCCAGCCTGCCTTTCTGGCGCGTGCAAGCCTAAAAAGCTACGCGGACATCAGACGGCAAACCTGCATGAATGCTTTGAAAGATGTCGTTTTATCGCCAATTTCTACGACATGACCGGTCGTAATGTCATGATAGATAGGCCGCTCGAAGAACTCCTAAGGGGATTCGTCGATGAGGCGTGGTATCTGGCACGCTATCCCGATGTCGCGTCGTCTAACATGCAACCCTTGGAGCATTTCATCCGCTTTGGTGCGGCGGAACGGCGAGATCCGAACCGGTTCTTTGACAGCGCATGGTATTTAGAAAGCAATCCTGACGTGGCCGCTAGTGGCCAGCATCCCCTTCTACATTACCTCGAAGCCGGAGCCCGGGAACTGCGACGTCCGCATCCTCGCTTCGACGCCGCTTGGTATGCTGCGCAGCATCCCGAGGCCGCGGACAATCCACTCCTCCATCACATGCGTTTCGGCCTACGTCTTGGTTACCTGACCGAGAAGGCCCTCGAACTGATCGATTATCTTCCTTCCGTCATGACACCACCAGTTCTGCCATCCGGCGTATTCGCCGATATCGTCATGGTGATAGACAAAGGCCAGCGGGACGCAAAAGCGTGCCTAAAATCGGTGATGGCGAACCGCGGCCCAGCGCTAGCGCGTATCATCGTTGTCCAAGACGGTCCGGTCGATGCAGACCTCGGTACTTGGCTGCGCGAATTGGCAATGGACGGTTTAATTCATCTGATCGGCAACCGACGGACAGCCGGCTTCGCCGCCGCCGTAAATCGCGGCATACGCGATGCCGAAAATCACGACATCGTGCTACTTTACCGATGCTCGGCCTTGCATGGCGACTGGCTCACTCGGCTCGCAAGTCACGCTTACAAAGACCGCGATATCGGCATCGTCGCGCCCCTCACGCGGCGGCTCGGGCCGGTCTGGAGCAAGACGGCGCGAAGTATCGATGGTTGCGACACATTAGCAGCCGATACACTCGATCAGCTATGCGCCAACGCCAATGCCGGCCGCACAAGTGATGTCGCCGCGCTTGGCGCTGCCTGCCTCTACATCAAGGCGGCTACAGTCGCAGCACTTGGCGGTATGGACGAGGTCGCAGGCCTGTCTCCACCCCAAACCGTCATCGATTTCTGCTTACGTGCGGCAGACCGTGGGGCGCGTTGCCAAGTGGCCTGGGATTGCTTCACCGACGCTGCAATAGAAGAGGCCGATCATTCTGCACCGCGGGCGTTACTCAAGCGGCATCCAAATTGCGTAAAACGCATCGATGCTGCGCTGAAAGCCGCCGAACCATTTCATTTCGTGCACAACGCGGCGTTGATACGGTTTACCGAACGACCGACGATCCTGATGGTCTCGCACACCTATGGTGGCGGCGTGCGGCGCCATATCCATAGCCTCGCAGCACACTACGCTGGACAAGCATGGTGTCTATCGCTGGAAGGCAATGAGCAGAGCGTGACGCTGTCGGTGCTCGGGCTATGCGGGTCTGCATCCATGACACTAGCGGCAGGCCGATTAGATGACATGGTAACAGTGCTACGTTCAATGAATGTCAGCCGCTTGCACATCCATCATCTGTTGAAAGTGGAGATGGACATCCAACGCCTGATCCAACGTCTCGGTGTGCCATTCGACGTTACCATCCATGACTATTTCACGATCTGTCCGCAGATTAATATGTTGAAGTCACCGGAGAGCCTATTTTGTGAGGGGCCACCACCCGGTGTTTGCAACGCGTGTCTTGCCGATAATAATCCCCAGGGTGCACGCGATATATTCCACTGGCGAGGCAGCGCGGCCTGGCTGTTCACCGAAGCCGATCGGGTAATTTGTCCAAGCGAGGACGTTAAAATCCGGCTGCAACGATACGGATTGGCCGCAAATGCCATTGTGGTTCCACACCAAGCGCAACCCGATCCTTGGTGGCATACCCAGCTTCCACCGCTTTCAGGCGTGGTGCTCCGGGTGGCCGTTCTCGGCGTACTGGCCAACCACAAAGGTGCACGGACGGTTGCATCGGTCGCGACTGCGCCCGGATGCAATTTAGCGATACACCTGATCGGCTCTGTGGAGAATACTTTTCCGGAACCAGCGCGCAGACTCATTCAACAGACCGGGCACTATCAAGAAGCGGATTTACCACGACTTCTAAAAGAAGCCCGACCACATGTGATCTGGATGCCCAACGCATGGCCGGAAACGTTCAGCTATACGCTGACCTCTGCCATCGAGACTGGCCTGCCGATCATCGCCACAAATCTCGGCGCACTGCCGGAGCGGCTTGCCGGCCGACCACACACCTGGCTCGTGGATCATCGCGCGACGACGACCGAGTGGCTGGCCACCTTCGCGGAGGTTCGTGCACTCCTGCACGACCGCACGCCGGCACCTGCAAAGCCTCGGGCAGTCGTCACAACAGCTTTCTACGACACGTCCTATCTCTCCCCGCCGCGGCCGAAGAAGCGCGCCCATCGCCCCAAAATTGTCATCCTACCGGAATATGAGACGCCCGACCGCCTGACGACCCGCGCTTATCAGCGCTTGCTGCTGCCACTCGATCACGCTGTCGGACATGACCATGACATCGTGCTTGCAGATCCTGCCACTGTGCTAGCTATGGAATGCGATTTCGTCATTACCCATCGACGCGCCATCGGCTCGCCTCAGACCTGCGCTCGGCTTTTGGAGCATATTGAGGCGACAGGGGCCGCACTTATCTACGATCTTGACGATGATTTGACCCGCGAGCGTGATACCGGCGGTCCGCAAGTTGAAGCGGCAAGAGCGGTCCGCACATTGGTGAGAAGCGCCACGTCTGTATGGCTATCTACCGATCGCTTGGCGCAGCGGCTTTCTAAGCTGCGCCCAGATGCGGCGGTGCTGGAGACCCGCCTAGATGAGCGCATTTGGGACCTAACACCGCCACCAGCGCCATTCTGGCCGGATCCGGTCCGGATTCTGTGCATGGGTAACATCACCCATGATCAAGATTACGCGCTGATCGAATCAGTGCTGATGCAGTTACACGCAGAATACGGCGATCGGATCGTTATTGACATTATCGGTATGACCGATCGGTTCGAGTTGGGTGGCGGCATCCGCCGTCCCGCCATGACGCCACATGCCGGCCGGTCGCATCCAGCCTTCGTGCAGTGGCTGACCAGTGTGCGTCCCGGCTGGGATATCGGCCTAGCGCCGATTGCCGATACAACCGCCAACCGCTATCGGAGCGACTTCAAGGCGCTGGATTATGCGGCCCTCGGACTTTACATCCTGGCCTCTGAGGTCCCCCAGTATCGCGGATCAGTGGCCGATGGACCTGCCGGACAACTGGTGCCGAATAATCCTGAATCCTGGTACGCGGCAATCAGCTGGGCAATCCGTGACCAAACTCTGCGACAGACTGGCTACCAGCGGTCACGGGCAGCCTTTGCCAAGTCTGGCACCCTCGCCAGCCAAAGCGAACAACGCCGAGCGGCGCTGGCAGAAGCGCGAAAACGCGTAAGGGCAAGAACGCGTAAGGAATAGGATGGGTATTGCGTGACGGCGAAACGACGCCAAATAAAGGTCATGTCCTCGATAACCTCCCTACCCGACCGCGCGATCATTGTCGTGGAAGGCATTGATCGCGTCGCTTTTCTTCAAGGCCTCGTCTCCAACGATGTCGAGACCGCTCGGCCTGGCAACGCAGTCTGGGCAGCCTTGCTGACGCCACAAGGCAAATGGCTCGCCGATTTCTTCATTTTTTCCGACGGCGAACGCCTTCTACTGGACTGTGAAAAGGCACAATCGGCGGACTTGATAAAGCGCCTCTCGCGCTATCGTCTCCGAATGAAGGTCGATTTACGCGCCGAACCGACCTGGACAGTGCAGGTTGCGTGGAATGGCAAACCCGATACCACCGCCATCACTGCGCCCGACCCGCGCCTCGCCGATTTTGCCTGGCGCATTTTAACGCCTACGCCGGAACCCGTGAACGCGTCACCTGCAGACTGGGATCGCCTGCGTTTGCAAGCTGGCCTGCCGGACGGTTCCCGCGACATGGAAGCAGACCGTAGCGTCTTGCTGGAGGGCGGTTTCGATGAGTTGGGCGGCGTTTCATGGTCGAAAGGCTGCTACATGGGTCAGGAATTGACAGCGCGAACAAAATATCGCGGCCTGTTAAAACGCCGGTTGGTGCCCGTTGACGTCCATGGCCCCCTGCCGGAACCAGGCTCCTTAATACTCCATAACGGCACCGAGGTTGGCATCATGCGCTCCGGGCGCGATGCCAGCGGCTTGGCGACACTACGGCTGGAGGTTTTGGATGTCCCCTTGTCCTGCGGTGAGGCGCGGCTGATCCCACGGATACCAGCGTGGATGAAACGTCCGACATCAAGCGTCTGAAAGCGTCCCTAGTCGAGTGCAGCGTGCGCCGCATCCGGCGGTGGAGCGCTGCTGCGCTTGGGACGCCGCATAATGAACAGCAGGATCGATGATGCCAGAGTGCTGAATATCATCATCCGGTAATCATCGATATATGCAACGATCTGCGCCTGCTGATTAACCATGTGATCAAGCACCGACGCACCATGCACACTGCTGGGATTCCACGCTTGCGCAATCGGTCCGTGATCCTGTAGCGCGCGATTAAACGGGGTGACATAGGCGCCGATCTGCTCGTGCAGCACTTGCGTATTATGGGCAAGAAGCGACGACGTAACAGACACACCAACAGCAGCACCAATATTCCTGAACAAGCTGAACAAGGACGCGCCATCGGTGCGGTATTGCGGCGGCAGGGTGGCGAACGCCATGACCTGCAGAGGCAAGAAGACAAAGCCCAGCCCTGCACCCTGCACCACAATCACTGTAATGATACGCCATTGCGCGACATCCGGCGTCCAACTGGTCATCTGCCACATCGACCACGACAACATCAGGATACCAGAACCCATCATCCAGCGCGGATCGATCTTGCTGGCCAAGCGGCCGCTGGTCAGCATGGCCACCATCGTGCCCATGCCCCGTGGCGCCATGATCAGCCCAGCAGTCTGGACTGGGTAATTCGCTAAATTCTGCAACCACGGCGCCATCAATGAGGAGCTAGAAACCAAAATGGTTCCTGTTGTGAACATCAAGGACAAACCCGCCGCGAAATTGCGATCCCTGAACAGCAAAGGTGGAATGAATGGTTTTTTCGCGGTCAGCATGTGAACGATAAAAAGATACACGCCCAGGCCGCCCAGCACGGCCTCCGTGATGATTTCGCTGGATGTGAACCAATCCTGATCCTGGCCGCGATCCAGCATCATCTGCAGCCCACCGATGCCCATAGACAGCACAGCGAACCCGATCCAATCGAACTTCAAACTGAAATTCGGGAAACTACGCGGCATAAAGAACAAAAGCCCCAATGTCGCCAAAATACCGAACGGCAAGTTGATGTAGAAGACAAAGCGCCAATTATACATCTCGGTTAGATAGCCACCGAGCGTCGGCCCCAAGATCGGCCCAACCATCACGCCGACGCCCCAGATCGCCATCGCCTTGCCACGCTGTTCGGCGGGATAGATGTCCATCATCGTCGACTGCGATAGCGGCACCAGAGCGGCACCAAAAATGCCCTGAAGTAACCGAAAAACCACCATCTGCACCAAAGACTGTGCAGCACCGCACATCATCGACGTGATGGTAAAACCAATCAGACACGTAATGAAAAGGTATTTCCGGCCGAACCGTGCCGCCAGCCAGCCAACGGGCGCGGTCATGATCGCGGCGGCGGTAATGTAGGAGGTCAAAACCCAGGTAATTTCGTCATACGTCGCCGATAGGCTGCCCTGCATATAAGGCAACGCCACATTGGCGATTGTCTGATCCAGCGCCTGCATCAGCGTCGCGCCGACCGTGCATAACGTGATGATCAGCCGATGCGGCACCACGTCAGGTGACGATAGCTGTGTCGGCGACGTCGGAGTACCCTGGGACATCGCTCTACTCAGAACAGATCACGCCAGCTGCGTTTGTGGCCCGTATCGATCTCGGCAATCACGCTCATTCCCGCACGGAGCGGTGGTTCGCCTTCTTTGCGAACAATACTGATACGCACCGGAATACGTTGCACCACCTTTACCCAGTTGCCAGAGGTGTTTTGCGCCGGTAACACGCTAAATTCCGACCCGCTGTTGGGCGCGATCGAAGCAACCTGCCCCTTCCATACCAAACCCGGGTAGGTATCAACGGTAATATCGACCGGGTCGCCAGGCGTGACGTGCGTCAATTCGGTTTCCTTCGGATTCGCCTCAACCCACATATTTTCGTATGATACTAGTCCAAATGCCGGCGTCGCCGCCGCGAGATACATACCGGGCTGCACACTATCGACTTGCGTAACCACGCCGGAAAATGGCGCGTAGATCACGGTGTGCTCAAGTTGCCGCTGCAACTCGCTGACCTTGGCGACCGCCTGCAAGTAGTCCGTCTGCGTGTGGGAATCGACATTTGGATCACCGCCGAGTTTGGTGAGCGCCACGGCGGCGGTCGTCTTCAGCGCCTCGACCTGCCGCTTATCGGCAAGCAGCTTAAAGCGGACGGCATCGTAATCCAACTTGGTGACGCCACCACTTTTCACCAAATTGGCAAAGCGATCGAGCTTCGCCTGGTCGTCATCGACCTGCGCCTGCTTCACCTCGACGTCCCGCAGCATCCGCTGATAATCTAAACGTTCGGCGTCCAGCGTCGATAACAGACCGTCGCGATAGGCAATCGCCCCATCCAGCGCCAGTTTAAACGGTAGCGGATCAAGGCGCAGCAGAACATCGCCTTTGCTCACCCGCTGCCCCTCATGCACTGGAACCGATTGCACGATCCCCGAAACGTCGGTGGCGATCACTTCCTTGGCCGCCCGCACATAGGCATCGTCGATCGAGACAACCCGGCCGCCTGTCATCCACCACCATCCTGCACCGATGATCACGACAGCAATGCCGCCTAACATCAGCAGTGGGCGCAAGAACGCCAGCCCTATGCGCCGACGCGCCGCAGTCGTTGTCCGTTCGTCAACCCGCGGCCCCACGTTGATGACCTGAGACATCAGACGACCTCCTTCGTGGTCAGATCCACGCTGCGGTTCCTGGCGTGGGTATCGTGCGTAAGCGTCGCTTTCATGCGGAGCAAAGCCTGGGTTACGGTTTCGATGGTCGCTTCGTCGATGTCGGATGTGACAATCCGGGTCATGTCAGCGCGCTGCCCGTCCATCTGACGCAGCACATGACAGGCAGGCGGCAGCAGATGCAGGCGCCAAATCCGCCGGTCCCGC
>Ga0164297_10005283_pt1 | contig 11160 bp, 16 predicted proteins | sample GEODES058metaG_FD_113539 | JGI IMG/M metagenome (GOLD analysis project Ga0164297, IMG submission 113539) | Dystrophic lake water microbial communities from Trout Bog Lake, Wisconsin, USA - GEODES058 metaG | ecosystem: Environmental > Aquatic > Freshwater > Lake | place: USA: Trout Bog Lake...
AGATCCGCCTTGGTTATCTGCTCCGCGAAGAAACGCAGCTTGCGCAGCATCTCGTCGCAGCGCTTCACCTGCACACGCGTGGCGTCGGGCGTCAGGCGCACGAGCGAGAACGAAGTGTGAGTCCAGGCGGAATGGTCACGGTCGCACCTGGTTCGCGTATGTGCGCTGAAACGCGCTCTTGTCTGCGTTCAGGTCCTTAAACTCGATCAATCCCGCCTGAGAGAAAAGCACGGCGTTGCACGGTATCAGCAGCGGCACCAGCTCTCGCACTTTTGTGGCCACCCAGGGGCAGTTGTTTCAAGGAGCCTCCCGCAGTCTTACGGCGGGTCGCAGGCAGCTGTGCGCAGCGCAGCCTGCAGTACTGTTCGCGCAACGCCTCCGCGCGGGTTCTGGGGAGCCCAGGAGCGCGGCAGCGGTGGTGGCAGGGCCACGCACCTCTCCGAGTTGGGAGACTGTGTCGTGGGCAGCCTCCGCGGGGATGATGAGCTGCACCAGCTGCATTTCCTCGGACCTGGAAGAGGCACAGGGCCCGCGTCAGCGCTGGGGCCTCGGGGGCGACAGCGATGCCTCTGCGGCGCTGGCCGGCCCAAAAGAGGCCGGGCTTCACTGGAGCCCTAGGCCTGTGGTAGCCGTCCACAAGGCGCACACGCAGCCACTGAAGAACCTCGCGTGCGCAGCTGGGCGCTGGCGTGCACTGTGTTCGCACCTGAACATCTCCATGTCATTCAGAGCGTCCAGCGGGCGCAGCAACCGCCCAAGAAGTGCCATGGCCATTGCGCTCGTTGCCCTTCAGGACCAACAGCCACCGCCAAATAGAAGGCTCTCTCTCACCACATGACGCTTCACGCAACGGACTGGGCGAGACTCGCTCTGTGGGTCGTACGCGTTGACGTGGACCTGGTCCACGTGGCTGAGACTGCCCTCCCTCCGACCCTCCTTATATGTTCGCCGCGTCGCGGACTCGCGTGAACGAATGCGCTGATGCACTGAGGCGCGATGGGTATGTCGTGGTAGACTCCTTTTTTGAGCGACAGCTTGCTGACGCACTGCGAGCCGAGCTGCTCGAGCTCAACGACGCGGGCTGCCTGTCGCCGAACCGGACGAAGCTTGGGAATATCGTATTCAGCAAGCCACACATACAGGAAGCAGACCTGCACGACGCACGGCTGCGTTCGCTGTTCTCAACGACACTGCGCCACTTTGCAGCCTGGTGTGACGAGTCCAGCGGCGGGTTTGCGAGGGCACTCTGCACTGCTCTGCCAGAATTGAGGCTTGAGACCGGTGATGCTGCTCGCGCCGTCAAGCTTCAAGTGAATGCCGGCGGAGGATGCTTTCCCTGGCACTACGACAACCCAGGGCCACCAAGCAAGCGAGCTCTTACGATGCTTGTTTATCTGAATCCTGGATGGGTGCCTAGCGACGGCGGCGAGCTGGTGGTGATGCCATTCTTGACGACGGCAGTGACTGTCGCTCCTTTGCACAACAGATGCGTGATGTTCGTCTCAGATAGATGCGTGCATCGCGTGCTTCCCGCTCGCACGAAACGGCTGATGATGACCACCTGGTTTGACGGCGCTGCGGTGAACTCCAGTGATGATGTTGGGCTGAATCTGCCGGGGAGGGCAACACTCGAAGACATAGTGGCACTGCTTCGTGACACGGGCCGCCAGAGGTCGTTGAGTCGTGCTGTGTACGCAGAGGAGTACGCGGTGAGCATGGCAGAGTGTATGCAGGGAGCTGAAGGACAGGATGCGCTGCTTTGCGCCCACGCAGAGCACTTGGACAGCGTGCAGCGGAACGGACCGCTGCGTAGTCTCGTGGATCTTCTTCGAAGCATGAAACCGGGAGCAATTCAGACATAGCAGCTGTCATATGGCAGTACTACTTTGCGCTGCGTCCTTTGCTCGCAGCTGTGTCGAGCTCAGCTTGTCCTCGTCGCAGCGCAGGGGAAGGACAGGCACGATGACGAGGCCGTAGGGAGACACTCCCTGCAACTTGTCATGCAGCGCCCGGCGAGCTGGAGGGAAGACCGCTGCGAGTAGACTCGCGAGCATCTTGATGACATTCAGGCGCAACGCATTGGACACCGTCTCGCGGCTGACCACCATCCCATCCACCGGAGGCTGCCCGTCGATGCCTCGAAGTGGATTCGTTAGCTCTCCTACCACTACGCGCAGGCCTGGGTGCACATCATTCAGGAAGGCGGTCACTGCAGCTCGGCGCACAGCGAATGGCTGAACCAGAGATTGGTATCTCTTGCGGGCGGTGAGCAGATCGCCAGCAACGCCCACGTAGAGCGTGCCAGTGCATACCAGCGAGGCAGAGGTGAGCAGCAGGCGGTGGCCGGCGTGCAAGCGGTCGAATGTGCCTGCTACAACAGCTCTGCAGTGCGGTGGCGAGGGACCAGCCAGTATCAAGCTCGCCACTGCCAGCATTGCTGCACGAGGCCCGCGTGTGCGTAGCATGTGCCATGGGTATGCTTCCGGAGGTACCGCATCGGACAGCGGAATGGCGCAATCTGCTGCCTCGAGCCGCACGACCCTCCTGCCTCCAAGCTGCGGGACGATGTCACTGCCGCTTATCTGCACGTCGCCCGATTGCAGAACTGCGTCGAAATCAAGCCTCGACACGGCCTGCGCATCCCAGCCGGTTGCCGAAAACAGGAGACGAGCATCGACACGTGCGTCGACACTGCTGCAAGCGTCATACGCCAGCGCCGCCCACCGCAGGCATTGTTCGAGACTCGCCGGCGGCACCTGCAAAGAAGAGCCGGTGTGGCAGTACACGTACAGGCGTCCACTGACTCGCTTCGCTGCTGCAGCAAGTAAAGCAGTTGGGCAAGACAGTGTCTGTGAGTTCAGAGTAACCGGAAGGACGCCAACTGCGACTCTTGACATCGCTCGACACCTCTGTGTGCAAGAGACTCGGAGACGTACGCGTCGCCTGTTCCTGAAGGCCGTAGCAGGTACGCAGTTGACCAGTTGGCCAGTTGCAGACTCTGAGACCCCCCTGCTCATCTTGCTCGAGCACTTCCATCAGCATCTGAGCGCCGCATGATGGCCTCACCTCGTAATCGACTTGGCGAACCACTTATCCCGGCTAATGGCATTAGCCACTGCCACGGCGTCACGAACGTTTGGTCGGGCCCCGCAGAAACGATGCGCAGCGTGTTGGTAGAGCCGCCCACGGCGGTGCCCTGCGTGGGCGCCGCTGCCGCAGGACCGTCTTGCCGCACGCGGCTGGCGGCTGCGCCCCTTGCTGCTCGCGCAGCTTGCGGCAGCAGCGCTGTGTTTGCCCGCCGCTTACGCCGCTCCGGTGCGTGCCGTGTTGCTGCAGTCTATAACGTGCACGAGGCGACAGCCGGGAGGACACTTCTGTCTCCGCAGGGCCCGTGTGCCGTGTCGTAATGGAAGTCGCCCTAGGGTTCCGAAGGCTGACGCTCGTCTTCTGATCTCAGGCGCCGTCGGCGCTGCGCTGGTGATGGCTGAGTTGGAGACTAGCGAGGTTGAGGCGGAGGCGGCTCCCCGTCCGGTAAGCAGACTGCCTATGGACGCGCCTCTGTGCGGGGCCACTCCTCCAGCGAGGTCCGAGCCACAAGAACCTCGCCCACTGCTCTGACGCACTCACGCCGCTCTCAGGCACAGGCCAAGGGGCTGTCCAGCAAGGACAAGAACCGCAGCCGGCGGTTCAAGGCGCTGCAGGCGCGTGCGGCTCCTTCGTAGCGCGGAGGAGAAGCGCAGACTGCGACAGCGGTGCCTGACGCACCCCTCTTGTCCCTTACCCCTGCGCAGGCGCTTGTTCCTGGCCGTCAGACTGAGCTGACGCCGATGGAGGCGCTGAAGCTGATGAAGGACACGGCAACGGCCAAATTTGGGGAGACTGCAGAGTTGCATGCGCGCCTGAACATCGACCCCAAGTACAACGACCAGCAGCTGCGAGCAACTGTCGCACTGCCAGCTGGAACGGGGAAGGAGGTGAAGCTTGCGGTGTTGTGCCAGGGCGATAAGGAGAAGGAGGCAAAGGAAGCAGGGGCCGACCTTGTGGGGTCGGAAGACCTGATTGCCAGCATCGAGGCCGGCACCGCTGTGTTTGACAAGCTGCTTGCCACGCCGGACATGATGCCTAAAGTTGCTCGTCTAGGCCGCATTCTTGGCCCGCGTGGATTGATGCCGAATCCCAAGGCTGGCACAGTAACGACAGACCTCAAGAACGCCGTGGCTGAGTTCAAGGGCGGAAAGGTCGAGTTCCGCTGCGATAAGACGGGCATCGTGCACGTGCCCATCGGCAAGATGACGTTCACAGTGGACAAGCTGCTGCTCAACTTGAAGGCTGTGCAGGAGGCCATCGACGCGAACCGGCCCAGCGGAGCCAAGGGCATCTACTGGCGCACGCTGTACGTCAAGACGACCATGGGTCCCAGCCTGCGCCTCAACGTGTCAGCGCTGCGAGACATCAAGATGGAGGACCTGGTTAAAGCATGAACAAATCATCTAGACGGAGTGTGGCGTGCTGCTCACTTATGAATTGTGTGTGTAATAGGAATGCGGACGCATCGCAACTACTTATCAGGCGATGTCCCGCGCCACTGCGACGCCTGTGCAGACCACAGCTGCTGACCGCAATATTGCCAGCTGTAGAACTGTTGCCGCCACACGTGCTCGGTGGCCTCCGGGGACGCCATTGCGGCGCGGTATTCAGGCGACTGCAGCAACTCCAGCGCTGCAAGCGACGCAGGGTGGCAAAGGCAGCGGCTGTACTCGGGTCGCGTCCAGTGCGCGTGCAAGTAGGCAAGATAGGCAACCAGCGCGGGGTCACTCAAGAACTGGTGCTGTGCCAGGTCTGCACGTGCGCCGCAGACGAGTCAGTGGTGTGTTAGACACGGAGCAATCGTGAGACGTACAGTTCACGTAGCGCGGGTTGGCCAAGCACTGCACGAACTCAAGCTCCAGCTGGAACGCCGTCGTAGTGGTGCTGTGGCCCCGAGAGCGCGAGTGGTAAGCGCCGGCAGGCGCGGGTGGCGGCGAAGGAGAACCACACCTGTTGTCCATCTCGCACGCGATGAAGATGGTCAGAGGCCGCGAGGCAGGCTCGTCAGCGCGCGTCCTCTACATCTATTGCACGCTACTGGGGACAGCGGCTTTGCGACGGGAAGCTGCAGGCTGGCGCTGCTGACGTCGGCACGAAGCCTCGCCCCGCGGCCGCAGATCTATCTGAGCGATCGCTTCAGTCTGCTTGCCGTGCGACTCGGCCGACTCTCTCGTAACCTCGTCCAGTGTGGTTGCTCTCTGCTGACATGGGCTGGGCTAGTAGATGTGCAAAAACAGCAGTCCAACCTTGACGCTGAGGTACAGAGCATGCGCCGCGCGGCTCTACTTCTCGTGCTGATGGCTGCGTGGGCCATCGCGGGTGTGCGGTGTGAGGGCACGCTGCGGCTCCGTCTCCACAAGGTGGTCACTGCTCGCACACATGCCCACTCCTCGGGCTCGGTGCAGTCAGCGCAAGCGCCCGTGGCACCACCCGGGGACGAGCAGTTGCTGAACTTCAGGGACAGGTGCGCATACACGCCTGCACAGACCGGGTCAGAAGGGAGCCCAAGCACGCGCGACAACTCCAGGGGCCCTGCAAAAGGGGGGTGTTCCCGCTGAAGCGGCTCGACTGTGGGGCCCCGACTGACCGTGTGCCGTGTCCTCCTTCCTGGTAGTCAATACTATGGCATGATGGGCGTGGGCACGCCGTCGCAGTGGTTCACGGTGCTTGCAGACACAGGTTCACCGGTCACCTGGCTGCCCAGCGCCACATGGTGCAGCAGCAAGCGCGGCTGCGACGGCCACCGCGGCTTCAACGCCAGCGCCAGCAGCACGTGCGTCCCTGGAGACGCCACGGTGCGCGTGCAGTACGGCGACGGGACGGGCATCACGGGGACGTTTGTGAGCGACTCCATCTCGCTGGGGGGCCTGGATGTTGAAGGCGTGCAACTCGCCGTCGTGACCGCGGGCACTGCGCCTGCAAGCGGCGTGTTTGACGGCCTCTTGGGGCTGGGGCTGGCACAGAACGTACCACCAGGAGTCATAGAGATCGCTCTCAGTCAGGGCCTGCTGGCGCAGCCCATGTTCGGCGTGTGGCTGAACAAGAATCCACTGCAGCCCCAGAATGGCGGCGAACTGATGCTGGGCGGTGTGGACACAGACAAGCTGGAAGGCCCGCTGGTGTGGGCAAACGTGACCAGCAACACGCTAGGCGGCTGGCCGGTGCCTCTAGACGGCGTGTATGTGGGGGGAGTTGCTATGGCGTGCGATGAAGCGCCGTGCGTTGCTGCCATAGACACGGGCACGTCCCTCATTCTGGGACCTCCGGACGCAGTCAACGCCATCTACGCCGCCATCAACGCAGCCATGCGCGGAGTGGGCGGGATCTCATGCGAACAGGCGGCCAGTCGAATGCCAAGCGTCGCGTTTGGCCTGGCTGGCCAGCGCTTGGTGCTCACGCCGCAGCAGTACCTGCGTCGCAATGCTGCTGGCCAGCTCACCTGCGAAGCCAGCTTCGGGAGCGTCACTTTCACCGGCGTGCCGCCCGGCTATCCAACCTGGCTGCTGGGCGATGCCTTCCTGGGCAGCTACTACGCTGCCTTTGACCTGGGCACCCTGCGCGTCGGCTTCGCCCGCTCTGTTCCCGCGCCGACTGTGTCGCGCCGCGAGGCTTGGGTCGCCCGCCTGCTGCTCTGGCGCCTCGCTTTGCTTGTCGTAGCGGCAGCAGTGTCTTACGCACTTGTGGCGGAATGGGAGCGCGTAGCGCGAAATCAGGGTGCGGGTGGCAGCGTGATCGAGTGGGTCGCAGGGGATGTGGACAGAGCGTGATTGACATTATATGTATGGTGCGGTCGCCTCAAACAAAAAGCTTCCGAGCCAGCGGAATCGAACCACTGACCGTAGGATGACAAGTTATTACGCTACAGTCCCACGCTCTACCAACTACTAGCTCCCTCCTGGGATGAGCTAGGCTCGGATGCTGCCATTTTGGAAGAAAAGCACACGGGTGCTCCCGATGCGCGCTGTTCCCAATAATAGGGAAATCTTTGGAGCCATTCAATTTTCAACTTGCACGCCGGCGCTCCATATTCGCAAAGAGATCAGCCAGGACGCTTGTGCTGACCAGAAAGCCCCGAGGGGCAGCTAGCCGCAGATGATGCTCATCCGCTAGCATGAGGCCATCGTCCACGGCTGGTTGCGCAGCAGCCAGAACCCTGGCAACCGCGTCGTCTCCAAACCGGGCACGCAAGTCCGGGATGCGAACGCCGTCGACGAGCCGCAAGCCAAGCATGAGGCAGTCCTGCAACGCCTCCTCGGCGTCGGTGGCCTTCGCAGACACCAATGCCGGCGTTGCGCAGCCATCCGCGACCCACGCGAGATACTCGGCCATGCGCCGAGGGCGAGTAAAGCGCTGGCCACCCAAGTTATTTGCAGCCGCTAGACCAAAGGCGTGCCACTCCGCATCAGACCAGTAGCGGAGGTTGTGTCTGCACTTGTGCCCTGCCACCGCAAAGTTGCTCACCTCGTAGTGCTGGAACCCTGCAGCCTGCAGCGTATGGTGGGCAGTCACGTACATGCCCGCTGCCTGCTCCTCGGAGGGCAGCGGCGCTACCCCCGGAGTGTACCATCGTCCAAAAGCAGTCTTGTCCTCCACCTGCAGGTCGTACACGCTCAAATGGTGAGGCGCCGCCGCAATGGCAGCGTCCAGGGTGTCATCCCAGAGTGCAGGGGTAAGATTCGGCAGCCCGCTGATGAGGTCCAGGCTCCAGCTGCGCACGCTGCTTTCGCGCACAATCTCAACAGCGCTTCGAGCATCCTGCGCGTTGTGTGCCCGGCCACATACGCGCAGCATGGTCTCATCGAACGACTGGACACCCAGGCTGATGCGCGTCACGCCAAGCGCCAAGTACTCCCTCAGCCGATTGGAATCGAAAGTGCCTGGGTCGCACTCCAGGGACACCTCTGCGTCAGCCGAAATGCCAAAGCGCAGGTCTAGCGCGTCGAGGATGCGGCTCAGCTGCGCGGGAGGCAGCAGTGACGGCGTGCCGCCGCCGAAGAACACCGTCTCGAGGCGTCCTTCACTTATTGACGCTGCCTGTCGGGTAGCAATGTCTTTGCACACTGCGTCCACGTAAGTTATCATGCCTGCCGGGGCGTTCGGGCTGTCGCCTACCACCTGGATAGGAAAGTCGCAGTAAAAGCAACGGCGACGGCAGAACGGCAAGTGCACATACACTCCAGTTGCGGGCACTGCAAGAGCGTCAGTTGCCTTGGCAACACTGCGGCTCTGTGCCCCACTGCGTGTGCGCTTTTGAAGACGGCCAAAGCCCGCAACTGCAGTTCGCTGCAGAATCCTAACTACTTGCATCGTCAGCTTTGCCTAACGCGCTCACGGGCACCAGCAGCAGCTCTTCTCCCGTCGCGTCGAATCCGCGTGTGTACACGACCGTGCTCGCGGGCGAGTATCGAGTGTAGACAACAGGGCGGTTGTCAAAAGCAGAAGCTGCGAGATAAGACACCGGGAAGATGATGGCCGCGGTGCACGCGACAAGCAGCAGGACTGTCACCGGTTCAGCCATGCAAAGCGAGCATATCACGAACAAGGACTTGGCGAGGCGATGAGACTGTAGACCGTCTATAGATTCTCCGCCTCATGAGGCTCTAATGGTTAATGGCCCCTCAGCGGCGGGAAGAGCCTGCTCCACGAGGTTCTCCGCGCCCTCGACCAACCGTACCTCCTTAACAACATCGCCTGAGCGAAGCTGGCGCAGCAGATCGAGCCCATCCACGACGTAGCCGAAAACTGAATAAGATCCCTCCTCAAATGCCAGTCCTCCAAGCCCAGCGGTCCGTCTAGCATACCTGTACATGAACCACTGAGAGCCATCACTGTCGCTTCCGTTTTTGGCCATCGCCACTGCACCGTAGACTGACAGAGGCAGCACAGGAAGTGAATCGCCGTCTTGTACATTGAGCGGTACGCGATACCTGGGCTCGAACTCATCCTGGGGCCGCATCTCCAGTGGAACAGTCTTTAATGGCAACGGGCTGTCCTTTGGGGGCAGCGCCATGACAGCCTCATCTGCTGGCAGTGCCTGCAGCGCAGTGCCTGTGAAGAAACCCCTCCGTGCGAGAGCGGCCCAATTGCCGGCTGTGAGAGGTGCATTGTAACCATCGAGCACGACGAGCATCTTGCCCGTGCGCTGCGGCCCACGCCCGTCACTCATCGCCTCAAAGGTTGACCCGTCCCGCCTCTCCACCGTCACCTCTGCCACGGCACGGCCAGACAGGCGCGGCCGTGACGCGTATTGCGCCGGCAGAAGGTACGGGAGTCCAGGAGCTTGAGCGAGCTCCAGTGCAGCGACGTCATTCAAGACAGTAGAGATGCGGGAGGCTGTGGCGTCAGCGTCTGTTGCAGCCAGCGCGGCCAGCACACTGTCCAGCTTGGCGGTCAGACCTGCTAGCGTGGCGGCAGCGCTATCCCGTTTTGCGCCGCTTGGAACGGCGGCGAGTATGTTTTCCCTCTCACCTGCCACTATGCGCTTGCAGGCTTCCACGCTCCCTGCCATGCTGCCCCACGGCTTGCGCTGCGGGATGCGCAGTAAGTACAGCACCTCCTCCAAGCTTGACTGTAGCTCGCCAGTTTCCTTGTTGACCACTGGCACTGATCGCCGAAGTGCAACCTCGCCAGTCCTTGGTAGCCGAGTGTTCGGGTTCAACAGCGCCGCTACTGCAGGCGTATCCGCCGTCGTCATAGCAAACACGGCTGCTAGCGCCGCTGCCGCTGCTTGCCTTGCCACAGTGGAGAAGGTGTTGGGGAGCTTGTTATTTGCCGCAAATGTGGCACAGGCGTGTAAGCGGGGCGCCATTCGCGCACACTGGCGCGATGCTCGACACCGCGGACGGCCCAAGCAGGAGGAGACATGTGAATGGGGCGATAATGCGTCCATCGAATGCACTTTCATTTTTGGCGTGCCATTTCGACGCGCTTGTCGAAGTCTCTTTTTCGCTGCTCCACCTCTTCATCGCTTAGTCTTCGCACAGGAAGATATGCCCATGCACTTGAGTCGTCCTGCATGACGTGCAGATGGCTCAGCACAAGCGTGGGTGCATGAGTAGCAAAGAAGTGGACGCATACCGGTATGCCGTGTGTCCAGAGCGAGGCTGCGCCCGTGCTAACCAGTGCTAGGATACTTCCGCCGATAGCGCCAGGCAGTGCGAACGCGCGGCCGTGGTGCAGGCTCCTGAGAAGTGCCCCTGTGCCAGCGCCTGCCCACACGCTGTTCTCCGGCCCGTCTGCCTGTCGCAGCACGCGGCACAGCTCCGACAGTGAGAAAAATGTCGCGCCGATGATGCCAAAGCTGCCAGCTGTGCGCGTCGCCGTGCTCAGGGCGGGCTCATTCTTGACCAAACTGTAGAACACGCCTGCTGCCGCTCCGACGCACACGGACGCGCCAGTACGTTGCGCAATACGACGATGCCAGTCCGTGTCCATCTCTCGTCATTTCAATTACCGCCAAAAATCATCTCGTCTCTGCGAGTCTTTCTTCAAGAAGTTCAGCACCTGGTCGCCTGCCACGTTGGCGACGGCATCACAGACTCCCTCGCACAACACATGTGAAATTGCGTAACAGCTGCCGCAGCCACCATCATCGTCAGGATGGCCCAGTCGAAATTGTTGATCTGCGTCCTCGCTGTGCTCGGCCTGGCACGCGGCCAAGGCACTTGCCCGACGCTGTCTCTTCAGTACGGCGGCAATGCTCAGAACTTGAAGCCGGTGCGTGTCTACTGCGCGCGACACGGTCACGGCTCTGCCCTGGGTCTCGTTTGCCAGTTGTGGCTAACAGCAACTGCCCCGTGCGCAACAGCAACTGCTCGAGCCGTCCTTCTCGGCGATAGTAGACCTCGTCTGGCCGGGCCCTGACACGAGCAACGTGCTGGCGCTGACGGAGCAGGGCAGCTTGTGGCGCTCCGGTGACGGCGGCAACAGTTGGACATCTGAGACTTCCAACCTGCTGGGTTCCGCCGACGCAGCTCTCACCCAGCTGGTGCTCAATCGCGGCATCGGCGCGCAGACGGCGTCGCAGCCGCAGCGCGTATATCTGGCGGGGCGCTACAGTAGCAAGTATAACGC
>Ga0164297_10005284_pt1 | contig 11159 bp, 9 predicted proteins | sample GEODES058metaG_FD_113539 | JGI IMG/M metagenome (GOLD analysis project Ga0164297, IMG submission 113539) | Dystrophic lake water microbial communities from Trout Bog Lake, Wisconsin, USA - GEODES058 metaG | ecosystem: Environmental > Aquatic > Freshwater > Lake | place: USA: Trout Bog Lake...
CGGCGCCATCGATGGACACACTGTCTTCTGGCTTCACATGGAGGCCATGCGACTCGCGACGCCCAAGGAACGAAGCCACGTGGCATGCGAGAGCAGCAGCAGCGCCAAAGCCATGTCTGTCGCACTCCAGGGGCTGACGGCTCAGCAGCTGGCTGGCGTCGTGCCGGAGCTGAGTCTCGCAGAAGCACGAAAAGTTATGGCGGCGGTGCACCGTCGGGGCGTCGCATTAGAGCCGCCGCCAGTGCTCGAGGGCGTGCGCTCCCGCTCTTGGGCGGCTCTCAAGGGCCGCGTGCACGTGCCAGCGCTGTCCGTGACTGCGAAGCAATGCAGCACTGTGGACCCGTTCGCGAAGTGGGTGTTTAGTTTAGACGGCGGAAAGTACGCGGTGGAGGCTGTGCGGATTCCCTTGGAGCGGGAGGGGCGCTTCACCGTGTGCGTCAGCAGCCAAGCAGGCTGCGCGCAGGGGTGCACGTATTGCGCCACTGGCAGACTTGGCCTGCAGCGCAATCTGGAGGCGTGGGAGATTGTGGAACAAGTGCGGCTGATTCACCTCGACCTGCCCGCTGGAACGAGAGTACACGGGGTCGTGTTCCAGGGCATGGGCGAGCCCATGGCCAACTTGGAGGCTGTGCTGGACGCCATCGCCGTACTGAGTGAGCCTACTGGCGGCCAAGTCAGCGCAAGCAACATCACTGTCTCCACCGTCGGCAGCCATCCGGGCGGCATTCGGCGTCTCGCACGAGAGGCGTCCAAGTGCCGGCTTGCGCTGTCGGTCGGATCCGCCCGGCCGGAGGTGCGGGCTCGCATCATGCCCTCTGAGCGGGTTCATCCGCTGCACGAAGCAGTTATGGATGCGGCTGTTGAGCATGCGCAGTTGACGGGGTTGCAGCCCCTGTGGGCGGTGACGCCGCTGCATGGCGTCAATGACTCGGTGGAGGATGCACGCGCACTTGCGGATTTGTTCCACTCGTTCACGCAGCGCACGGGGGGCATCCGTCCGCGGCTGTCTGTTGTTCCGTATAATCCCAGCGCGCCGCCTGGAGTGGACCCCTTCGAGCGGACACCTATTGAGCAGGAGAACGCTTTCCGCAACGCCCTGCGGGATGCGGGCGTGTTCAGCCACAAAAGATACAGCGGGGGCGGCGATGTTGGTGCGGCTTGCGGGCAGCTTGCTGGGGCGGTGCGCTCTGAAACGTCGGATGAGGACGATGCGCCGCTTGCAAATGGTGAGGTCATGAACTGGGCTGGGCGTTGGGCTCCAGGCTTGCGGGAGGTAGGAAAGCCAACCTTCAACGCGGCCTACACTTGAAGTTGTCTAGCACTAGAATTGCATGCGCTTCACTTCTTGTCGGTCCGCGCCTTCAGCGCTGTTCTCAACGCCTGCAGGTATTGCTCCTCAAAGTGCGCTTCTAGTGCCGCCGCATCCACTAAGCTCGCCAGCGCGACAGCAGCCTCCGCCGCCGCCGTTTCATCCACCGCTCCTGCGCTCACAGCCCCGGACAGAGCTGCCGCAGCGAAGGAGACGATGTCCCCCGGCGATGCAGATGTGCTGGGCAGCGTGGGCGGCGTGTCTGGCGAGGCAACTCCATGCGATGTTAGCCTCACGCCGTGAGCAACGTGACGGTAGCCCAGAAGCGCGGGGACAGTGGGCACAGCATCCGTGCCGTTGACGAGTCTGCAGCTGTGCGGCACCAGGCTGTTGTAGAGCTCCACAAAGGCGGCATTTCCTACCCGCGGGCTCCCAAAGTTGACCATACACACGTCGAGACCGCGGCGCTTGCCTGCTTCAACGCTGGCGGCAAGCTCTAGAGCGCACAGCGTGGCGAGTGCTCCTCCCAACGAGTGCCCTGTCACCCAGATGCGCCAGCCAGATGCTGCATCCCTCGTGGCGCTGCGCCACCCTAAAGCTTCCGCGCGGGGCCCGGCGCCGATGGCATCATCCACGGCAGAGAACACTCGCGGCCTCACGCTGTCAAACGCCTCCAAGAAGCCGTCATGAACAGCAACCTCGTCGCGTCCGCCGCGCGAAGATGCCACCCGCTCTGGCGTGAAACTGCGTGGCGCCAGTCGGGCGTCGGTGATAATGTCCCTCAACTTTGATGTTTCGGTGCCGCGGAACGCAATCACCAACGTCCGTCTTGCCACGCAGCGCCAGATGCAGCACTGCGTGTCTGTCTTCGCATTCGCAACAAACGCAACTTTTTCAAACTCGGAAGGCAGCAGCGTGCGAGATCCAGGGCCGGTGGATGCAAGGACAGCCCAGTCGCTTGAGCGAGGCACTGCCCACAGCTCCTCCTCCGCGCGGCGACGCTCCGCCTCCACTCGCGGCGCATCCAGCGCGGATGCAACCATGGATGTGGCGCTGCGAACCAGGGAGTCAAGCCACTTCGACGCGTCTGCTGATGGCAAAGCCGCAGCGAGCGACGGAAGCGCCCAGGGTCCATCCACAGCACAGGTATCTTCCGCCCATCGCGGTTCCGACGGCGTCGAGAATGCGAAGTAGCGACACGTAAGGCGCAGTGTGCCTCCGCCGGGGCCGACTCCGCCGCCCACGACAGGCACGTCCAACTCGTGGGCGTTCCCGTCCGCCAGGTCCGCGAGCGACAGCAGCGCCACGCCTAGCGTGTCATCCTCCTTGATGAAATCCTCGTCCATGACCCTCAGTCGCAGCGTGTCACTGCCTGGGTCACGCACGAACAGACGCAGAGTCTCGTTCCATGTTGGACTCCTCGTGAAGCGCTGTGTCCTGCTTCGTGCTGCGCTCCCGTTCACGGATAGCATCACATACGGGTCGCTTTGGCCCGTCACGTCGCCTGCAGCTAGTTCTGACGCGCTAACCAGCTTCACTTCCAACACTCCTGCAAAGGCCTCCTGGACGAAGCGGCTTAAATAGGTCGTGCTGCCTTGGAACGCGTCCTCGTCACGAGTGCCTCCAACAGGGTCATTGTATGCCTCGAACGCGAACCCGGCAAGCAGGACGGTGTGCTCCAAGTCGAAGCAGGTGGGTAGTGCTTCAGCCTGCTGCTGCTCCGCCGAGCATGGAACGCATCTGCGTACATCACATCGAGGGGGTGTGCGTGTGCGACTTGCAGGTGACCTACATATTTGCGGCCTGACCGCGTAGCACGGCGGCATTTACAAGTGAACTTCAATGTGTGACGTGGACGGACCATGCACAAGGAACGCAATCGACAGTCTGTCTCACGTGGCAGCAGCCTGCAGCCGACTGGCCACCGCGCCCCCAGGGCTCCATGGCGGCCTTGAAAGCGGCGCGGCGCCCTGCTTTCTTGTCCCGCCCACATCTTCGCCTCCAACTGCGCGCGCTTTCCGTCTTGCGTCTGCCGTCAGTGCGTCATCTAATCGGGTCTGCATGTCCGCCAGCCGCGCAGTGAGGACGTCCACTCGGCCTTCTGCCGCGACCGATCTCGCCTCGGCCGCATGGCGCTGTGCTTCGAGCTGCTCTACGCGGTTGCGCAAGTCTCCCGCCTCACGCTGTGCTGCATCCACCGACTGCAATGCCGCATCCCGTGCGGTCTCCGCAGCCGCGGCTGACGCCTGTGCAGCCACCAGTCTCGTGCGCATGTCGGCCACGGCCGCGGCCGCTGAAGCCCTGAACGCCACCAACTGCGTCTCCACCGTCGTGGCTCCGTCAGCTGTCCGTCTCCGCTCTTCGAGAAGCCGCACTTCGAGTGCGCTCATCGCTGCTCGGGCGGCACTCAGACGCGCCTCGCACTCTGCACTGACAGCCTCCACCTGCTGCTCGGCATGCGAGCACCGCTCCTCCCACACCGCCGCCTCTGCAGACGCAGCGCTGCGCACCCGCTCCGCAGCAGCAAGCTGCTCCTCCAATTGTCGAGTCTTGGCATGCGCGACGGACAGCTGTGATGCCGCCTCCCGGGCCTGCGCCTCCCGGAATGCACGTTCAGCGTCGCGGTCCCGCACTGCGGCATTCGCTTGCGCTAACGCGTCTAACCCCGCCGTCTGGCTAGCCTCCAGCGCCTCAAGCATCGTGGCATGCATCTCCTCGCGCTTCGAAGACACAGCAGCTGCGTCCCTTCGGATTCTTGCGAGCTCGCTGCGGAGAGAGCTCACCTCCTGGGCCTGCGCTGCACGCATCGCCTCCACCTGGGAGTGCTGCTCTGCGCGTAGCGCTGCCAGCGCCGCCTCGTGCTGTGCCACACTCACCGATGGCGGAGCAGCAGACCGCAGCACGCTCTGTTGTTGATGGCCACTTGACGGCGCGGGAACTCCTCCATTGGCAACCGCCATGGCGAGCGCGCTGCGCCTCAGGCCCTCCATCTGCTGAATCAGTGACGGACTGCAGGCCACTGCAGGCGAGGCGCCAAGTACCGTGACTCCTAGAGCAAGGGCATTCACAACCGGCGATGCCCGTGCTAGTGCTTCTGATGGGCCACCCACGTACATCCACAGCCCGCCCGCCAAGCACGCCGCCGGCGTGGCCCCACCCAGCGCTGCATGCACGTACATCACGCGTCGTTTAAGGGCGGCAGCGGCAGCGGCAGCGGCCGTTGCGGGTGTCAATGCCGCCAAGCAGAGCGCCACGGTGCCAGCTGGGAACAGGCGCTTGTCGACACCCACTCCGAGCGCTGAATTCACAGGCGAAGACGCGCTCCCAGCAGTGCCGAGCGGCACATGTTTGGTGTCTCCTGACCAAACTCTGTCGAGGAGCGACCTCAACGCCTCCTCCGTCTCCACAGCTAGAACCAGCACCGGCGGAGGGAGCTGTGGAAGCTCTGCTCCGGACGGGGACTCGGCGTCCGAGTCTCCGAGAGCGAGACGGCGTCGTCGACTGCGAGCGGCGCCCCCGTCGGCACTCACAAGCGCAGCTGCGTGCCGCGCTGTGCGTGCGCGTGTCACTCGTCTCAAGCCGTCTATTTCCAAAGCTCCAGCGTGTGGCCTGGCGTCGTAAACAATAACGTTGAATCCAAGCTGGTGCAGGCGCTTCGCAATTGCCACGCCCAGCGGCGATAAGCCCAGGACAGCAACGCGGGGAAGCACGCGTGGCTGACCGTCTGTCTCCTCCGCTGAAGCAGCAGACACAGCGGCGGCGAGAGCCTCGGCCCCTGAGCGAGCGCCTGGAGGCAACGCGGCAGTGGCTGCACTCACGCCAGGTGAGTGCAAATGCCCGGCCCTGGCCCACGACGCGCCATCCCACGTATGGATGTATGCGCCGCTGGCATCAGCCATGCAGCCTGCGACGGGACGAGACAGTGCGTGAGTTACAATAAATGTACCCTGAGCTCTCACGTCTCCGGCTTCGCAGGGGCTGTATCGGACATGGCGGCGCTATTCACGACAGAGGCGCAGCTGCGTGCGTGGCTGCTTGTGCCGGAGCATGAGATTGGGAACACGGGCGTCACAGAACCACCGCTTCTGAAACGGGCGCACGAAATCATGAAGAAGACGGCTGAAGGCCTCGTCAGCCCCGTGCTCGAAGGCGACCGCGTGCGCTCCTCATGCAAGGGCAGTGACAAGGACTCCGTGTACGAGCTTTCAGTGCACGTGCGGGACAAGGAAAGCATAGATTGCCAGTGCACGTGCCCGTTCGCGAAGAACCCGGTGAGTGGCGAGGCGGGCGGGCGGAGTGACAGCGTCCAGGAGTGTCGGTGTCAACGCCAGCAACTGACTGTGCCTTTGTTGTCTCTCTACGCACTAGAATTCCGCCGTGCCTACAGGTGCATGCAAGCATACGGTAGCTCTGCTCTTGTGGCGCATACAGCAAGTGCGTGTGTGTGTGTCGCTACAGAGACAACGTCTGGGCACTGACAGCGCACGTTCCGTCTCCTCACGTCTACCTCTCAGCTTGGCGGCAACATCCCACCAGCGGCGGCAGGACCGGCGCGCGCAGCAGGTGGCACCGTCGCTGATGCGCCGCGGCTTCAAAACGCGCCTCAAGCTGGCGATGGTGGGGGTGCAGGTGCTGGCGGTGGTCCACCGCGACCGCGCCGCAAATTCGCTGGCTTGGAGAAGGTTGCCAACGCTGTAGGTGGGGTTGCCGCACAAGCTGCGCCGCCTCCTGATGCAGATGAGGCGGCGCCCAAGAAACCACGCCGAACAAAAGCCACTCCAGCACCAAAGGCGCCAACTGGGACTGGCGGTGCTGCCGCCACTATGCCAGCTGCAGCTCACGGGCCGACTGAGGAAGAGCAGCTTCAATGGCTGCAAACCGCGAGCGACGACTTCCTGGTGGCTGAGGCACGGCGCATTATTGCCGCCCATCCGGCTGCGCCTGCTGTGCCTGCTGTGCGCGCTCCTGCACTCCCGCCTCCTGCACCGCTAAATGCCGTCGCAACGGGTGGAAGCCAGCCAGCGCCGATGAGGACTGTGCAGGCTGTTGTCGCACCACCAGAGGCGCCTGCAGCAGTGCCTGCGCCCGCCGTCCAGAACAATCCGCCCCCACTAGTAGTCCCGCCTCCAGCGCCACCGCCAGTGCCGAAAATGTTCAACGATGATGGCTCTTTCGACCCCTCATTCCTGATGATGCCGTCCGGGTCATGGACAGCAGCGCCAGCCACAGTGGCTCCGCCCACAGTAGCGCCGCCGCCGCCTGCGCCGTTGTGGCGTCCACCGGTGCCACCTGCATCGCTGCCAGCGCCGCCGTGGGCATCGCAACCACCTCCTGCGTGGGCGGCTGCGCCGTCGTGGGCGCCACAGCAGCCAGCGCCTTTCCCTGTGCAGCCCTTCCTTCCTCCGCTGCCGCCGTTGCCATCATCTCTTTCTTCGCCGCCACCAGAGCTGAGCAATGAGCCGTCAACGGGGAAGCGCACGCTGACTCTTGCGGAGCTGGAGGCAATGCTGTTGTGATGGTCACTGCTCGATGATCTCATTCAATTGATGTTCTCCCAGCTCAGTCGTCTTTACTGTCCGTGAACTCCGCATCATACACCTTCGGACCGCCAGTACTTCCCGTACCATTGCCATCCGTCCCTTCAGGCGCTTGCCCACTGCTTGCGCCCAGCAGCATGATAGCCTGACGCACGTCGTCCATGGTGCGGCGAATGGCATCAGCGTCAGCGCCTGCCATGATGCCCTCCAGCGACGAAACAGCGCTCTCGATGCGGCTCACCGTCTGGGGCGGCGCCTTGTCCTTGAACTGCGCAAGCTGCTTCCTGGCCTGATACACAAGGCTTTCGGCCTCGTTCTTGGCGTCCACCAGCTGCCGCCGGCGCTTGTCCTCTGCAGCGTTGGCCTCTGCCTCTGCGGTGGCCCGCTTCACCTCGGCCTCACTCAGCGTCGACGCGCCGCTGATCTTGACCTCCGCCTGCTTGCTGCTTGCCTTATCCCTGGCGCTCACAGTGAGCAGACCGTCGGCGGAGAGATCGAACGTGACCTCCACCTGAGGCACGCCCCGCGGAGAAGGTGGGATGCCATCCAGGCGGAAGTTGCCCAGCGATTTGTTGTCCTTGCAAAACTCGCGCTCGCCCTGAACGATGTGGATGTCCACGCTGGTCTGGTTGTCTGTTGCAGTGGAAAAAATCTCGTTCTTCGTGGTTGGCACCGTCGTGTTGCGCGGAATCAGCTTGGTCATCAGGCCGCCCAGCGTCTCGACGCCTAGACTGAGAGGTGTCACGTCCAGCAGAACGATGTTGCCCATCTCGCCGGACAGGACGCCGGCCTGCACAGCCGCGCCCAGAGCCACCACCTCGTCCGGGTTCACGCTCAGGTTAGGCTCCTTTCCTGTAAGCTCTTTCACCATCTGCTGCACCTTGGGGATGCGAGTGCTTCCCCCGACGAGCACGACGTCGTTTATGTCGCCCACAGATAGCTTGGCATCATCCAAGGCTGTTTTCAGCGGGCCCTTGCACCGGTCGAACAAGTCCTCGCACAGGGACTCGAACTTGGCGCGCGTCATGCTGGTGTCAATGTGCTTGGGTCCGTCTTGGTTGGCGGTGATAAACGGCAGAGAGATGGTGACATTGGTAAGACTGCTGAGCTCCTCCTTCGCCTTCACGGCGGCCTCCGTCAAGCGCTGCATGGCGCTGCGATCGCCGCTCAGGTCGATTCCCTCAGACGCCTTGAAGTCACGCAGCAGCCAGTCGACAATCTTTCGGTCGAAGTCGTCGCCGCCAAGGTGCGTGTCACCGCTGGTGGATAGGACTTCAAACACGCCGTCACCAACCTCCAGGACGCTCACGTCGAAGGTACCACCACCAAGGTCGAAGACCAGGATGGTTTCATTGCCTTTGCGCTCCAGCCCGTACGCAAGGCTCGCTGCTGTTGGCTCGTTGATGATGCGCAGCGCGTCCAGGCCCGCGATTTTGCCAGCGTCCTTAGTGGCGGCGCGCTGGGCGTCGTTGAAGTACGCAGGCACCGTGATGACACAGCGCTTGACTTCAGTGCCCAAAAAGGTGGCTGCGTCGCTTGTCAGCTTCCGTAGGACTTCAGCGGAGATCTCCTCCGGCGAGTACTGCTTGCCAGTCGTGGGACACACCAGCTTGACGTTGCCGCTGTCACCGCGCACAACCTTGAAATTGACCAGCCGCGACTCACCACCGGCAACCTCTTCGAACGTGCGGCCAATGAAGCGTTTCACGGAGCTGAACGTGCTGGCAGGGTTCACCACCGCCTGTCGCTTGGCGATGGCACCAACCAGCTTGTCGCCCGTCTTCGTCCAGGCCACCACGCTGGGCGTGGTTCGCGCCCCCTCTCGGTTCACCACAACCGTTGGTTTGCCGCCCTCGATGACGGCGATGCACGAATTCGTGGTTCCAAGATCAATGCCAACCACTTTATCCCGCGTCGCAGCGCAGCGCACGGTGGCACAAGAGCGAGAGCTCAGCAAGCGACTGCAGGGAAGCTGCAGCGCACCCGTTCGGCTCGCAAACACGCTGTCTCGTCCACCGCGCGCGAGCGTCACACTAGCAACAGCTGCAAGCGCTGCCATTGTCGAGGCCGTGCGGTGCAGTGTTCCGCGGAGGCAGTCCAACAATAAGCCCAGAGAGAGATCCCAAGGGCATGCCCAAGGGACTGTCTCAAGAGCATCCGCCCCCGCCCTTTGGCTTTGGTTGGTTGGACTCATCCCATCCCAGCATCTCGCGCACAATCTCCATCGGCTTCTTGTTCAGGTTCTCAAGCGTGTCGAAGATCTCCAGCAGGTCGCTGTTTGCGGACTCCATGCCGCTCTTTGTGGGGATGCCGCGGATGGGCGCCAGCCTGCGGCGCACACTGGCCATGACTTCGTTCAAGATGCGCTTCTCAGACAAGCGCAGTGCAGCTGCTTGGCGAGCCTCCCTCGTGAGCGTGCGGTCCTGCAGCAGCTTCACCTCGTCTTCCATCCCGCCTGGGTGGGCAGTAGAAATGGGGCGAAGGAGTTGTGAGGAAGCTTGCAGCGGGCAGCGGAAAGCGCGTATGCACGGCAATGCTGATGACACAGACACATCGCACCATCGTAGGCAGCAAGGCGCTCGCGACAATCGCCCATCATGAGCTGCAGGACCTCGTACTCGTTCATGGGAGTGATGATAGCTATGACACATGCATAGTGGGTGGTTTGCGTCAAATACGCCGCATGCATGGCATACAGTCAAAAGGGGTCCCAGGCAACACGCACCGTCCTGGTCGAATCGCACTTTCATCAGCTCCGCGGCGTCCGTGATGCGAGACATGCGCAGGTAGGTCAGCAGCTGCGTGGGCATGCCGAGCTCCGCACAAACAGGGAAGCTTTGCTCGCTGGGCAACAGACCCGCAGCCTCGAGAGTCGCAGCCTTGGCGCTATACAGCCGGTCGGTAGACAGCAGACTTGCAGTCCAGGTGAGTGTGTCGCCGGCGAAGGCGGTCGTTCCGTTGGGCCCGCCCAGCTCGCACCCGCTGAGGAGAAGTTCTGCCGAGTTGCGTTGCTGAGCATCAGCCGCGACCACCTCCTGGCCAGCTACGAGGTCTGACGTTGCCAGCAGAACAACGGCGCTGCTGCCATGGTCGTAATCCAGAGTCGCAGAAACGCCGCCATCGCCCGTGAACCCAGGACTGCGTCTGGTCACGTTGCTTGCCAGCGGCAAAAGCGCGAAGCATCGCGCAGATGGCAAGTACACCGCATGCGCTAACACGACTGCCAGTGCGTCACCAAATGCGCGCTGCGTCCATGAAGCGGGCGGGTACATCGCTGGGGCCGCCTCCAGCAACGGCGCAAGAGACGCCCACTCTGATGCCAGGGCGGCGGCGCGCTCATCAGCAGCTGCCAGCGCCTGGATGTGAGAAGCACGTGTCAGTGTGAAGCTCAAGTCAGAGAGGACAGCAGCGCACGCACCGTGGACCCCTTCAGCAGAGAGCGCCGAAGCTCCGGCGACCACAGCATCGGCGTCACCGTCGTCTGCGGCAGCGTTTCCAGGAACGGCGCCCTGCAGAGTGGATACGTGTTCGCGTGCACATCAAGTAACAGACGTGTCAGCGGCAACACAGGGGTGGCATGTAATTAAGTGTGTTGGTGCCGCACCACTGGGATTGCGGCCCCGCCACGCGCTCGGCCAGCAGCCAGAGCGCGAGCCCCACAAGCTCGCCCCGGCCATCCGCGAGCGACGCAACCAGCGGGTGGGCGGTCACGTCGGTGGTGGTCACTGCCAAGGCATCTGGCACTTGTAGCAAGATGTCGCCAGCACGGACACCGCGTGTGGTGACCAACCCTCCGGCGCCAGGCGCGACTGCTGCGGCACGCAAGCCCCGTTGAGTGGCCCACTCAAGGAGGGCGGTGCCGCTGGACTCCGCTGACAGTGCTGGCGCCACTGCTACCGTCGAAGTTGTGCGTCCAGCGGGACGCTTGCGAGCGCCCGGAACAGGAACTGTGTGCATGGAAGCAGCAACACGCGCGGCGCTGCGTAGGGGCGCACGACAGCTCCGCGCGCGCGAAGCAGTGGCCACACGAGACAGCCCAGACACGTATCTGCTCACTTGCGGCTGGTCTGCGGACGTCAAGCCGTGGCTCAGACATGCAGCTGCTGCGCTGTCCGCCATGGTTCGTACGAAGGTGCTACAAAGGCGTCCGGGGCCCCGCCTAGGCCCTGCCCATATAGTCGTCTCCCTTTCCCGCAAAAGTCTAGTCGTTTAGTCGCGGCCGTCGCCGGCAAAAGTCGCCACGTGGCAGGCAAAAGTCGCGCCTGCGGCGGGCTCTTGCGCTGTTTTCGCATCATTCTGGCGCGCGCCGCTCA
>Ga0164297_10005286_pt1 | contig 11153 bp, 23 predicted proteins | sample GEODES058metaG_FD_113539 | JGI IMG/M metagenome (GOLD analysis project Ga0164297, IMG submission 113539) | Dystrophic lake water microbial communities from Trout Bog Lake, Wisconsin, USA - GEODES058 metaG | ecosystem: Environmental > Aquatic > Freshwater > Lake | place: USA: Trout Bog Lake...
AGTGTTGGCTGACATCTACAGCGGCAAGATTCGCAATTGGAATAACCCAGCCATCCAGGTTCTAAATCCCGATAAAGTTCTGCCTATGCTGGCCATTGCGCCTGTGTATCGTGCCGATGGAAGTGGCACCACTTACGTGTGGACCAGCTATCTCAGCAAGGTAAGCCCTGACTGGGCCAAGACCGTGGGAGCCAGCACCAGCGTAAAATGGCCCACCGGTAACGGTGCCAAGGGCAACGATGGCGTTAGTGCCACAGTCAAGCAGGTTCGCGGCGGCATTGGATATGTGGAAAGTGTCTACGCCAGCAGCAACCATCTCATTACAACTCAGTTGCAAAATGCAGACCACAAGTGGGTGTCCCCTACCGCAGCAAGTTTCCAGGCTGCTGCACAGAATGCCGACTGGGCTCACGCCAAGAACTGGTCAGTGGACATTATCAACCAGCCTGGCTCAGCAAGCTGGCCCATTGTGAGCGCCACATACCTGCTGCTGCCCCGGGATGCACAGAACCCTGCTCAGTCTAAATTGGTTGCTAACTGGATCGCCTGGGTTTATGCACATGGCAGCAAGCTGGCTCTGGACATGGACTACGTGCCTCTACCTGAGTCTGTGCAGAGACAAGTGTTATCCGAAATCAATGGTTGACTACAAGCTGTGACGTGTTATTTTGTGTAAGTGAAGGAGTTTTGAAAATATAACTTACCTTCACGGATCTGCAGTGTGTCACTTGAGGTGCCTCCAAAGACCCATTCATATTTATAACACTTGACAGTCTTTTGATACCATGCTAATATGATAACATAGTGAAAAAGAGGGTTATATAATGTGGAATACACCTACCTGTTCAATCTTTGACATCGATGGTACACTGGCAGAGATTTCGCACCGCCGCCATTTTGTAGCTAGCAAGCCTAAGAATTGGATGGCGTTTCGTAGAGGAATGCCTAACGATCTTCCCAACCACGACATTATCTGGCTGCTTAAGACAATGCATGCAGCTGGTTGCACTATTCTAATCGCAAGCGGCCGCGGCGAGGAAGATCGTATGGTAACTGAAACTTGGCTACGAGATGTAGCCGGTGTAGGTGACCTATATGAACGACTTTACATGCGACCCGAACAAGACTATCGTCAAGATAACGTAATTAAAAGCGAAATCCTTGATCAAATGCATGCAGACGGTTATGCGCCTACTATTGTTGTAGATGACCGTCAACAGGTTGTAGACATGTTTAGAAGCAGAGGACTTAGGGTTCTCCAGGTTGCCCCTGGAAATTTCTAGATATCTAGTGGAGGTAATTTAGCGTAAATTGAAATTACCTCCGCTTTTTCTATCCAACTAATGATCTATACTTTAGATTAACATCGTTTAAAAATTAAAGTTTTTGCGGTGCACACTATCTACGTTGTTACATCCGTGGAGACGACAAAATATTGTTGACAACTTGTTAGTTTATGCTAATATACAACTATGAAAACTGTAGGAGCTATCTAAATGGATGCTGAAATAGCCAAGCTTGATTGTACAACATCGGGCTTTGACGAACAATACGGAAACGCTCTTAATTATATCCATTATGAAATTGACACTGCTGTTTTAAAAAACGAGCTAGTTAAGTATGCCAACCTAATTGGCATGGCAGATATTGCAGAACTGATTACACCCGGGCATATTGGTGTTGAAGGTAAGATTGCATACTGCCTTAATCGAGGCGCAAGACTTAAAGAGTCTAGTGTTGAGAGAATACCAAAAATGTTAACAGAATATAAAAACAAACTGTCTAAGGAGATTGATTTTTCTTGGGAATCAATTGCATTGTCATCGCATGGTAAATCTGTGCTGGCATATGTTGACTGCTATAGTCATATCGATAATGCTAAAACTAGAGTATTACTTGGTAAAATGCCTGCGCGCGATCTAGCTGCTACAGTTCGAAAAATAGTTTCCGACAAAGCACATAGTAAAACTATTGTAGCACGACAGCTACTTGAACATTATCGAGATGCCTTAGTCGAAGCTAAAACAGATACTTCCATTACCGATTGGGTGAAACCGTTAACTACAGTGGTCGATACGCTTGGACTATTGGTAAACAATCGAGCTAGTGTTAAAGCTGGTGCTAAAGGAGCTAAAGCACGTCGGCTTGCTAATACACTTGAGCAAAGTGATCGTAAGGGTGAAAAAGCTGCTGCAAAAGTCACTTACAAAGACGAAGACATTGACTTAGGTATCAGCAGTATTGACCCAACTAATTTAGTTGGTGCAGAAGCTGCTGTAATTTACAATACCAAAACGCGTCACTGTGAAGTGTATTTTGCCGAAACAGGTAAACGACTAAGTGTGCATGGTTCTAGAATAACTAACTACGACGAAAAAAAATCAACAGGCAAAACCCTTCGAAATCCTGAAACAGATTTGCCTCATTGGAATCGAGCTACCACAGTTCGCCGCTTAGAAGTATTGCTAAGTCAGGTAAACGGCAAAAACTGGGACCTTGCTGGAAAGTTTAATCGAAATACAATGGTACTGAAAGTTTTGTAATCAATAGTGAATAGTTATGCATTATGTAAAGATGCACGTTCATTTGACGATGTGTTGTTGGAACCTGGTACTACATTGAAATCTTTGCCAAACTACAGTCAGGATTGAACAATACCAACAAGAACCTTGCTGCCTACAGGATTAGCATCATGTTGATCAAATTCTAATACACCGTTAATATTGCGTACAAGTATAAGCTTTTTGTTTGGTTGTAACATTAATTGTTCTGTTGTGCGAGTTTCAATGTCTGGTATTGGAGTTCGCAAGGTGGTAATTTGAGGATTGCTTACCCATTGTTTAGCTAACAATGGCATTAATTCTGTAGGTTCTTTAGCAATATCAAGTATATAGCGCGCAATTTTAAGTCTAGCAACAGAACTTATTCTACGCATTTGCAGTATTTTATTAGTACTGTATGGTTGATATCCTGCGCTAGGTATCCACACACCGTGATTTGTTCTTGCTATTGCTGTATCATGTATTTCTCGTATGACTTGGCGACGATTATCACCAGTTTTACCCTCTATAAGCACTAATTTTTTAGCATCGAAAACCATTACACAGCCGCCGATACCTTGTTTCCTACATACCGCAACGGCACGATCTACAGTTGGCTGGGCAAGCGCATCTCGTATTATATGTCCATCTTTGCTAGTATGTTTGGTTAATCCATTTACAACAGGGCTGAGACTTGAACTAATTATGCTAACACCATTAGAGTTCATACCTTCTGACCACCGGGTGTCTTCATCCATAAGCGTGACTCGTTGAAATTTGTTTTCCTGATCACGTAATAGCTCTGTGTGAGTGGCAGCCGGCCTATCTCGGTTTTTTACACCTATCCAACCTATGTTTGGAAATTTTTTAGCAATTATAGTACACATGTTCTTGTATTTAGTCTTTGCGCGTAAGCCTGCAACAGCTCGGTGCGCAGTAGTGCACTTACAGTAGTATTATTAAAAAATGCTTGACAATTGTGCACTATATGTTACTATATGATGCTATAAAACATAAGAGATAACCGATGAATTACCCGAAACTGATTCGCTTCAAGGAAAAACACGAATATCGCAACTTTGTGGTTGACTCCCAAGACGATTACCACGCGATTTTAGTGCAGGTGGCACGTGAGAGACTGTTAGAAGGCTACTGGTATAGCGACGAGCCCAATGGGCACCCAGATATGTTCCGCCCTAACGCTCATCTATCAGATGCCGAAACCTGATGCCAATGTTGCGGTTTCGAGACCATTCTTTTTGGTTGACAGACCGGTCGTCTGTGCTATTATACGTCATAGAGCAACAGGAGTTGATAGCATGGCGTACATGAATCAAGAGACCAAAGCTGCCAAAGCCCCGCACATCAAGGCCATCCTCAAAAAGTATGGCATGAAGGGCTCGCTGGCTGTGCGCAATCACAGCACCTTGGTGCTGAACCTCAAGAGCGGGCGACTGGATTTCGGAGGTGACTACATCCAGGTCAACGTCTACCACACTGACAGCCACTATCAGGGGCGTGTGAAGAAGTTCCTGCGTGAGGTACTGGATGTCATGAATGAAGGCAACTACGACAACAGCCAGCCTGAAGTCGATTATTTCGACAAAGGGTTCTACGTTTCAATTTCGGTCGGTAAGTGGGACCGGCCCTATGTCCGGGTGGGCTAAATCATGACAACAGAATTTCTTGGCTACCTGCTCCGTGACAAGGTCACTGACCAATACTGGTGTGGTGGTTGGCACCCTTGGGGCTCCATAGGTTCCGCCAAACTCTACAAGCGCAAGGGCGACGTGACCGTTGCCAGCAAGCGAGCCCGAGAAGAGTTTGACTCAAAATACACTCAGCTTGACAAGAATCGCCAACTGCCATTCAGCAACCAGGCTCACATTCAAACGGCGTTTGAAGATCTCCATCGTCGTATCTATGATCTGGTCGATTACGGACTTGAGGTCGTGACCATGAAGCTGGTGCCAGCATGACCGGCCCCGAACTCCAGGAGTGGCTCTCCGAATGCCGAGCCCTCTACAACCTCTCCCAGATCCTCCCGGCCACTCGCGTCTAAATAACAGAGATTTGGGTTGACCCATGTCACAGATGTGCTATTATGTATATGTAAACACAGGAGCAACACCATGATCAAGTTGAAGTTGACTTTGAATCAGTTTGAAGCGCTGTATGAGCTGCTCAACGCTATGGAAATTGACGCTGACCACCCTGGTGATGCGCCCCTTGCTGAAATTCTGGACATGCTCAACGATGTGGACACAGAGTGAGTAGTGCTACGCATATCTCCCGGCTCGCAGCGATTCTTGGGAAAAATCACCAACGCCGTCAACTGTCATAAAACATTTGCAAAGTAGTGCGATCATCAAGCCATAATTTGTCTGGTTCAATGTGAGAACTTTTATAAGGCTTTGCTGTATCTAAAAGATATTCACCATCGGCGCCTACAGTCAACCATTCATTATTTTTACCAAAAGACACCAAATGCCCTTGTATAAGAAATATATCCATTGGTGTGTGATCTGTTTTCCAACGAACGTATTGTGGATACATCTGTTTAGCCCAAGGATACAATAGTCTATTTGGATCAAATCCGACTGTCCAACTTGATCTTCCTTCGTGCTCTCGTATAAGGATTCCGCCTTTATAAGACATTCCCCTAAAACAAGATACACCTGCTTCGTGAGTCATATTTCCCATTTCTCGTCGCATTTCTGCATCAAATCCCACTTTAGATCGTTGACCAAATTTACCAAACCGTATCATTGGCCATTTGAATGGCTGATATCCAACGACACTTTTTGGAACATGGCGGCTTCCTTCTATTCCGTAAGAATCTTCTGGTGAATATAGTTCTTCTTCTCGCTCTCTACGCTTACGTTCATCTGAACGAAATTTTTCTCTATCTTTTTTCTGTTGATGTTGACGCAACAGTTGCTGTTGTTGTGGTGTTAGCGGCTTATTTTTTGGTGTTTCATCAGACACGTAATCATCATCACCCCAATCGAGGTCTATGGCTTCTCCAACGATATCTTTGTATCTCATAAAAACATTCCTAATATTTTTCAATATTTATTATCATAAATATCACTATGCGAATCAGTGAATTACTTGCCGAAGGCTATAAAGAAACCATTGCCGCTTTTAATCAAGAAGCAGGCAACTTGCGCACGAATGACGCAACTATTGTACAACAAACCATAGATCAATATAAATCTTTAGTCAATCGCAATCAATTACAAGGCAATGAAAGAAATATTGACTGGTGGAGATTGAGTTATGAACGACAATATGATTGACAACTATATGTTATATGCTAATATATGGTATGAACATAGGAATAGGATAGATGCAGTATTCGACGAGGATTGAAGATTATCTTGCGGCTATCGAAGGTTGCGAAGCCTTCTTTGTAGCCGAACGAGAACACTTCAAGATCATCAACTACATCAGCATGGGAAACGATGTATTCCCTGATCCAAACACGGCACCTGATGCCGAAACCGCTCGCAAGTGGCTTCTCCGACGACAGTGTCGTGGCCTAATCTTTAGCCATGCTGGCGATGTGATTTCTCTGCCAATCCACAAGTTCTTCAATGTATCGGAACGGGATGAGACTCAGCTTCACAGGATCGATCTTGACCGTCAACACGTTATATTGTCTAAGTTGGATGGGTCCATGGTTCGTCCCATTCCGGTCGGTGATGGGTATCGGCTTGGCACTAAGATGTCAATGACCAACGTTAGCATGCAGGCCGAAGTTTGGCTTGCAGATCATCCTAACTATGACCTGTTCATCCGCAGTTGCTTTGAGAGCAACTGTATTCCGATTTTTGAATGGTGCAGTCGCAAACAGACGATTGTTGTGGATCATCCCGTCGACCGCCTTGTGTTGATTGCTATTCGTAGCATCATCACCGGCGATTACATGGGTATTCCTGGCATGCGTGGTATTGCAGAGGCTATGAATATTGATCTAGTATCTGAGTATCCAGGCACCGTCGAAAGCATGGCTGCGTTGGTGGCCGAGACTGAAACCCTTATTGGTCAGGAAGGTTGGGTGATCCGATTTGATGACGGTGACATGCTCAAGATCAAGGCGGACGATTATCGGCGCAAGCATTCTGCCAAGGATTCGATCACCATGGAGAAGAATGTGATTGAGATGATCTTGGCGGAGAAGTTGGACGATTGCAAGAGCGTTCTCGACATTGATCTGCGGCGACGGTTGGAACAGTTTGAAACCGATTTCTGGCATGGCATCCGTGATACAGGCGCGCAATGGGCACTAGCTTTCTACGACGTCAAGCGGAAGTTTGGCGATGATCGCAAAGCGTTTGCGATTGAATGGGCACCAGGATTTGAATCTAACCTGCGTAGCGCTATGTTCCGTGCATGGGACGCCGCGGAGTTTGATTGGCAGACAGCCATTGTGGATGCCGTGAAGAAGAATCTCGGCACGCAGACTAAGGTGGACGCTGCTCGTGGAATGTGGGGTGGTGCAAAATGGTCGTACGGTAACAACACTGGAGATGACGAATGACCCACCCTAGAATCCAAAACGGTTGGGTTGACTCTGGACAACCGGTGCGTGGCGGACAAAAACGATGTCCCAACTGTCACAGTGAAAACTTCCGGGAAACCCTCAGCCGGGAAATCTGTCATAGCTGTGGGCTGGAATGCGATTATTGGGGTGCTGGTGCCAATGAGATTTATCAAGCGATGTCTGAACGCCACCACGAAAAGCTGCGCCGACTGCAACAAGAACGATGGGCCAAAGAGTTGGGATATGATTTGGAAGACGAATGATGATCGAGGAACTGCAACAATATATCCGCATGGTCGAAGAGGAATGGCAATGCGATCAACTCTTGGAGATGGCCCGTGTGGGGGAAATACGCCACGGCATCCCCAAGGTTGTGATCTGGGTAGGACTGGCGCCCAAGCAACATGGACTGCGAGTCAAGGTGTCAAACATTCCCAATAAGATGGATCCCAGTGACAACTTCACTGTTCAAATTCCCAGTTTAGATTATGATCCCAATCAGGTAGCCAAGTGGATTGATACTAAGACTATGGGACAAATCCTAGATTGGATCAAACTCAACCAGCAACTGCTGTATGACTATGAGACTGGTGAGATTGACGATACTGACAAGTTCGTGAATAGTATAGCCAAGGTATGACATCGATGACTGACGAAAAAAAGAGACGACATAACATCGAGGTTCGAGTCAACGAAACCTCAGAAGGCTTCTACCTCAACATCTGGGACGCTGATGGGGTTGAGCATGAGATTGCTATCAGTGAAGACATCGCCCAAGATGCCCGGACCGGTAGAGATGGATGGTGGAAGAAACTATTCCCGCAATGCGATCATGATTATTCTGTTGGTCGATACGGATCACAGTGGGTAGATGGGTCAACCGGGCAACCACTTTGCAAAAAGTGTGGAAAATCATACAAATGACGACAACCTATACCGGAGACCCTTGGCATGCTGACGAAAGCGAGGATTGTGTTCGCATCTTCTGTGAACACGCTCAAATCATCAAAGCACCAAAACACAGCACGCCGTTTGAAGAATACTGGCCCGAACCCAAGATGATCAAGTGGATGCTCAAAGCCTTGAACAATCAATAGTCGGCGGATGATTTGCGAGACAACTAGCCTGAGGCAAATCAGTTGACACAGCGTCTATATCATGCTACATTCTAGAGCATAGGAGACAAAGCGATGAACACTCGAATTCAAGATCTCAAGACACAGGCACTAGAATGGTTTGCCCGTCAGCATGGGCTAGAGTTGATACATTTGTCGCCCACACCAGATCCGCTCAGCCAAAAGCAAATTGATGAGAAGTTTGCCGAGTTGATCATACGAGAATGTCTAGGGCTATATGATTCCATTGACAATGGCAATTTGCCGCATGGCACTGACAATTACTTTCTGGCAATTGAGCGGCACTTTGTAGCCAACAAATGAGAGATTTTAAAGTTGGCTATCATTGGATTTGGATGGTTCCGCTCATGTTCTGTGCGTGGACTTTCTTTGAAATAGTCGAGCGATATCGTGCCCAGCAACATCGCCGCAAGATTCGCAAGATTTTGAAGAACAACCCCGAGGTTCGCAGGATGAGCGAACTGGCAGGAATCAAAGAATGAAACAGTATAAAATTCGTATCGCAGAAACACAGCGCAAAGTTGGAACAAAGCACTGGACCGAGACATACAAGACACTTGAATATGCACAAAAACGTATTGATTATATTAACGGTCTAATGACTTCTAAGTTTCCGCCGCGTCACTACATTATTGCTAATGATAATATTGAGGAAATTGAAGTAGATGGAACAAGATGATGTTTGGGAAGTTTCGGTAGGTCAGTATTATGGTCCACCAACAGACGGCAACTATAGCATAGAATACTGTGTGCTAGAATTTTGGCATCCATTTAACTTTAAAGCAGAACATTTTAAGTGTATAGTGGCAACGACGTATGATCAAAGTGTTGCTGACAAACTTGTGGCAGAAGACCCCAATCATCGATATTGGACTAAGACTTATCGTTTATATAGTTATCCTGTGAAAGAAAAAACACCATGAACAAATACACGATTGAGGTTGACTATTTTGCTACTGGTGAAGGTCGAACACTCATCATTAATTATGTGATGGATAATACACCAGAGGATGCTTTGCGTAACTTTATTGGTGATTATTCATATGATTTTTATAGTCATTATGCCGAAGTGAAAGAAGGTTGGGTATTCGATAGCGAAGTTGCCGAAATTTTGGTTTCTCCTGCTGTTCAAAAACTTCTGAATGGTCAAGACGGTCAAAAGTTTTTTACGGCAAATCTTCATCTAGATTATGGTTAAAATAAAATGAGATATTGGTGTTATAACGAACCCATTTATGAGAATGAAAAGATCATTGGCAATCGAGTTGAAATCATATCCGATAAAGAAATCATTGACACCTACTACCCTGTGTGGTATAAATTGGTGGTAGAGAATTTTGGTAAGGAACATGTTGATGCGAATTATTGCCAATCAGATTGTATTGACGAATGGGTTATCGGAAATTGGGCATGGGAAAGCACTGACGATGAATAAAAAAATTGAAGAAATTGCTAAACAATGCTGGGATGAACGCCTAGATGGTCAACTTCATTTTGACTGTGAAAAATTCGCTGAGTTGATTATCGAAAAATGTGGAGAAATTGCTGATAACTATGTAGATCACGGCATTCCATCCTCAGCGATTGACAAATATTTTGGAGTTGATGTGATATGCACTGGACTTCGCTAACACCTCATGGCATTTGTCAAGCAATGGGTATCGATATTGACAAACGCCGCGCCAATGAACTCAGCAATTTGTTTGATGGCAATGTTAATGGGTGGTATTATCTATGGGGTGCCAGTCGCGGTGATGGAACTGATGAATCTGCTAAATGGATTTTAGGTGCGATTGCCGCCAAATTAAATGAATTGGGAGTTGGGTTCGATCATGCAAGATCATTAATTCCTTCTGACTATCTCAATGCGTTTGTGCTATATCTGAAATCTGGTAAATTTGATCGTGGATTTAGTAAGGAAGTATTTGCCGAATTGATGTTACTACGAGGCGAGCAATTTCGAACTGTTGAACTTACGGATTCCATGACGCCCGCAGAAGTGCAAGAATGGATTGACTGTCCTATACGTCGTCTCAGAGGTGATGAGGTAATGGATGCTATCATCGCCATGCCAAAGTTTGCAGCAACGAACAGCGATGAACTCGATGCTCTAATAGAATCAGTTATTGTTGCCAATGCAGAACAAGCATCGAAGGTCGCTGAGAACCCAAAACTAGTGCAATGGTTTGTTGGTCAGGTGATGAAAGCAGGCAAAGGCAAAATTACAGCGCCAGCAGTATTGGATAAACTCAAACAGAGATTTGGATAGGGATGGGAAATAATGTCTTTCAAATGTAGAGGTTGCCAGAATATTTTTGTCCAAGATGAACTTTGTGTAACTTGTGGTGCGCAAAAGTTATATGACAATACCGTAACGATTCTCGAAAATCGTATTAAAAAACTTGTCGGTTACATAAACACATTAATTGAAGGTGATGATCCATCCCCCGGTCTCGATGATGATATGAAAAAGTGGGGATATTGGGATGAAGATGGTTATCCAGTAGAAGATGGAGATGAAGACGATGCTGAATAAAGATATGACATATTTTTTTGATGTAGACGAGAACGTAAATGGGCACATGATCCATCACAAGGGCAGATTATACAATGTGGTAGACAAATCTGGAAACCACCAATGGTATAGTTTTGATCAAACCACTACCGCCGACAATGGTGTGAAAATTGCGCATTCTACCTTTACAGATTTTGATGGTGGCAAGTTCATGGGTCTAACGCAAGAAGAAATAAACCGCGCCATAACACGAAAGAGCAAGTAGTGAAATGAAAATTGACGGATATGTGATCGCTCCACCTGTTTCTCCTTGGGATGATCCAGCAAAAGTTATACCATATATGTCACATTCAACTTTTGGTATCACACCATTAGAATCGTGGATGAAACATATCCGGCACAAAGACTACGAC
>Ga0164297_10005290_pt1 | contig 11149 bp, 5 predicted proteins | sample GEODES058metaG_FD_113539 | JGI IMG/M metagenome (GOLD analysis project Ga0164297, IMG submission 113539) | Dystrophic lake water microbial communities from Trout Bog Lake, Wisconsin, USA - GEODES058 metaG | ecosystem: Environmental > Aquatic > Freshwater > Lake | place: USA: Trout Bog Lake...
CGGGAGACACCTGAGGCGAAGTGGTGCCCTTCTCCCTCAGCTCCGTCTCCGTCAGCGAAGCCGATGCCCGCGCCTGAGGCAACCGCGCAGCCGAAGATGCCAAGCATGCGCGTGACGTAGCGGCCGATGCTTGAGAGAAGCAGCGGGCGCAGTGGCTGTGCGCTTGCATCGTTGATATAAGTGTTCCCAGCCTTGACGAGCGCAAGCAATGCCTTCATCGCGCTCGGCGTGTCCACATTATCGCAGAGCGCGTCGTGGACGGCCACTTTGCAGCGCTCTAAGCTCCCAGCAAGCGCTTTGTCACAGTCCCGCCAGGCTTGGGGGTTTCCACTCAGCGCACCGCCTGCGCCGCCAGCAGCGTGCACCGTGCGTAGCGCGCCCTTGACGCTGTGGAAGAACTCGCAAAGTGTCTTATCGGTGACAACTGCCGCGTCGCACTGCGAGAAGCGAGAAGCATCAGGCGTGGCTTCGGAGGCCGCCACCGGCGTCAACTCCATGGGCTGCGCCCAGTGATTCTGCAGAAATAGGAGACGGAGCTGTCTGGGGGAATACGCCTTGAGAGCTGCTCTGATGGTGATGAAGTTCTTCAGCGATTTGGACATCTTCAGGCCGTTGATGTGTAAGTGCCCAGTGTGCAGGAATGTTTGAACCCACTGCGGCGTGTCCCAGTACGCCTCACTCTGCGCCAGCTGGTTCTCGTGGTGTGGGAATGCGAGGTCGATGCCACCGCCGTTGATGTCCACCTGACCGCCCAAGATATCACTGCACATGGCACTGCACTCGATGTGCCACCCCGGGCGCCCAGGGCCCCATGGACTGGGCCACGCCGGCTCGCCTGATTTACTGGCTTTCCACAGAGCAAAGTCGGCGGCGTTGCGCTTCTGCGATGTTGCTTCCGGTCCACTCAGCGCTCCCTCACCATCAGCCAGGGCAGCAGCGGCCACAGCTGCCGTATCGTCGTGCATCGATCCACCACCATCCGCGTCTGGAGGAGCAGATGCAGCAGTGTTGCCGCCATGGCCGGCCAGGTTGTGGACCAGCTTGCCGTATTTGTGCCCTGGGGCAGCGCTGAATCGCGCGACGTCGAAATAGATGCTGCCGGCAGCTTCATAGGCGCTGCCATTTCTCACGAGTGTGTCGATGTAGTCCACAATCTGGGGCATGTACTCAGTCACCCGGGTCAGGACATCTGGGCGGAGGACGTGCAGGCTGTCCATGTCCTCCAGGAAGGACTGCTCGAAGCGCCGCGAAAGGTGCGAACATCCGGTCAGAATGTCCCACGGCTGCGTCAGTGCAGCCAGCTCGGCGCCGCTGCGGAGCTCCGTGGGCAGTGCAGTCACACAAGCGGTACTGCAGGCTGTGCATGCAGCACCAAGTGACACAGGCCCCGCTGTCGGCAACGCCACAGCCGCTTCTAGCGCCGCAGCTGCTGCTGTGCACGCTGCAGCTGCTTTCTCGGCTTCAATACCTGCTGCGCGACATTTCTGCGCTGCGGCACGCGCCTGGGTGGACAGTCAGCAAGCACAACTGTGTAAGTTCCAGGGCGAAACACGGCGGTTCCCGTTTAACTAGCTCTGAGCTCCCCCACTTCTAGTAAAGGACGCACGTACCGCAGCAAGGACGTCGTGCGCGCGCGATATGTGCGCCCGGACGATGATCTTGTCGTCCACATCAGTCACGTTTTCCACGAACAGCACGTCAAACCTGCAGGCGCAAGTGTCAGCACAACTTTGCAGAGAGGAGGCGCGCATACTGAGCACGGCCAAGCGGGCGCTGGAGCACGTGCCCGAAGTAGTCAGACAGCACTCTGCGAAGGACGTCGAAGCCGACGTAGTTGCGTGCGTGTCCCAGGTGGCTTGCGTCGTACACCGTGGGTCCACAGATGTACCACCCCACTCGGTTGCCTGCCAGTGGGCGGAACGGTTGCACGCGTCTCGTAAAACTGTTCAGCAACCGCAACCGAGACTGTGCTTCTGCACCACCGCCACAGCCGTATTCGGCGGCGTCTGACGTCGCCCACCAGGCCGTGGTGAGCCCGCACGGACAACCAGCTGCCCATGGCGGTGATAGTCGCTCAGCCATGAGTTCCTCTGCTGCTCCTGTAGCAGCAGTCTTTTGTTATCTCTGTGAAACAGCGTGTGGCGGCCAACGCAGTGGTGCACTGTTAGTACTGCAGAGAGTACGCAGTACACGGGTGACAGGCGCTCTCATGCCTGGGATTAGCGTGGGGTACCATACCCCCATTCCCTCCCTCGTTCTTCTCTTCGACCTCCCTGTCGAGCCCGTGGCGTAGAGACACACACACACACAACAATGTTGTCGATGTTTGTACAAACACACGCGCAAAGTGTACACTTTGCGCCGTCTCTTCTTAGATTCGCCCCTCAGTTGACGAGGCGCATGGCTCCAGGTCGCAGGGTTGCCGCGTTTTGCTTGGACCCCGTGCTGCCTGATGCCGCCGGCGCCTGTGCTGACGGCGGCAAAGCTGCCATGCGCGCCAGCTGGCTGTGGATCTGGCTGAATTTTGCTTGAATGGACTCCATCTGACGCAGCTCAGACTCGAGCTTCGCCTTGCGGGCCTCCAGGGCTGCCCGCACGGAAGCAACGTCAAATACGGAGTCGAGGTCCTCATCCATGGCTGCCTCGATCTCCTCCCGCAGCTTGGCGGGGAAAGAGTTGATGCAGGGCAGGAGGAAGAAGCAGTTGAATTTGAGCTCTGCAGAGGTCACAAAGTGCTGCTTGCAGCCCTCGAAGATTTGGGACACCACCTGAGACACCACGTCTGCGGTGCTGTCACCCAGGTTGCGGGACCACAAGCCGACGGATTCGCTGGCACCCAGGGCATCCATGGAGCAATTGGCGGAGGGGACAACTGCTAGAGCACTTGGGATGCCAGCAGCCACCGCCGCGGAGCCTGCACCAGGCGCGCTTGTGGCACCTGCAGCGCCAGGGCGTGGCGCACCCATGACGGAACGCAGGGCGTGGGCGTTGCCGGCATGGAGAGACCAGGACACGAACTCGGTGGTGCTCTGCAAATCCTCCAGAACCTTGGCCTGGCACTCCCGCACCGTGCGCTCAATGAACCCATGCCACGTTGCCCCGACACGGCGGACAAACAGATCCTGGCCGTTTAGGAAGCGGCCATCACGCTGCACAAGGAAAAGGCTGATGGGCAGCAGACGGCGCATGACATGCGCCAGGCGGAAGCCAACCTGCGCGATGAGCGGCTCCAGTGCATCTCGAGCTTTGGACACGGCGATGACACACGCCGTGCGTGTGTAGTTGACGCCGCTGTGCGCCTCATCCACGCCGCAGGCGTTCACAATCTCCTCCGGGCGAACAGGAGGGCACGCGACAGCCGCAGCTGCAGCGCGGAACTCTTCTAGCGCCCGGTGGTACTGCGCGCCGCCAAAGAGTCGCATCTCAGCATTGGGCACTACGCCCGGAGGGATGCTGAGAGGGCGGCCATCATCCGTGACGAAGGTACCGCCCCGGGTGCGCTCATCCACCAGCGTCTCTCCGAACTTGTCCGGCGGCGCAGCCACTGTGCCGCGCATCAGCAGCGGGATCTTCTGCACAAAGTGCGCCGTGAATGCACGGCCACGCTCACGCAGGCGCTCAGACGTGAGGCCCTGCAGCTCAGCAAGAGTGTCCGCCAGCTTGGTGCCTGCGTTCCGGTGCTCCTTCTCCAGCACAGGCACAATGTGTGGCACATGTTCCAGGTAGCGCCGCTGAAGCAGGCGCTCAAGGAAGGAGCGCAGCTGCGAGACGCCCACGCGAGCGCGCTCCGCAGAGTCAAGTGGACGCCCCAGGCGCTGCTCGATGGATCCCAGATCCGCGCCTTCCTGGCGCGCCACAGCGTCGCGGTACTGCTCATTGGTGCGGAACACGCACTCCTTGTGGGCACCCACACGGCCGGCGGGCACGCTGGTGAAGAAAGGGCCACCACCCAGTGGCAGCGGGTCAAGGGGAGGAAAAAGGAAGTCGGCCACATCACGGCCGCGGCTGAATTGCGGCAGCTTGGTGTCCAGCTTCGTGCTCACCAGCACGGTGCGGCTGAACTCAGGGTCAACCTGGGCGACGAGCTTGCGAGTGGTTGCGTTGCACCAATCGCACGTGTCCTCCAGAGCCAAAATGATGAGGTCCTTGCGCTCCATCTTGCTGCGCACAAGCGCCTCCACCGCGCGGCTGGCGCTCTGCGCGGAGCTCAGCGACCCGGAGCCAGCTGCGCCCGCGCGGCGAGAGGAGGGTACGGCTGAGAGGAGGCCAGGCGTGTCAATGATTGTCAAGTTTGGGCTGTACTTGAAATCGATGCGCACGACGATGTCGCGGCCGCTGAACGAGGAGCACGCAGCCAGCTCCTCGTTTGCAGCCTGGATGTGCGCCTGCAATTCCTCAAGGCTCTGCTCTTGCAGCTCTCCGCTGTCCTCAGCCACCAGGAAGCAGCGCGGCTGCGAGCAGGCTGGATTGTAGGTCATGTGTATAGCAACCGGGCGCCGGGTCTTGGTGCCGCCACCCACCTGCGTGCACGTGTGGGCTGTCAGTGGCACAAGCAGGAACACGCGCGCACTGCCTTTGCTCCACGCACATGGTTGAAGTTGAACCCCATGAGGGCCTCGATGAGGGCGCTCTTGCCGTCCGTTTGCTGGCCGACCACCAGGATAGCGGGGCTGGACAGGTTGATGTCACAGTCCTGGGCAAGTGCGTGCAGCTGGCTGAACGCGTCGAACAGCTGCTCCCGACGCCGGTCAGTGACGTCCGCATACATGCCGCGGTGACTGCTGCCACCATGGGAGAGCAGCTCGTCGGCGGCAGGGGAGGCACCGAAGGGTTCAGCAGCCACATTGTAACGGTGCGCGTGCACACGCCCGGCGCCGCCGTCGTTCTCGTCACCCTGCGCAGAGCAGCCCGGATAGGTTTGGAGAGCGTGTCAGGTGCGAGATAAGTGAGTCACGGGCAGCGTGCGCTGCGCCGGAGCCAACTATCCGTTTTGAAATTGCAGCTGTCGCTTCGTCCAGCCGCGCGCGCAGGCGTCAGCACCATAGCGGACAGCCTCGGCGGACCGCCTCGACGCGCTTAGCGTGTGCAGACGCGCGTTGCAACCAGCAGCGAGCGGCTGCGCGGCCGTTCTTGGACCATTCATGCAACTCCTCTGTTCCGTCCTCAACGTAGGAGCTGTTCCGCGCGCAACGCTTGCCACACAATGCGCTTATGTAAACGTGCCTCGGGGAACGACGGCGTGCGGTCATCTGCCAGCGCTGTGAGGTGCGTGGCGCGTGAAGAAGTCGGCGTGGCTGCCGCAGGATTCGCTCCTGCTCCCAGAGGAGCAACACCCGATGCCCGGCTTGTCAGCCACCGCTCCGCAGCACTTCCCATGCTGTTCGGACGGACGGGAAAAGGGAAGGTCCTCAAGCTTGTGCTGACGTGGCAGCTCATGAGACTGTCTCCCTGCGCTCTACGGAACCTTGACGGGCACGCATTCGTCGGCCTTGTCACCTGCAAGCACAGTGCGAGGGTAGCATCTCGTTTCGTGTGGGTAGTGTGCGCCCAGCTCAAGGCCATGCAGCGCCGCAATGCCCTCGCCGCGCTGCACAGCGCCAAGGTGCGGGCCGCGCTTGGAGTCGCGAGGGACGTGTGTCACCCCGTGCCGGTGTGTACACGCTCGCTGGCCGCCGTCAGCGGCGCCGTGTGCCGCGGTGTGGGAGAGTGGACCCCGGGCAGAGTGTGGCGCCACTAACTGACTGAGACTGCCTCGCCGCCCTCAGCGCGCCCTGTCCACCGTGCCGTACAGCTACACGCCCCCCGGTGCGCGCAACCAGCTGTGCGGTGTTGACGGCCAACGCGTGCTGACGCCGCCCGTGTCCGCAGGGCGGAATCACCTCTTTGTGCCGGGACCCTGCAACATCCCGGAGCGTGTACAGCGCGCCATGCTCCGCAGCAGCGGTGCGTCTTTCCCGCCAGATCTATGCTGTGATGCAAGGAGACGGCAAAGAGGCAGCGAGGCGGTCGCGAAACACACCGCGTCCTGGACGACACGACCACGCTCGCTCCGTGTGCCGAGGAGGTCACACGCCCTGCCTCGTGCCCCCAGAGAACCACCGGGACCCGCACTTCTCTCACCTGGTGCACAAAGTCCTGGACGACCTGAAGTACCTGTTCAAGACGAAGGAGGGGCAGTGCTTCGTCTTCCCGGGTGCGTTTCACAGCCGCGACAGGGTGAGGATGCTGCACAGTTGGTGCCACACCCTTGGCGCGGCTGTCCTGCACCGCGCTCACTCACCCATCGACCTCGTCTTCCTGCTGACGCCTCTTGCGTGCGTGTGCGCAGCCACCGGCACGGGCGCGTGGGAGGCTGGGTTGACGAATACTCTGTCCCCCGGTGACAAAGTTGTGTGCTTCCGCTACGGCCAGTTCAGCCACTTATGGATTGACCAGGCGCAGCGTCTCGGCCTCGATGTCACCGTGCTCGAGGAGCCGTGGGGCTCGGGCGCCAATGAGGAGCGCCTGCGCCAGGTGCTTGCTGCAGACAAGGGGAAAACCATAAAGGCTGTCATGGTTGTGCACAACGAAACCACCACGGGCGTGACCAGTGACATCGGCGGTGTGCGCGCCGCCATGGATGCGGTGCAGCACCCCGCACTGCTGCTTGTGGATGGAGTCAGCAGCATCGGGTCATGCGACTTCCGCATGGATGAGTGGCGCGTGGATGTCGCCATGACAGGCAGCCAGAAGGCGTTGTCTCTGCCAACCGGCCTCGGCCTCGTGTGCGTGTCCAAGAAAGCGTTGGAGGCCTCCAAGAAGGCGACTCTGCCGCGAGTCTTCTTCTCCCTGGCAGACATGCAGCGCATGAACGCCCAGGGCACTTTCCCATACACGCCCTCGGTGCCGCTGCTCTACGGTCTCGACGAGTCGCTGGCCATGCTGCGCGAGGAGGGCCTGGACAACGCGCTGGCGCGTCACCAAAACTTGGCAGATGCCACTCGCGCCGCTGTCAAGGCCTGGAACTTGCAGCTGCTGTGCTCGCAGCCCCGGTGGAACAGCAACAGCCTGACAGTGGTGAAGGCACCGCCTGGGGTGGATACCACCGCCATGGTGCGGCGCGCGTACAACTATTACAACTTGTCCCTCGGCCTCGGCCTCTCGGAGCTGGCGGGCAAGGTGTTCCGCATCGGCCACATTGGCAGCTCGGATGCCGTCACGCAGCTCGGCGGCCTGGCGGGCACCGAGATGGTGCTCCGCGACATGGGTTACACTGGATTTACGCCAGGTGCAGGAGTCGGGGCAGCGGTAGAGCTGCTTCGCAGCCGCGCCCAGCGCATCCCCACGCGCACAACCGACTAATGCATCCACGAGCTGCGATTGAAATGCAATGTGAAATAACTGAAGGAGTCCGCATGCGCACAGGTGTACCCACAATCATCACAATTGCATTATGCGCTTCGGGGAAAGCCACAGCCTTCGTCCCCCGCGGGACTAGTGACGCGTCTGTCCCGTTGCCACACGTCTGCGATTGGCTCGCAACGCAGCACGTGGCCGGTTGTCTTGATTGCGAGGTGAAATGTCGAAGCGACCTGTCGAAGGTGGTGGCGGCGGCGGTCCTGCTGCGAAGCGACCTGCTGCGGCGTATGACGAGGCACCAGACTTCCTGGACGACGACGACGACGTGGACGTGGACGACGTCTTCTTCGACGACGCACAACTCGCAGGCGCTCCCGGCGCCGAGGCTGTGGGCGCGCGCCAGCACTGGCTGCGCCCACGCCCGCCGGCGCTGGACGCTGCCAGTGACAGCATCTGTGCGTTTCCCTCGGCGCTGGTGACTGTCGTCCTGTTGCCGGTCTCTGTGCCAACTGTGTGTGGTCCCGCCAAAAAGCTGTCGCTCACGCGCCCTGCCTGCTGCGCTGCCAGACTTCCAGCAGCTGGACTTGGACTACGTGATCACCGCCGCGCCACCGAGCTCAATCTTCGCCCACTCGCCGCCGCCGTCGCTGCCGCAGTGCGCGGTGGTGCGCCTGTTTGGAGTGACAAGCAGTGGGAACAGCGTCTGCGTCCACGTCCACGGCTTCCAGCCCTATTTCTACGCCTCACTGCCGCCGGGCCTCTCGCCTGATGACTTGGAGTCATTCCGCAAGGCGCTGAATGACCGAACAGGGGACGCGACGTCAGGGAGAGGCAAGCAGCCGGTGTACATCACCCGCGTGGAGGTCGTCAAGAAGCAAAGTCTGTGGGGATACCAGCGAGAGAGCAGTCGCCCGTTCCTGAAGATCACCTGCGCTCTGCCGAACAACGTGACCACCGCGCGCGGCGTGCTCGAGAAGGGGCTGTACGTGCCGAATCTTGCTGGTGGACCGTACAGCCTGCCCACGTTCGAGAGCAACGTGCTGTTTGTGCTGCGCTTCATGGTGGATTGCCACATCACGGGCGGTAATTGGCTCACACTGCCGCCGGGGGCGTGGGCTGAGCGCACCGCTACGAAGAAGGTGTCCACCTGCCAGCTTGAAGTGGACGTCCTCTACGACAAGCTGGTCAGCCACACGCCGGAGCCGCCGCATAGCGCGCTCAGCAAGTTTCGCATCCTGTCCATGGACATCGAATGCGCGGGCCGAAAAGGCCACTTCCCAGATGCGAAGCAGGACCCCGTGATCCAGATCGCAAGCTTTGTCACCGTCCACGGCGATCGCAAGCCGGCTGTGAAATGCGTCATGACGCTCGGAGGATGCGCGTCCATTGTGGGGGCAGAGGTCATGTCTTTCGATGACGAGAAGGCGATGCTGCGCGCGTGGCGGGATTTCGTCATTGCCACCGATCCCGACTGGCTCATCGGCTACAACGTCATCAACTTCGACTTCCCCTATCTCATCGACCGTGCAGCTGCCCTCGGTGTCACCGACTTCCCGTTCTGGGGACGTATCCGGGGCAGCCGCCTGCGCATGCGTGACGCCACGTTCAGCAGCAAGGCATACGGAACGCGCGAGAGCAAGGAGATCACCATCGAGGGGCGCGTGCAGTTCGACCTGCTACAGGCCATCCAGCGAGACCACAAACTGAGTAGTTACAGCCTGAACTCCGTGTCTGCGCGCTTCCTGGGCGAGCAAAAGGAGGATGTGCACCACAGCGCCATTGCAGACTTGTTTGCAGGCTCCGACGAGTCGCGGCGACGTCTTGCTGTGTACTGTCTCAAGGACGCTTACTTGCCGCAGCGATTGCTGGAGAAGCTGATGATGACTTACAACTACATCGAGATGGCTCGCGTCACGGGAGTGCCCATTTCTTTCCTGCTTGCCCGCGGACAGAGCATCAAGGTGCTGTCTCAGATTTTACGGAAAGCACAGCAGCGTGGCCTGCTGGTGCCCAACCTGCCACGCATGGCGGGCGCTGGTGGTGGTGGCGGCGCCGGTGGCGGTGACGGTGTCGCATACGAAGGCGCCACTGTGCTTGACGCCAAGGTCGGCTTCTACGAGGAGCCTATCGCGACGCTTGACTTTGCTAGCCTGTACCCCAGCATTATGATGGCGCACAACCTGTGCTATTGCACTCTTGTGCAGAAGGCTCAGGCTGCAGCTTTCAGTCCGGAGGACGTGACGCGCAGCCCCAGCGGCGACACGTTCGTGAAACCGCACCTTGCGCGCGGCATTCTGCCTGAGATTCTGGAGGAGCTGCTGTCTGCACGCAAACGGGCAAAGGCTGACATAAAGAAGGCCACTGATCCATTCGAGAAGGCTGTCCTCGATGGCCGCCAGCTGGCGCTCAAGGTGAGCGCAAACAGCGTGTACGGCTTCACAGGTGCTATCGTCGGCAAACTGCCTTGTCTGGAGATCAGCGCTAGTGTGACTGCTTACGGGCGCGGCATGATTGAGCACACCAAGCAGATGGTGCACTCACGCTTCAGTGTGGCGAACGGCTATGCAGCTGACGCGGAGGTCATTTATGGTGACACGGACTCGGTCATGGTCAATTTCCACGCGCCAAATGTGGGCGAAGCGATGCGCCTGGGCCGCGAAGCTGCAGAGCACGTGTCTGCAACCTTTGCGCGTCCCATCAGCCTGGAATTCGAGAAGGTGTACTTTCCGTACCTGCTGATCAGCAAGAAGCGCTACGCAGGCCTCTACTGGACGCGGCCGGAGATTCACGACAAGATGGACACCAAGGGCATTGAGACCGTGCGTCGAGACAACTGCCTGCTTGTTCGGCAGGTGGTGGAGACGTGCTTGCACAAGATTCTCGTCCAGCGTGATGTGCCGGGTGCGGTGGAGTACGTGAAGCAGGTGATTGGCGACCTGTTGATGAACCGCATGGATATGTCCCTGCTGGTTATCACGAAGGGGCTGACGCAGGAGGTTGAAGACTACGACAACCGCGCTGCGCACGTGGAGCTCGCGCGCAAGATGCGCGTGCGCGACCCGGCGACGGCGCCTGCGGTCGGGGATCGCATCCCGTATGTCATCGTGAAGGCGGCAAAGGGTGTCAAGGCGTACGAGAAGTCGGAGGACCCCATCTTTGCGTTGGAAAACAACCTGCCCATCGATTGCCAGCACTACTTAGAGCACTACCTGGCGAAGCCGCTGATGCGCCTGTTTGAACCCATTCTGAAGAATGCGGAACGGGAGCTTCTGCAGGGAGACCACACGCGGTCAATCAGCCAGCCGACACCAACAGCTGCTGGCGGCGGCATCATGCGCTTCGCCAAAGTGCGTCTCTCCTGCGTCGGCTGCCGCGCGCCCATGGATGCCGACGGACCGAGCCGCGCGCTGTGCGGGCACTGCCTGGCAAAAGAGGGCGATGTCTACCGACGCAGCCTGGCTACCGTGAATGAGCTGCAGGAGGCCTTCTCCAAGCTTTGGACGCAGTGCCAGCGGTGTCAAGGCAGTCTCCATACGGACGTGTTGTGCACCAGTCGGGATTGCCCTATCTTCTACAGACGCAAGAAGGTGCAAAAGGATTTGCATGAGGCAACCGCGATGCTGGAGCGCTTTGAGTGGTAGCATCAAACTGATACAATGGCCCGCATACAACTGAACTCGCAACAATGCGTGAAATAGGAAACGCTGTCATTAGACAGTGAGACCTACCAGCTTGGCGTTAGCACAGACACAAATCGTGTTCGGTCTCCCTTGTTGTGTATGAGTTAGCCGAGTCCCATCTGCCGCGCAAC
>Ga0164297_10005292_pt1 | contig 11146 bp, 11 predicted proteins | sample GEODES058metaG_FD_113539 | JGI IMG/M metagenome (GOLD analysis project Ga0164297, IMG submission 113539) | Dystrophic lake water microbial communities from Trout Bog Lake, Wisconsin, USA - GEODES058 metaG | ecosystem: Environmental > Aquatic > Freshwater > Lake | place: USA: Trout Bog Lake...
ATATTGTCCATTGGCACGTAATGTTAAATTGTAGGTATTAGATCCGATCTGACCGCCAAAGAATACGTTACCAGTGGCAGTAGCAGTAGTTCCTATAGTTACAGTAGTTGCGACACCGCCCATGTTGATAGTTGTACCAACACCGTTAAATACAGCTATTGTAGATTGGTTGGTAACCAATCCTGAAGCACTTTGTATAGTTACAGGACCACTACTGACAAGCCCAGCATTGTTGTATAGACTCATACCAGCTGTGCTCAATGACATGTATAGACTAGTAGCACCTGTGTATCCTGTAGCGACATTGGCAGTTACAGCACCTCCAGTGGCATACCAGTTCAGACTAGTAGGGCCATTTATCAAATCTGCCGCACCAGTTTGTGTATTACGGAAACGCATCACACCATTGGCATCAAAGTAAATGTTATTTCCAATGTGTGTTGCATAACCAAAGGTCGGAACAGCGCCAGAATTGACAATGGCAGTGTTGGCACCTAAGAACAATGAAGTTGCGCTGGCTTGTAGATTGGATATAGTGCCAATGTTACTATTAATAAAGGTTGCTGAGCTGTTAGCTAAGAACGTAGCAACTTGTACATTACTGTAACTACTGCCACTTGCTGTAGTCTGTGTTGTACCGTCTGGGAATGTTAGTACTCCGCTTACACCAAGTCTAATATTAGCGATATTACCTGAGTAAGTTGGCAAGTATGTTGCTACTTGAACGTTACTATAACTACCGCCACTGGCTACAATACCAGTTAAGAACGCACCATTACCGTAGAAGTAGCCTGCGGTTTGTATGTTACCAGCTGTGAATAATTGTGGAACATTTACATTGCCTAGATTGTCAAAGACTGAAGTGTATACGCCAGCTTGTAAGGTCACATTAGGTTGTAGACCTGTTACATTACCTATAACATTAATATTACCAGTTACATAAGTTGCTGTAATATTACCTGTGGTGTTGATTGTAGCTGTGTTCAAATATGTTTGAACAGCGGTATTACTATAAGCAGTGGTTTGTTGTGAACTATCTGGGAATACTACACCACCTGGTAGACCAAGATAACCACTGTTGCCAAATGTATACTGTACGCTACCACCATTGGTATTAATAGCAAACTGATATGGTACTAAGATTTCGCTGTTTAAGCTGTTAACTTCAAAGAACTGTGTGCCGTACGGAAATGCTATACTGCTAGCGCCAAGTGTTACGTTGCCAATATTGCCAAAGTAAGTAGGCAAGTATGCGGCTACCTGTACATTGCTGTAGTTACTGCTGCTAGCAATACCAGTTAGTAGCGCACCGTTACCTATGAAGTAACGTGCTGTGACGTTGCCTGCTACTGATACGTTGGCAATATTGCCATACTGTAGATATTGTGCTACATTAGCGTTGCCATACGCACTACCTGTAGCTGCCGTAGTCATTGTAGTACCATCAGCAAAGGTTAATACTCCACTGGCACCTAAACGAACGTTAGCAATGTTACCACTGTATGTTGGCAAATAGCTGGCCACGTTACTGTTACCATAACTGCTACCACCGCCACCACCTGATGCTACAATACCTGTTAAGAACGCACCGTTACCAAATAGATAACCGCCTGTGCTGATATTGCCAAAAGCTGTGATCTGTACTGGATAAGCTGTGTTACCAAATGCCACGTTACCTGTGATGTCGTAGGTAGTTGAGTAGCTGTTGCTTACTAAAACTACGTTAGGGCTTGTACCGATGATGTTGTTTACCCCAACGTTACCTGTGTGTGTTGGCAAGTAACTAGTTACGTTAGCATTGGCATAGGCACTGTTAGTGTTTACATAACCGTTGGTAATTAAATATGAAGCTACGTTACTGTTAGCATAGGCACTGTTTGTATTAACATAACCATTTGTAATCAGGTAGCTAGCTACGTTACCATTGCCATAACTGCTACCGCCACTGCCAAATGTTGCTAGGTAAGCGGCTACGTTTACGTTTGAATAGTTAGTGTAGCCCATAGTCTGTGTATAGGCCGCAGTGTTAACGTTGCTGTAGTTAGTATAACTTGTGCCTGCTAGATACGCGGCTACGTTTACGTTTGAATATAAGTTATAACCTTGTGTGTTTAAATAAGCGGCTACGTTTACATTACCATAGTTACTGCCGCTACCTGTTGCAGCAGTGGTCATTGTTGTGCCGTCAGCAAATGTCAGTTGACCACTAACCCCTAAACGAATGTTAGCAATATTACCAGTATATGTTGGTAAGTATGTGGCCACTTGTACGTTGCTATATCCAGCTGGTAAACCTGTAAGTTGGCTACCATTACCAACAAAGTAGTTAGCTGTGATATAGTTAGCACCACTGATGTTACCGCTAGAACCTGTTGTGGTAATATTAGCTACATAGAATGCACCACTGGTAAACACATTACCAGCTGTAATATTACCAGTTGTGGTAATAGTAGCCGTAGTCAAGTAGACTGCTACGTTGACGTTTGAATATAAGTTATAACCTTGTGTGTTTAAGTAAGCGGCTACGTTAACGTTTGAGTAGTTAGTGCCACCACTGCTAGCCACAATACCAGTTAAGAAATAACCATTGCCTACAAAGTAAGTGGCATTAACGTTGCCCGCAATGTTTACATTGGCACCAGTGATATAAGCACCAGTGTTACCGATTGTTGGCGCATATACCGCACCAGTTGACACATAGTTAGTTGCGTAAATATAGTTGGCATTGATGTTGCCTGCGCCAACATTACCTGTGTATGTTGGTAAGTATGTGGCCACTTGGACGTTGCTGTAATTACTGCTAGCGGCTATACCAGTTAAGAGAGCGCCGTTACCAATGAAATACGTAGCTGTTACGTTACCTGCTACTGAGATGTTGGCAATGTTGCCCACTTGTAGATAAGTTGCTACACGAGCATTACTGTAGAATGTTTGGCTGTTAACGTAGCCTAGCATGCCAACGTTGGCTGAGGTAACGTTAGCTGACCAAGCATAGTTAGCCAAGTTAGCTGTGGCTGTAGTTAGATAATTGTTAGTCGACAAGTAAGCCGCTACGTTAACGTTTGAATATAAGTTATAACCTTGTGTGTTTAAGTAAGCCGCTACGTTTACATTGCTGTATTGTGTAGGTAATCCCGTTAGGAACTGTCCACTACCAACAAAATTAACGGCTGTGACGTTACCTGTGGATGTGATGTTACCAGTTACTTGGAATGCGTTAGCTGATTGATTAAAGCGACCAATTTGATTAGCTGAACCTTGCCCGTTTACTGAGAACACTATGTCTTTGTTTAGAGCTGTTGATAGTAATAGGTTACCGCCACCTGTTGTAGGGTTGCCATAGACATACAAGTAGCCATCGCCAGGGTAGTTTAATTCGTTGCCTGCGCCACTTGAGAATTGGCTGCTGTTGATCCCCATGTCAACGTAACCAACAGTAGCATTACCATTGTCCATGGTAACCACTATGTCACCACTGGCACTAGCACCTGAGTTGATATTTTGTAGATTTAGTTGGCTGTATCCATTAAAGTTGCTGGCTAGTTCTAATATAGTCTGTGCTTGTATTGAATATCCAGAAGCTATACCACCATATAGTGCACCAAAGCCAGCAGAGCCTCCAAAGAACTGTCCAGTGTTACCTGTAACTGTGGTCAACACCTGTGTGACATTACCAATGGCAGTGATGTTACCATAGACTGTCAAGTTACCACCAATGATAACATTACCGCTGGCACTAATGTTTGAGAAGTAGGCCGCTCCGTGATAAGTTGGCAAGTAACTGGCCACTTGAATGTTGCTGTATCCCACAGGTAAGCCAGTTAATAAACTACCATTACCTTGGAAATATTGTGCTGTTACGAAACTATTACTGGTGATATTACCAGCAACTATTTCATTGTGTTGAACTATTTCTGAATTAACTGTGGTAATGTTACCCTGCACTGTTAGGTTACCAATGGTAACCGTGCCTGCTAGATAGTTAGCTAGTGCAACATTACTAAATGCTGTGGTTTGTATGGTGTTATCTGGGAATGTAAAATTGCCAGCAGTGTCAAATGCCCAATAGGCATCGTGGCCAGGGGTAATAGCTTCAACGTGGAATCCACCATTGTCAACATAGACCCAGGTGGTTGATCCCGTCCAATCACTATTAGGATCAACTGTGTTAGAATTTGCCGACCATTGCATCTGTACAAAAGTATTCGATGCTAGATTGATTGCGCCTGCTCCGTTGTCTGGAGCACGTATTAAACCAACATTAGCTAGGTTTAATGCACCATAGGCATCAAGGCTTACTATATTAGTGCCATTAATTAAACTATTAGATGATATATTTGCTACATTAGCATTGATTAGGTTAATTTCGTCTTGTAGAGCTGTGATATTACCTGTAATTGCTGCAACATTAATAGTAGTAGCGTGACCACCAATGGTAGATCCATCATGAACATATAATGTCCAATCATCAGTGTTAATAATAAGTTCACCAGGAAAACCGACATAGGATCCAATCGCTGCGGTATTGCCTCTTCTAAACTGTAAATGTCTTGGGACTGGATATGCCATTCTATAAGGTACCTAAATCAACATCACCACTGTAGTCTGTGGTGCTAGTAGTAAACATGTCTGTGTTGTATGCTGGATTAATATTAAGTTCAGCATAGACTTTAAAATTATCATCACTATAAACAGGAGTATTAAATGTGCCATCATTGGCTAGGAACGCTAGCTTATATTTGTTTTGTGGAAGTGTATTTAAGAATTCATCTCTGAGCATAATATTAGCCGTTGCCGTAGTAACATTGCTGACTGTTACACTTACGTTAGCTACTACATTTCCCTTTAAATAGTCAATAATATAACCTTCAAAGCTCAGGCCTGCAATGTTAGCAGCTTTTTGATCTTGGTTTTTGAACTTGATAGTTACTGGATTGTCTGCTCCGCGATAGATTTCAATTGGTCTCTGATACACGACACGGTTCCTTATATTTTGTATGTCAGGGTTCTCATAGTCCAGAAGTTGAACAGTGAAAATATTTTGATATAAATAACTTGTGATTAGTGGCACTTTTCGTTAATCCCTTTAGTATATTTATCGCGGTACGTATGGAAGACAATATCAAGCATCTATTAGATCAATACCCATTTTTAAGCTTCGTAACCTACGGCGGAAACGACTATATTGGCATCATTCAGAATTCGGACGAATTAATTACAACTATCTATGACTATGCCCTACTTAAAGGCATGGATCAGAAAGAAAAGTTCTTAGATCTAGCTGATCAGTGGTGGTGGGAGAGTAATAGACTAGTGCCTATTAATGTGTTTTTAAAGCAAGACTGGGTAGAATTCAGGATCTGTTTGAAAACATTCAACAGTAAGGACGTTATAATACAGCACGGTCCTTATGTAAGTTTAAAAGAAATAGCCAGTAAACGTAGTAAACGTCGTAGTATTACACTTGTTCGTCGAGTAAATTAAGATTTACCACAACCAATTGAGCATAAGCAATCGCATGTGCTTTTTTGAAACTGTACTCGCCTTCAACCTTATCCCAAACAGTTTCACTAACTTCCTTCCAAGTCTTACCTATCAAATGTCGTTTACCCGGACGTATGACAGCCAGGAACATAGCTAGTCTAGGAATAGTATCCACAGCTTCTGGCATCTTAATCAAGGTATCGTAGTGATTGTTGATGTGAATTAACTGTGAACATATTGCAGGATCATAAAGTTTAGCCCAATCAGGTTCCTTCATTAAGTCAAGCAAGTGATCTTCACTCTTAACCTGCTTGTATAGATTAACATTAAGAAAGTCTAGTTTAACATATCCGCGACGTTCTGCGTTATTATATTCGATACTGGCTATACCTGAGAATGGATCCACAGGTATCTCTGTGGCATATACGCCTGTGTTGTGTTTGATCAAATTACCATCACGCATGATACTAGCAGGAGTAACATCAAGTAATGATAATATCTCTTCGCGGTCTGCAAAATCGATGTCAATATCACTGGTAAATTTCATAGTCTAGCCTCTTTAAGTATCATTTTAACCCATTCAGTATCTGCTACATAGTCAACAAATTTACGTTGCCAATAATCTGGATCTATCCACGGTAAGATCATAGCAATTTGTTCTTCAGTGAGAGACTCAAGAAACCCTACTCCTGAATCACAGTTAAATACAATCCAAGGACTAATCCTACCATTAGTAATATGGTGGCAGATACGGTTACTACTACCATATCTAAAATAATCAACAAATCCGTTTTTAAATTCAGGATGTTCATCTGCATAGTCCTGCATTTCTGTTAATGCTCGTTCCAATGCGTCCTGTACAGCTTCCTTCTTTAGGTAAGCATGTAGATATTCTAGATAAACTTGTTCATGAGTCCAATGATCAAGTTTTTTGTTTTCTTTGATTACATAGTCAATAAACATACGTGGGTTAACAGCACGTATAGCAACCATATGGCGACCAAACTTAACAAAAGCACTGTAGTAAGGACTATCTACAAAATCACCATAACTTTTAAGTTTAGCACTACCTTGTGTTAGTTCAAAGAAACGTAAGTATGCCTGTAGGGCAAACTGTACACCTATTTCTTTTTCCTGTTGCCAACGTCGCTTGCTTTCACACAGATGCGCCGCAAGTGTTGATTCTTTGCGGAACTCTTTGGCACAATAACGACACTTAAAGCTCTGATTTGATGCGCTTGTCATCCCAGCCGAGTTTTCGTGCCATGTCTGTAAGATCTCGTTTATCATTAATAGCCGCTAGTAGTTTGATTTCATCGTCTTTAAGTTCTGGATGTAGTGCTGTTAAAAATTTAACAGCCTTGTTGTTAGTTTCTTTCTTCTTGCTGCCTTGCCAATAGTGATGTTGTTTGCCCATACCAGGACTAACTGAAGTACACATTAGCCATTGTAGTTTAGGATGTTTATTTAGATCAAAAAAGTACTTGTTTACATTTTCATTTGTTGCTAACAAATAATAAGCCTGCAGGTCTGCATTACCTTGTACACTAGCACCATATCTCAGCATTAGATATGTACTAAACTGTTTGCGTTCTTCATCAGTGAATTTGTCATAATAGGCACGATCTTTGCGATCAAACGCTAACATTTCATTGCCAATATATAAGGGACTGTTAAAGTCTGTGGCCATTATCTACCTCTACGTAATACGCCAATGATTTGTTCTACACTCTGTTGTATGTCACGATATTTACTTTTCATTAGAGAAACTTCCTCTGATAGAAATCTTACCTTTTCTTCAAGAGCCATAATCACATCTTTTTGCTCGCGGATAACCTTATCATGCGACATCAGGTTAGGTCTAGGAGGTGCATTTGGATCTACTGCACGTTTTTTCTTTTGTTTAAATTGTCTAGGATCAAATGCCATCTTTATATTCCTTGCTTAACTTATATATCATTATAACATGATCTAGTGCTTCTTGTAAAGTGGAATTGGTCTCGGCGGCATTGCGTATTTCTCTCCACAGCAATTCTTCTTCTATACCTCTATTTAATTTGTAGTCTCGGCCAATTTCAAATCTATCAGTAGATCCTGCTTTACGAGCGTATATTACATCATCAACTCGCTCATATATGTAGGTTGCGCCAGGTTCCAGTGTGCCCATATATTTCTACCCATTTTTTGTATAATTTTTCTGCCCATAATCTATGACTTTGTACCCCGTAATGTGTATTATCTTCAGCAACGTCTACTACAGTACCCACATGGCTACAGAATTCGTTATATTGATGCAAATATTCTAAACATTTTAAATCATAATCATTTTCGTAATTGCAGGTAAACGTAATTAAAAATTTACTACCGTTCTCTCGTAACCTATTTAAGGTTCTTAGCACAATTTGTTGAAAATTAAAAAATAAATTTTCTTCACTTAATAAAAAATTATATTTTGATTCTCTATCTATTAATCTATGTATCGCGTCTGATTTAATATTATTACTATTATCAGAATATCTAATTCTATACATATCAGTAAATTGAACAACCACAGTAGCACGCTCTAGATTATAACAATTCATCAAATCTTCAATATCATAATTACTTTTTCCTGGCATACCCAGATTTATATAGTCAGTATTTAATAATTTAGATAAAACGCTAGGATATACAGTTGATTTATCACTGTGGCCGTCACCATATGTATGACTACATCCAAAGTATAACATTTGAGATTCTTGTTTTCTATTGTTGTTAACCACCTCTGTTAAATTATGTTCTAATTCAGCTTGACGAATTCGAACTATATAATTATCATGATCTTTTAAAAAAACAATTTCATCAAATTGCTCAAACAATGATTGTGTAAATGCAAAGCCTGCTTGTACCGGACAAATGGCATAACTTATTCCAGGTAAAATAGTCGAGCCTGGTCCGGCAATCCACCCTCCGAGATTAACCTTTTTTTGTCTAGCTACAGGTCGCGCATCTTCAAATCCGCTAATCATATTTACTACAAAAAGTATTACCATATTTTACCGTAGTCTACTACTTCGCTCTGGCGACTAATATCTTTAACAAAGTAAGCACATAGTGGACGCTCACCTTCCGCGATAGGCACCGCTAGCATCTGTCCAGGTTTAAGTTTAGGAAAATACCATTTAACATCTTGATAAATGTCAATAATTTCTACAGGATGAAATTCTGGTTTGAAACTTTCCAGTGGATTAAATGTATAAGCACTAAATCCTCGGTCGTTAATTGATGTTAGAGGGATAACTTCTAGGTCACCAAAGTCTGGTTCACCAATTAAGATCTGCCAATCTGCGGGCATCTTAACTATATTGCCGCCGATGCTTAAGACCAATGCCGGACTGTTAAAACTTTCTAAAAAGATCAAAGGAATAAAGAAATAATCTGGATTCTTTGGATCACTGTTGTCTAATATCGCAAAACGTAGATCCTCTACTTCATCGGGGATTTCGTTCATTTCATATGCGGTATTTTCTAAAGTTAAGATGTACATTAATTTCCTTTATTTTGATTTTGTAGAATAATGCCTTGGCCAGGAATTATATCTAAAATTTTATATTGATTAGCCAATAAATAGGTCACAATTGGGCCACCTTTACCAGTAAAAACATTATCTTCTCTCTGATATGTATCATCTAATACTACTATCCCATCTGAAGACATATAAGGCATTATTCCGATCATTTGTTTCATATGTTCTACTTGACAATCCATATTATTCATATTGATATTATATTTTCGCTTGTACCAATCAATTTGATTGTATATATGATCAATTTTTTCACTTGGATTCCAATTCCAATCGTAGTTATCTAAATACACACATTTGATTTTTACTCCAAGGGTCGGCAAAACTTCTTTAACAAATTGACTTCCCATCATATGATAAAATTCAATAGCACTAGATTCTATTTGTTTATACTGTTGATTAAACATAGTATCATCTATATCAACAGTTATTAATTTGGTTTTAAATTTTTCAGCGCGATAAAGGAAATATTCTGTTGATTTTTCTCCTTTGTCAGTGCCTATTTCTAATATTATTTCATTTTCAGAAACGTTTATTAAATGATTATCTAGTAAATTAAAAGGTGATCCCACTTAGCGCCACTCCACTTTTTCTACCACAAACGGGTAATTTGCTTCTGTATAAAATTTCTTACGAGTTGTTATATGCCGTTTGGCAAACTTACAATTTGATGTTACGTCCCAGATCTGTACGAAGTCTTTGTCTTCCGCTTTACGAATGCCACGCCCGATACTTTGGATGACCCTGACAAACGATTTGCCAGGCTCGATAAGCACAAGATTAAAAATACGAGGAATGTTAATACCAACAGCCGCAACGCCATAAGTGGCAATAGCAACCACGTCATCATTCGAAGCAAATTCATCATAACTTTCTTTGCGATCATCTGCTTTGGTTCCTCCGGATACAAACACTGCTCCTGGGATCTTTTCTAATAGGGCTTTACCCGGAGCAATGCGATCAATTAAGATTAAGGTATTACCTGATTTACGTATGTTGTCAATTAAACTAGCAATGTAGTCTAGTCTAGCATCTGTTTCTAACAGATATCTTAGCTCACTTTGGTAGTCTTTGTATTCTACATGATCTATTAGCTGTAAGATATTTACATGACAATTGGCCAAGACACCTTGGTCTTGAAGTTCACTGGCACTTAGTTTACCAACTACAGGTCCTAGACTACACAGTAGACTAACCTGCTCATATGCTTCTTTTGGTATAGTTCCTGTTAGTCCCCAACGTATCGGCACTTGGCTCATTACACCTGTTAACAAGGTCTTTAGCGCATCTGCTTTAGCCATGTGTACTTCGTCAACCATAACACATACAACATCTTCTAAGAATTCCATGATAGTGATGTCTGCTTCGCCACCTTTGGTATTCTTTAATAGAATGTTAAGACTTTGCCACGTACAGATAGTATGTGTACGACCAAACTCTTTGCGATCACCAAAGTACACACCCACATCTAAGCCCAAATTGATGTAGTCTGCTTCTGTTTGTGTTACTAATGATTTGTTTGGAACAATAACAATAGTTCTGCCATACTGTTCACAGCAATAACTAAGACCTGCTGTCATCAGAGTCTTACCAGCACCTGTGGCAATCTCTTGGATACACTGTGGGTTTTCTAGGAACTTGTTGATAATTTCAATTTGATAGTCACGCAGGACCACAGGCTGTCCTGCCATTGGGTGTTTCTCTGGCCAAGTCTTATGAGCAAACGTCGCTTCACTGACCTGAGAAAACTCAAACTGTGTGCGATAATCTCTAACATCCTCTAATTCAAGATTATATCCTTGTTTTTCTAAGTAAGGAATAATCTCTGGTAGTAGATTAATATAAGTGCTACCACCCATTTGAAAGTATGCTACCTTGCCATCCCAACGGCCTAGGCGAACAGCAGGCAAGTAGCGAGCACCTGGGATTTCATATTTGAACTTATTACTAAGTTCTTTTCGTTCACGTAGATCAAGTCCTTCTATCTTTACGTTAACTTCATCTTTAATCAGTAATCTAGCTGTTGCCATTAATTTTCTCTTATTATTGTCGCTGTCCAATAGACAATCTTTTCAGCGCGGTTCAACCAATCTAGTTTAC
>Ga0164297_10005293_pt1 | contig 11144 bp, 10 predicted proteins | sample GEODES058metaG_FD_113539 | JGI IMG/M metagenome (GOLD analysis project Ga0164297, IMG submission 113539) | Dystrophic lake water microbial communities from Trout Bog Lake, Wisconsin, USA - GEODES058 metaG | ecosystem: Environmental > Aquatic > Freshwater > Lake | place: USA: Trout Bog Lake...
ATGTCCCCCCGCATCTGCCGTGTCGTCGCCCTGTCCGCCCCAAACGAGCGCGAGCGTACGCAGTGGTATTTCCAGCGCTACGTGGCGCACCTGCCGGCGGCGGGCGGTGCGTGATGTTGAACTCATCGGGGGAGGGCGTGCAACCGCCCCACTGACTCCCACCTAAAACGTGTGCAGAGATCGTGCTGTTTGACCGCAGCTGGTACAACCGCGCTGGAGTCGAGAAAGTCATGGGCTTCTGCAGCGAGCAGGCGTACGAGCAGTTCATGGCAGAGGTGCCCGTTTTTGAGAAGATGCTTGTGGACTCGGGCATCGTGCTCGTCAAATACTGGCTGGATGTGAGCGACCACGAGCAGGAGATCAGATTCGAGGGACGCCTGCATCGCAGCTGGAAGCGGTGGAAGCTGTCGCCAATGGACCTGTTTGCGCGTAGCCGGTGGACGGAGTACGCACGCGCACGAGATGCAATGCTGAAGCGAACCGACAGCCCGCACGCGCCCTGGTTCGTGGTCCCGTCGGATAACAAGAAGGCGGCGCGCCTGAACTGCATCTCTGACCTCCTGAGCCGCATTCCTTACGAGGAGATCCACCCGCCGCGGATGGCGCTGCCTCCTCGTGACAGCGCGGACACACACCCGGAGTATGGGCCATACCAACATCCGCCGCCCAGTGCATGGCGCTACGTGCAGCCTCTGTACGACGGTGAAAACCTCACCGTGATGGGCTCCATTGCGGCCGACACCCCTGGCGATGATGGTGGCTCACTGACGCCGGTGCTGAGGGACCGCATCTCTGCGATGCTGGCCCCGGCAACATCCTCTGACACAGAAGAGGAAGACTACGAGCTGTTTCAGCATTCCAGCGACGACTAAATCGACGAGAAAGTCGCGCACTACTTCGATGTAAACGATGGATGTATCATGTGTCCGCAGCCACCAGCTGCTCGTTCTTATGCTCCGCCGCGGGCGCGATAGATGTGTGCGGTGCGACATAGCAGTCCCTCAGCACACACCCTGCTCCGAGCACCGCGCCACTCCCTATGACTGAGCCCTGCACCTGCGCACCATCGCCGATGGTGACGTCGTCGTGCACCACGCAGTTGCTCACTTTGGCACTGCTACCCACCCGGCAGCGGCGGCCCATGACGGAGCGCTTCAGCGTGGCTCTGTCTCCCAACTTGCATCCGAAGCCGACAATGCATCCAGGCCCCACCGCGGACTTGGCGCCCAGCTCCACTTGTGCGTGCACGAAGTTGTCGTATGCTTTGTTCAGGGGCAGGCCCGTGATGTGTCCAGCCTCGGGGAGCGCAAGGTCGCGATTCAGCTCCACATACGCCCGCAGGGAGTCCACCCGGCAACAGAAGGCTGACTCTGCAGTCAACATGACGCCCACACTCGCATTGACGCCCCCTAGAATGCCATCAGAGAGGCCTTGAATGCCAGTGCCGATGGCGGGGGGCATGCTTTGTCGGACATCGGCGCTGGATGCCACTGGCGAGATGGTCAGCGTAGAAGGAGTGACAGGGGCCACTATTGTGGGCGCTATTCCCCCTGGAATCAACGCCGGCGGCAGAGAAACCGATGCCAGGAGATGCCCCGCGCCGGGCAGTCCACCACTCGCCATCATGTCATCCGCAGACAGCGGCGATGGTGGCTGTTGTTGGTGCGCCTGTCCGATGCCAGCCACCCCGCTGCTGCTGCTCGTGCGCGCATGCTGGCCCAACTCGAACTGCTTGCGGACGAGGTACGGAAGCAAGTCACGGCGCAGGCTCGTGAAATGCGGCTTTGCTTCGAGCAGCAGTTGACGCACGACGTGGGCCACGTTGAACACATACGCCTGCACATCCACCAGCCCCGTGTGCACAGTCACATCCCCAGCAGCGCGCAGCATGCCTCGCGGCAATGGCAGCGTCTCCTTCACGTCCTTGCCGGCAGCGCAGAAACACAGCACTTGCCGGCTGGCGTCGAGCCCAACGTAGTCCACTCCAGGCGGTGGCTTGCCTGCCTTCCCCGGCTCTGGAGTGAGACTCGCTCGCCGAGGTGCGAGGAGCACAGTCGCAAGCGCCTCGCTCGTCCGATGACGCGCGATAAGCGTGCTCAAGGGAACGTCACAGACCAAGTCCCCTGAGACGACCACCACCTGGTCGTGCTTCAGCTTCGGTGCCACCGCGCGCAGAGCGCCAGCAGTGCCTTTGTCCTCCGGCACAGCTGCCAAGTGGTGGGGCGCGCGCGTGAGTGCAGAGGCCAGCTTTTCGTCAAAGCAGGCAGGAGAGCGAGACATAGCAAAACTCCGCGTGGAGAGACGCACCGACGACGGTCAGGTTGCAGGCACCCTTGTATTCATCTGTGACCCAGGACTGAACTGCCGCAGCGGCAGAGTCCCCGGCTGCAGGCAAAAGAGTTGTATCGTCACGGTGAGCGAGTGACGCCGCCGCACGCTGCGGGGAAGCCGTGCGCACCTACAACCACTGTAGCTTCTCTCAACCCAGCTGCGCAGACCCACTCCACAGGGTAGCTGATCAGGGGCGCGTTCGCGAGAGGTAGCAGCGCTTTCGGCGCCTCTCTGCTGGTCAGACAGCCGAAGCGGCGGCCGATTCCGCCGCCAAGGATGACCACCGATGTTTGCGAAGGCATCGCACCTGCGATGCGCCGCTCACAAATTGCCAGGTGACGTGGCATGCTCAAGAGTTCGAGTAGCGCCTCGCCAAGAGCGCGCAAGGATGCTGACGGATAGCACGTGCGTAAATCACTGCAGCTGCTCTCTGTCTGTCCGTGTCCCTCACGCCTTTCTCTGCTCTTTTGTACAGGAATGTTGGCGCCTCTGCGACGCCGGGCAGTGCCGGCGCTAAAGCCAAACGGGTGCAGCCGCTGGAGGCGCTGAACCCGTACACCAGTAGCTGGACGATCCGTGTGCGCGCTTCGGCGAAGCAGGCCGTGAGGAGCATCAAGACGCAGCGTGGGGACTCCAAGGTGTTCAGTGTGGACCTCACAGACGAGCAGGTGCGTGCTGCCACACTCCTCAGGCCTCCGGGCAGGACCACGACTGCTTGGTGGAGGCCCCGATGCTGCGGCGCGTGTGGTGTTTAGACAGCCCACAGGACGGTTGGTGGTGGCTGCCTTTGAGGGAGTGACAGCCCCCGCCCGGCCCTCTCTGGTTTGAGTCTCCCGCCACCCCTGTCCGCACGGTCGCTGACACCCCCACGCACTGCAGGGCGTCACATGCCGCGCAACTGCTTGGCGCGAGGCTGCGGACAAGCTGCACAGCCTGTTCGAGGACGGCAAGGTGCGCGTTGGAGGAGGCTGAGGGGCTGCAAACAAAGCGCCCACACACGCGGCCTCCTCGTCTCGCCGTGGGAGCCGCATCTCCGCTGCGCTGACGCCCCTCGTGACCACCACAGGTGTACTACGTCACCAACGGCCAGCTGAAGCCCGCGGACCGACGGTACAGCAGCAGCACGTTTGCCTATGACATGACGCTGAACGATACCACGGTGGTGGAGCCGTGCACCGACGCGCCCGTCATGGAGGCGAGCGCCCTGCAGTACGACTTCGTGCCATTCGACAAGCTGTTCAGCAAGCTGACCAGCAAGGCGGCGGTGGACGTCCTGGGCGTCGTCACCGCCGTGTCGGAGCTCTCCAGCGTCGCCCGCAAGACGGATGGCACGCAGCTGCCTCGCCGGGAAGTGACTCTCCTGGACGGCACCGCACGCACCGTGCGTCTGACGCTGTGGAACACGCTCGCGGAGGAGCAGGGGGCACAGCTGGCAGCATCCGTGTCTGGCGGCAAGCACCCCGTCATGGCTGTGAAGGCTGTCCGCGTCTCCGACTACAACGGCGTCAGCTTGAGCACCATCACGCGCAGCGCGCTGGTGGTTGACCCCCAGGCGAGCGACATGCCCGCGGCAGAGACCCTGCGTGCGTGGTACGCCAAGGAGGGCGCCACCATCACGCCTGTCGAGGCTGGTGCCGGCCTCGCCAACGCACTGGGCAGCGGCGCGGCTGGCGGCGGCGCTGGCGGCAAGGCATCCCGTCGGTCTCTGGCGTCGGTGGAGGCTGCGCCCATGGGCAGTGCGGATGGCAAGCCAGAGTGGTGCACGCTCCTGGGCTGCATCGCCCGCATCTATGGCGATGACAAGTCGCCGCAGGAGAGCACGCTGTGGTACACTGCGTGCCCGACCTGCAACAAGAAGGTTGTGGCCAACAACCATGGTGGCTGGTCCTGCGAGTCCTGCCGCTCCGAGGGCGGCTGCAAGCGGCGCTACATCCTCAAGTGCCTCCTCGCGGACGCAACCTCCGCGACGACGGTCAACATCTTCGACGAGCAGGCCAAGATTCTGCTCGGATGCAGCGCGGATGAGCTGGCGGAGAAGGAGGAGAAGCACTTCAAGCGGTACCTCGCGCATGCGCAGTGGGAGCGCGTGGCCATCAAGGCGAAGATCACGGTGGAGTCGTACAAGGACAAGCTGACACGCCGAGTGAGTGCCGTGACACTGGCCAAGCCGGACTACTCCGCGGAGAGCAAGGCGCTCCTGCTGGCTCTGACGGCATAAGCTGGCGTGCGGGCTACTTGGGGCACAAGAGAACGGTGGGAGACAGAAAGAGGTCGCGAACAGAGGGAGAGAAGGTGTGTGTGTTATGCACACAAGAGGCGTCTTGGTCCACAGCACACACGCGCGTCACCGCTGCGTTCTTATCTACTCCGCGATGGTGACCTCCACGTCGACTCCCGGCTCGATGCTGATGGTGGTGATCTGCTTCACAACGTCAGCAGGCGAGTGCAGGTCGATGAGGCGCTTGTGGATGCGCAGCTCGAACCGGTCCCACGTGTTGGTACCTGGCGCAGTCACGACAGGCGGTCAGGGCACAGCTCGCTCGCGTACAAGGGGGGCGGGGCAAGCACGAGAGGCCTTCAACCCTAGGGCTCCAACAGAGCGCCTGGATCACGCGGGGGCGCGCCCCCCCGGCAAGCCCTGTCGCGCTGCACACGCCGCGTCCCCGGGCCAGTCTCGTCGCGTACCTTCGCCGCAGGGCGACTTGCGGGTGGTGATGCGCAGCACCTTGGTCGGCATGCGCACGGGTCCCTTGACGCGAAGGCGCTTCTCCTTTGCGCCCTTGATCAGGTCCGCGCACACCTTCTCCAGGCTCGCCACCTGGCGTGAGGAGAGCGTGATGCGGATGCGGTGCACGCGCGCCGTCTCCTGCTCACCGGCCTTGCCCTCCGTCTGGGGCGGCTTATAAGCTGTTGCCATGGTTGAGTAACCCGCCGAGTCGTTCACGCCACGAGGTTGGCGCACGTAACTGAGCGGGGAGCACCACCGGTTTGGCGAAGTGCACACGAGAGGGTCGGTCGGAGGCGGGGCCCCCGAGAGACAACACGCTTTGCTTCGCCAAACCGCGCGATGGCGCCGGGCTGCACTACTACTGACACATGCTCCACTTGGGTGGATGACGAGCTAGAAGCGCGCGGCATAGACGCGCCGGACGAATTCCGACCCGGCTGCTGCGTCAAAGACGCCGAAGACGCTGCCAAAGCAGCGCGTCTCAGACGCGTTCTGCGCGCTGCAGACCCCACCATCGCAGCTGTGCAACGCCGCTTCGATGCACTGGCGGTCCCCTCAGACGCGTTGGAAGACGGGCAGCAAGACGGTGGCGAGGACACTCCTCTTTCTGACGAGAGCAGTGACTTCGGTGAAGACGACAGTGCTGGCGGCGAGCAAGTGCACAGTAGCGCGGCACTGGAGGATTTGAGAGCACAGCGACTACGTCAGCTTCGCGCAGCTGCGAGTCGAGCGCAAGACGAGGGCGTGAAACGAGGCAGCGGTGAGTACTTGGAGCTGCGGGACGCTGCGGCAGTGGAGGCGTTGGTGAAAGCACACGCCTACGTCGTGCTACACCTGCCACTGCCAGGAGTGGACGCCTGCGCGCGAACAGACGAGCTGCTGTCCGCAGCTGCGAGGACGTACACCTCCACTTGCTTCGTGCGCCTGCCTGATGCCTCTTCCGCGGGGCGCGTCACTGGAACGCCGATCGCATCGCTGCCCATGCTGCTGGTCTGTCGTCGCGGCGTCGTGAAAGCAATTGCATCGGGGCTGGCGCCATTTGGAGGGGCATCAGACTTTGATGAGCGAGCAGTCACAAAATGGCTCTCCAACGCGCGCGCTTTACGCACAGGCAGCCGCCCTGCACTTGATGAGAGCGGAAGCAGCAGCGAGGATAATACTGACGGGACTGGCGGCGGGGTAGTGGGGCCATTGGCTCCATGTCCCAGCTGCGGGCGCACATATCCTCACGAGCATGTGCGTGCGCTGAGACCTCGGGGGCTGGCTGTGCACAGCGATGAAGAGGTCTAAGAACGATGGATACACGAGAGCCATACGACTAGAGCTTGCTCTCTGCCCGCAGCTCTAGAAACGCGCGCAGGTGTTCCACCATTCGCGGCGGCCATCTTCTGATGCGCCCCACGTAATCCAGATCCCTGTACGCACGGCATCCCTCAGCGCGAGCGCAAGCTGACTCCCACGCCGATTCTGCATCACCGTTTTTGCCCAGCGCCCACAACAATGCAGCACGAGCGGCCCGGGCGTCGGCACTGTTGGGTGCACGACGCGCCACTGCTGCCAAGTCTGCCTCCGCTCCGGCATCATCCCCAAGCTGGGCGCGCATGAGCGCTGCGTTTGAGGCTGCGTAGATGGCCCCGTCTAATCGCGACGTTGTGCTCGCGCCCCGGCGATAGCCTTGACTGCTCTGGAAGATTGCAGCGCTGGCCAAGTAGTCCTGCCGCGCCTCATCCCATCTTGCCAATGATGCGTACACGTTACCACGGCTGTTCAGAACATACGGATCGGGCTTGAAGCCGCCCTTTGAAGCTGCCTCAAGAGCCACGTTGTAGTCAACCAGCGCCTGCTCCCACTGGTACAGCCCCTCGTGTGCAAGTGCTCGGCCTGCGTGAAGACGTGCCCCAGTCCCACTCGCGTCATCGTCCAACTCCGCCGACAGAGCGGCATCGAAGTCCTCCAGTGCTTCCTTGAAGCGCTTGGCGGCGTCTACACGCACTTGCGCACGCCCCTCCAGCCATTCGAGACGGCGTGGACTGGCATCTAGCGCGATGAGCTTGCTGAGACAAGCTTCAGCTGTGGCAAAGTCCTGGGCAGCAAACGCGCTGGCTGCTTCGGCTTGAAGAGCGGCCAGGGCAGCTGTGCCGTCGTCAGCAGCGACAGCACGGCGCGGAATAACTAAGGAGAACGCAGGTGCAGCAGCAGCTGCAGCGGTCAGCGCAAGGATCGAGCGGCGGGAGCAGGTGGTGGGCACAGGAAGACCACCAGCTGGCTTGACTCGCGACTTGGGCACAGCATTTGCGGCGGCGAGCAGTATGAGCTGCGGCAAACAGAGCGCGTTCATGCGAGGAGAGCTCGTCCAAGCAGGCGCGCAGTGACGTGTCAAATGCTTCGCTCCTCGTCCCGCGCATGGAGCCGCCTTCCGCGAAGCGCCCCCGGCGCAAGGCACTCGTTTTGGACAGTGACGACGAGAACGACGACTTCGTGGTCTCGCCCAAGTCGAAGGCGCCCGCAGCAGCACGTACGTCTCTGGTTGTGCCCAACACTGCCTGTGCCCCGACGAACGGCCACCAGCGTCGTCCGCAAGCCCCGCCCAGCTGTGGTGAACGCCTCACTGACGTCCTACCCGCTGTCGCTTTGCAGCCAAGGCGCCGCGCGCCGACACAGCAGCAACTCCCTCCAACACCGCGCTCACGGACTCTGCTGCTGACAGACGGCCACTCCCACCGCCGCCGCCGCCACCAGCCGTGGTGAACAGAGCGCCGTCTGTGGACGTCGCAGCAGTGGTGGAGCGGCTGAGAAGCAGCAAGGCGCAAGTGAAGCACGTCGCGTGGGTTCCTGGGCGCCCCGTATGCAACGCGCCAGCCCCACACTTCGTCCTGCCGCCGGAGCTGGGCGCTGTACTTGGCCGGTCGCGTGCGTTGCCGCTGTACAGTCACCAGAGCGAAGCTATTTCCGCGGCGCTGGCTGGCCGCTCCGTGGTGGTGTCCACGCCCACAGCCAGCGGCAAGTCAATCTGCTTTCTAGCGCCGCTGCTGCACAAGCTGACTGAGGAGGACAAGCCCACAAAGGCTGGTAGAGCGCTCGTTCTCATGCCTCTCAAGGCGCTGGCTCACGACCAAGTGAGGTCCATCAGAGCCCTGCTTGAGACAGCTCGCGCCTGCGCTGATGTGGCCGAAGCGTCCGGCGCGCTGCCAGCAAAGAGCATCGCTCGTCTGCGTCGCATGTCTAATTTGACGGTGGAGACGTACGATGGGGACTTGCGCGCAGATGCTCGCGCCGATGTCCGCAAAAGCGCTGTGATAGTGGTCACCAATGTGGACATGCTGCACTGCGCGCTGCTGCCTCACCACAGCGCCTGGCCGAAGCAGTTCTGGGCGCACTTGAAGATGGTTGTGGTGGATGAGAGCCATTCATACAGAGGAGTATATGGCAGTCATGCCGCTCTGGTCCTCCGCCGCCTGACGCGAGTGTGCTCAAGCTACGGCAGCGCGCCGTCGTTTTTGTGCTGCAGCGCCACAGTCGCGAATCCGGGCCAGCATGCGGCGCTGCTGACCGGTGTCGCAGACCAGGTGGTTGTCACTCAGTCTGGAGCGCCCAGTGGGGCCAAAGCTTTGTTGTTATGGCAGCCACCAGAAGCCGCCCATCCTGCCAACGGTGTTGTGGCAGACGCTGCTGACGCACCCGCAAAGCCGTTGAGACGGAGCGCGTACCAGGAGGCTGGCGACGTTGTTGCGGAGCTGGTCTCCTACGGCATCAAACCCCTCGTGTTCGTGCCCGCACGCAAACTCGCAGAGATCGTGGCCGCCGCAACACGCACTGCGCTGCGCGAGCGCGGCCTGCTGCAAGCTGCTGGATGTGTGGAGAGCTACAGGGCAGGGTATACGCCCAGTGAGCGGCGTGATTTGGAGCGCCGTCTTGCTTGTGGCGATGTGTCCGCCTTGGTTTCAACATCCGCGCTGGAATTGGGCATCGACATCGGGGAGCTGGATGCGACAGTGCATGTGGGCGTGCCGGACACAGCTGCGCAGCAGTGGCAGCAAGCTGGTCGCGCAGGCCGGCGGGGAAACAGTCCCAGCATGGCGGTCGTTATCGCTACGGAGCGGCCTTTAGATTTGTTCTATCTTGCGCAGCCGGAGAAGCTGGCAACGCGTCAGCCTGAGGCTGCGCATATCGACCCCACAAACGTGGCGCTGCTCACATTGCACCTTGCTGCTGCTGCATCAGAGCTCAAAGTCGTGGCGGAGGATGCGCCCCTGTTTGGTGGCGAGCGAACATTCGCCGACGCCATCCGAGGAGCTGTGAATTCGCGCAGCCTGGTGTATGAGCCGGGCATCCGGGCGTACGGCTGCCCCACCAACTCCCCAGCGCAGGGGATTTCTATCCGAGGGAGTACGAGTCGCGCGACGGTGGAGCTACATGATGAGGCGCAGTACACGCCAGCGGCGCAGCAGGCGCCGAATGTGCAAGGCGGTGGCGATGATGTCGCTCATGCGCCTGCAAGCCTGGTGGAGGTCATTGAAGCCAGCCAGGCGCCGTACAAAGTACATCCCGGCGCTGTGTTCCATCATCGGCAGGCGGTGTACGAGGTGTCCACGTTTGATCCAATGACGGGCATCGCGCTGGGCAGGCGCATTCAGGACACACCGCTGACCACCGCTGCGCGCGAGCGTAGCGCCGTGCGTCAAGTGCGTGTCCACCGCTCCGCATCTGTCGGCGCTGCTTGGGCGGCGCTGGGGCGCGTGCATGTCGCCAGCGCGGTGACTGGCTTCTGCAAGATCAACCAGGTCACACAGCATACCCTGTTCGAGAGGGAGTTCCCGGCACCGGGTTTCCCTGCACTGAACATGGAGACCGATGCGCTGTGGTTCCAGCTCCCACTTGAAGTAGTAGCCCGCTTGCAGGCCAGTGGCGGCATGCGTGAAGCGTGCGCGGGGCTGCGCAACCTGTGCATGGCCCTGCTCCCATCTGTCGTGGCCTGCGAGCCTGGGGATGTGGGTACGACGGTCGTCTTTCCTGATCCCAACGCGCAAGATGGCGATGACAACGACGATTGCAGCGCAGTGACACTGTACGTGTTCGATACACACGGCGGCTGTGGCCTGTGCGCCATCGCCTTCGACTCGCTCGAGTCGCTGTGGCGCCAATGCCTAGCAGTGTGTGACCGGTGCCCTTGCACCGAGGGCTGTGCGTCATGCACTCAAGCCGCGGGATGGGGACGCTGGGGTGGCCGCGAGGCTGCCACAGGGAAGCAGCAATGCAAGATTTTGCTCCAAGGTTTGCTGGGCGCATGGATGCACGGCGCGCGAGCAAGCGTCAGCACGGGCACTGCAAAGTCCGCAGGCGTGTCAGTGGGCCAATGAGAGACGAGATGGACGATGAAATCACGCATTGATGTTGCTAGCGCTCGCATTTAATCTCATCTACCCCCCGCGACGATGACATCACGCACAAGGCGCCTTCCGCTGAAGCCATGCGTGTCGTCGCCCAGCGCTTGCTTCACGCGCGGCATGCGACTCGCCTCACTCGTCGCTTGCGCACCGCGCCCCCAGCTTGTTCTGCAGAGCATGCAGCGCCCCCAGTGCTTCTTCGCGTCCGCATTCACCGAGTTTCTGGGCCCGATGTTGACATGCTGGAAGATACACTGCTGGGAGAGGGCGCGCTGAGCACTGCGGTGGACGACGAGCTCGCTGGTACAGGGGAGGAGGTGGCCGTCTACCACCGCCCCGGCACTGCTTCAGGCGTCGTTGCGAGCTGGAAGCGGTGCCGGGTCACCGCGTTGTTCGAGGATGCAGACGCGTGGGAGGCAGCACGTCCGTCAGCTGAGCGTGCGCTAGGCGGACGGAGGCTGCAGGACACAGCCGACGGCGTTGTTCTGGAGGAGGCGCTTGACGACGACTGGCAGGAGGCAATGCGGCGGACGTATACGCCTGTTCAAGTGACTTCAACGCTGCGAATCGTCCCGCACTGGCCTGGCGAACCAGAAGAACCGCAGGCCAGCGGCGTGACGAACGTGCGCCTGGTACCGGGACTTGCGTTCGGCACGGGGGAGCACGCAACCACGCAGCTGTGCTTGACGTGGTTGCAGACA
>Ga0164297_10005294_pt1 | contig 11143 bp, 14 predicted proteins | sample GEODES058metaG_FD_113539 | JGI IMG/M metagenome (GOLD analysis project Ga0164297, IMG submission 113539) | Dystrophic lake water microbial communities from Trout Bog Lake, Wisconsin, USA - GEODES058 metaG | ecosystem: Environmental > Aquatic > Freshwater > Lake | place: USA: Trout Bog Lake...
GAGGTTGGCGATATTCGGTGGGTGACATTAGAGCAGTTGAGAGACATGATGCGGCCAGAAACGGGCTTGTTGTGGTCGCCTTGGTTTCGCATCATCGCACAGCGCTTCTTGCCGACTTGGTGGGCGGATCTAGACGTGACGCTGAACACAGACAAATATGTGGATGCGGCCACCATCCACAAGGTGCTGTGATTATACGGTGCGTTCACCGCGAGGGGTTCGCATGTTTGGGACAACACCACCCACCCTGGGGTCGAAGATGACAACGTGTCGACGGGCGGACTGAGGGGCTCCTGCCCCAATGTCGATTGTCGACTATCCGCGCCGTACAAGCGCAACTTTGGCTGAGGCCTTTCCAACGGGGGTGGCTCGCACCCGGCTCGGCTCAGCTCTGCGCGGGTGGCGTCGTCTATGATGACAGCACAGCAGGGCGTTTCTCAAAACATTCGCAGGCCCGACGCGTATAGCTTTCGCTTCCCATGCGTGGGGCTGAGCTTGAGAGCTACTGCCGGTTTCACTTCCTTGGATGGCTGAGACGACCCACCCACGCGCGAGCGCGCACGTTTCGGTCAGGGGAGACAGTGCAAATTGGCGCGCATGTAACTGACACCGCCTCACGCAGTGTGACATGTAACGACACACACGCATAAGCGTTCATGACTTGCATGTCTGTCTAGTGGCGGAAGTGGCGATGCCCTGTGACGCAGAGCACCACTCCGTACTTGTTGCAGCAGTCCACAGCATCCTGGTCCCGGATGCTGCCCCCAGGATGCGCGATCGCCTTGACGCCCGCCTGGCACGCCTTTTCGACGCTATCGCCCCAGGAGAAGGGGAAGAAGGCGTCGCTGGCAAGCACAGAGCCAGTGACGTCCGTGCCCGCCTTCTCCAACGCAATCTCCGTGCTCTTCACGCGGTTCGGCTGCCCGCTCCCCATGCCCAGCAGGCGCCCGCCCTTCGCCACCGTGATAGCATTACTCTTCACGTGCTTCACCACACGCCACGCGAACCGCAGGTCCTCCAGCTGCTGGGGCGTCGGCTTGGCCTCGCTGACCACTGTGAACTCCACTTCCTCAGGCAGGAGGTCATCTCCCTGTTGACACAGGAAGCCGCCACCCACTTGGCGCAAGACACGCTTGCCGCGTGGTCTGGGTGCCGCCTCGAGGATGCGCAGCGTCTTGGACTTGCCCTTGAGGGTCTCAAGGCCTGCAGGCGTGTATCCTGGCGCGATGACGATCTCGTAGAACATGCGCGTCTCCCCGTCGGTGGGTGACCGGAACTCCCGGATTTCACGGGCGAGGGCATCATCCACAGGGCGGTTGAAGGCCACAATACCCCCAAAAGCGCTGATTGGATCCGCCTGCACTGCCAGGCGGTACGCTTCCAGCAAGTCACTCCTCGACGCCACACCGCACGGGTTGGTGTGCTTCACAACCACGCAGCTGGGCTCCACGAAATCGCAGACGCAGGAGTAGGCAGCGTCGCAATCCAGGTAGTTGTTATAAGACATCTCCTTGCCGTGGTGCAGCGTCGCAGTGGCCACGCCGCTGGGTGTGCGCTCCGCAAGGGATGTCTCCGTGTAGAAAGCAGCGCCCTGGTGCGGGTTCTCGCCGTATCGCAGACCGCTGGCCAGACGCATGGGCACCGTCAGGACAGGCGGGAACAGTGCCTGCTCGTCTTGTCCGCGTGCGCCGCCGTCCGTCCAGAACCACTCGGCCACAGCGCTATCGTATGCGGCGCAGTGGGCGAACGCCTTCCATGCAAGCCGGCGGCGGAAGCTGAGCGCAGCTTCAGGGTCTGCGTTGGCGCCTCGGGTGCCGGCGATCGCAGCGAGCAGCTCCAGGTAATCCTCCGGATCGGTGACCACGGCCACATCAGTGTGGTTCTTCGCGGCGGCGCGGATCATGCTGGGCCCACCAATGTCGATTTTCTCGATGCAGTCTGCAGCGCTTGCGCCACTGGCGACGGTGGCGGCGAACGGGTATAGGTTGCACACCACCACGTCAATGGTGCCTGAGAGCGCAGGTGGATATATGCTGTCAGAACCAGAAGCTGGGGGAATGCGCGTCCCCGATGATGTGTGGAAGAAGCATGTGTGCACACACCAATGTTGTGTTGCTTGATTGCCGCCATGTGGGTGGCGTCGCTGCGCTTGGCTAGAATGCCGCCATGCACTGCCGGGTGCAGTGTCTTGACGCGACCATCCAGCATTTCGGGGAAAGCGGTCAGCTCCTGCAAACATGCAGTTAGGCAACATGCGTTGGTCGTTCGCACATCAACGAATGCGCTCACCTCTACTTGCTTGACAGGCACGCCAGCAGCCGCCAATGCGCTGGCGCTGCCGCCAGTGGAGACGAGCTCATATCCCAACGCCAAGAGCCCCTGTTTGTGGTTCAACCCAGCACGCACACACAGCTCTCCTCGTCGGAAAACGACGTGAGGAATATCGCGTGTTAAATGACACACACCTTGCCGAGATCTATGAGCCCGGTTTTGTCATAGACTGAGATTAGTGCCTTGGGCTTGGCACTCGCCATCGTGACCCCTGCGTCGCGAAAAACACGTGTGAAAGTGCACTCAGATGAGTGAACTAGGGCGTACGCGCACGCTACAGGACACGCCCAGCTTGGGGAACGCACCAACGACTTTGGCGGCAGCCGCCAAGTGTGAGCGTCTTTGATTCAGCAGTCCGGAGGCCCAGGAGCCGCGCAGCTGCACTCTGAGCGCGTGCTGTAGCCTGGTGGATGTCGTTGGTGGGACTATTGTGACCAGGGCAGTGGAGGGCGGCGAGCGAAGTGAGGGGCACTTTTGAGAGAGCACTGTTAGGAGGACAGCGTCGCGCACCGGGAGCAGTTGGTGACGCTGCCCCACGTGCGCGTCCAGCAGCGGCCACAATGGCCAACGGCGTGGACGAAACGCAGCGCATAACGCGTACTCGAAGAACCAAGCACTCACAAAAGTGCGCGTCGGTTTCGTCTCAACACAGAAGTGAGCCGAGTCGCAGGACCAGTTGCCTGTACCCACCTGCGTGCATGTATACAGAGCCGTGAACTCGGCGTTGACTCAGCGCTGCACCCATGGGTGACGCCGTGAAAGTGCTTCTCTGCGGGGATGTCAAGGGCAACTTGCGCTCACTTTACAAACGCTTCGACACGGTGCGCACACTTCGTCGCTCATACTGTGCTCCATCGCGACACACGACACACGGAGACGTGATTCCCTGCCCCATAATCCCGCAATCCTGCTGCTTGCGAGCCGCCGGACACACACCCCTGCTGTTGAGTGTACTGCCGCTCACGCTCCCGCGCTTCGCACACAGGTGAACAAGGCTGCTGGCCCTTTCAAGGCGCTACTCTGCGTGGGCGCTTTCTTCGCGGAAGACGGCCCCGGAGCGGACGTGAAGGAGTACCTTGAGGGGAGGGCGACTGCGCCTGTAGCCACCTATTTCATCGACGCTCTTCCCGGTGGAAAGTGCGTGCACTATTCCCTGCACACGTGTATCACTCCTCGCTGCGTGCGCGTGAGTGTATCCTGACTGTACGGGCCTGTGCACTGCAACATTGGCACACAGAGGCTTGGTTGACGCTCATACTGTCCCTGCGGACGGCTGCATTGCGCCAAACTTGTACGACCTGCGTGGCAGTGGCGTGCGGGACATACTTGGTCTGCGTGTTGCATATCTTGGCGGCCACTTCGACGCCCTGTCTTACTCGGACACTTCAGTTGCTGGCGGAGTCACCGCCCAGGCAGCCGGTGAGTTCCGGCCCGCGGATGTGGCTGCACTACGCAAGGAATTGGAGGGGGAGACACATCCTGTGGACTTGCTTCTCACATCGAACTGGCCCCGTCATGTTGCCCTCGGCCTCGCTGCACCTCCAGCATCCGAGATCGCCTCTGCAAGCTTGGCAGGATGCCCGCCTGTAGCTGATCTCGTGGCATCTGCATGTCCGCGGTACCACGTGGCTGCATGTGCGGGCGTATATTTCACGCGAGCACCTTACCGCAACAAAGCCGGTAACATCACCCGGTTTGTGGGACTCGCACACATTGGTGCTCAGCCGGCAGCGAACAAGTGGCTTCATGCGCTGGCGCTCCGTCCTGCGAGCAGCATGAGCCCGGCCGAGATCAGCGCAGCGACGACTGATACCACAAAGAGCCCATTCGACATTATGCCACCACCGCCTGGGCACGTGCCCAATGCGCAGCAGCATAGGGCACACTCGGAGGCTCCGTCTGGCGCAGCACCGGGTGAAGGAGACCCGCAGTCGTGGAGATGGGCAATGCCTGCAGGTCCTGGCCAGAGGGGCATTCCTCCCGGCCAAGCTGCTGCGCTGCGAGCTGCGAGCAAGCGCCCCCGTCCTGACGATGCTGGCCCTGCTAGCGCGGAGGCGACGGTGTTTGTGAGGAACATCCCGTACGCTGCAGACGAGGACGCCCTGCGGGGCTTATTTGGAAGCTGTGGTGATATCGTGGAAGTGCACTTCGGCGTCGGCCCCGATGGCCGTCCCAAGGGATTCTGCCACATCGAGTTCCGCACCGCTGAGGCTGCGCAAGCGGCCATTGCACTGTCAGGCAGCAGGTTGATGGACAGGGAAGTGCGGGTGGAGCAGGCGGCCAGTGTGCCTGGTGGCGGCCCGCCGAAGCAGGCGCGGCAAGCGATGCCTCCTGTTGTCGCACCGGGTGAAGCAGCCCCCGGATGCTGGTTCTGCCTGTCCAACGGCAAGGACATTCACTTGGTGGCTAGCATTGCAGAGCACGTGTACCTGGCCCTAGATAAAGGGCCGCTGTGCGCGCATCACGTGCTGCTTGTTCCCGTCGAGCACTACGCAGCCACCGCGAGTATGCCACCACCAGCGGCGGAGGAGTTGTGGCGATACCGTGCTGCACTGCACGAGTGCTTTGCATCCACTCTGGCCGGATCTCAACTGCTGACATTTGAGCGCCATCTTGCGCTGCGAAACAAGGGTGGCAACCACGCGCATGTGAATTGCGTGCCGTTGGCACCTGCAGCAGCCGCGGGCGCCTTGGCAGCCTTCACTGAGGCTGCACAAACAGCTGGCTTCGCTTTCGTCCTCCTGCCACCTGCACCGTCAGCAGCTGACGCCGCGCGTCAGCTTGCAAATGTGGTTCCATATGGAGCGGAATACCTGTGCATCACGCTGCCGGATGGCACCAGGTTGGTGCATCCCATTGGTCCGGGTGAGCGGCTGAGCATGCAGTTCGGCCGCGAAGTGTGCGCTAAGCTGCTGGGCACACCTGACACAGCGGACTGGCGCAACTGCGTGGCTGACCAGCCCCGCGAAGAGGAGCGTGTGACGGCGTTCAAGGCTCTGTTCACGGCACATGACCCGTTCGCTGCCTCACAGCAGTGACCAGTGACGGATTGCAAACACTCATTATCTACACACAGACAATGGTGGCTGCGATTGCGAGAGATGAGGAGGATTCATCGCATCGTCTTTCGTCCGCCCTTCCGGCGCTTAGACCCAGCGTTTCTGTTTCTATGCGTGTCCACCAAAGTATCGTCGCTGGAAGTCCAGATTTGGATGTCCTCCGCGCGGTAGGTTCTCACAATCTCGTCGCCGGACTCCACCTGCTCGATGTCCACACAGGTGTCATCGTCCTCACAATCAGCCTCGTAGCCGGCCGAATCAGCAAAGGTGTCTTCATGACGGCGAGCACGGCTGGGAAACAGCAGCAAGCGGACGTCCTCCTCCAAATCCTGTCGCGTGTCATGCGCGAGGACCCACGAGAGAGATGCCACAAGGAGCGCGGGCGACAGCGCAGCGTTCAGAACGACTTGCCATCGCAGAGCAACTGCAGCAGCTACGCCTGTGACGGCTGCGCCCACAGCACGCTGCGTCGCAGTGCTCTTGCGCGCAGCCTGCACAGCGCGAGTCACTGTGTCGTGGACCTTGGTCAGCTGCGGCGGCCGCGAAGCGCATGTGGTGGTAACGCCCCGCCGCGTGATGCGACGATTCGTCAAGCACAGGTAGTGAAGCACCCGTGTGCCGGTCCGTGCTACGTGCATTATGACTGCGAGAGGGGAATGAGCCCTTGGACAGCGTCCACGTCCTCTGCATCATCAGTTTGCTTGGCGTCAGGCAGTGTTCTAACAGGTGCCTCACAGGGCTTTGCCCAGGATGAACTTGAAAAATAAGTAGACTGCACTGAACGCCGTGAATAGGCCAGCGAAGACATAAGCCACAGGTCCCTGTGCCAGAGCAGCGCCAACGCACATCGTCACCAAGAAAGCGTCCGTGATGATGAGTGGCTTGCGCGCCGCCGCCGGGAATGTGGCCACATCGCCGTTGAGGGAAACCATCAGGTCGTTGGCAAAGTTGAACACGAGATGCCCCAACAGCGCCAGCGCCGCACCCTCTGCGGCGCGGCCCTTCAACGACACCAGCGCTGCGCCAGAAAGCTCACACACGATTTTCATGGCGCACAGCAGCCGGAAGTTGAGCACGTTGCGGCCAGCAGCTGCCGCGAGGCGTGCCCCTCTGCTCTGAACAAACGCTCGCTGGCTGAAGTCGAACATGAGACCCACCAGCGAAGCCGCCATCATCTTGGTCACGACCGGCGACTGGATTTCCACACAGAAGCGAAGAGCCTGTCGAGAAAAGGCACAGATCAGCCCTTCTCTGCGTTGTCTGCTTCAGGAACGAGACACACGCGCACCTCGGCCATGAGGACAACATACAGACAGCCGCCCACCATCTCCGTCGGGTGCACCTGGCTAAACTGAGACAGGACTGCAAACTCTTCAGCCGCTGTCCGGGGCTCTGGCGTCAGTGATTTCAAGTCCGTCACGCCACTGGTCGTCAGCTTCGACGGCGTGGACCCGTTCCCGTCAGCGGAGGAGGAGGAGGAGGCGCGGCAGCGGAGGAGAGGCCGAGGAGTATGCTGGAGATGCGGCTGAATGCACAGAGCGTGTCGTACACTCGGACGTGCGTCCCTGCACACAGCAACGCGCAGCACGCATGGATGCTGGAGTGCAGCAGCAGCACACATCATGGTCCTCGCGAAGCACGACGATGGCCACAGTGTCTCATTTCAGTGACCTCGCCTTTCCGCCTGACCGATCGATGGCGCAGTCACCTCAGCCTGATGATGATGATGACCTGTCTCCTGCTGACGCACACGCGCTGCCACCACTGCTGAAAGCGGCTCAGGATGGTGACGCTGAGCGTCTGCAGCGCGAGCTGCTGTCCTGCGGCGATGGTGGAGTAAACGCACTGGCACCCGGCGCAACGCACAGCACGGCTTTGCATCTGGCTGCTTATGGCGGCCATATGGACTGCGTGGCGGCACTCCTTGCTGCTGGAGCGGAGAAGGACGTCAAGAACGCGGCTGGGAAGCGCGCATACGACTATGCGCGCGAACAGGGGCACTTGAGGATAGCTGAGCTTCTCCTCACAGCACCCTCCGTTGCCGCGGAGCAGCAGAAGCAAAAGGAGGAGGCTCTGCTTGCTGAGAAGGCTGCAAGGCTGCGTCTGGAGGAGTCAGCAGCTGCTGCAGCAGAGCAGGAAAGACATAATTTGGCTCTGCTGCATGCGGCGCGTGCAGGAGAAGTCGACAAATTACGCAAGGCACTTGGAGTGGGTGGTGACGCGAATTGCCACGACCGCTTTGGGCAATCGCCGCTTCATCTAGCCGCTGTTTCCGGCAAAATCGAGTGTGTGCAGGCGATGCTTGAGGCTGGCGGCGCCGCAGATGCGAAGAATGCGATGGGGCACACGCCTCGCGATGTGGCGCTCGCTAAGGGGTTCGCCAAGATTGCTGCATTGCTGCTCACTGGATAAAAGGATTGAACACGCGCCGTGGATATCAAGGCACACCATCTCATCGCTTCGCTCGACTGTCCCCGCTATGTGTCCGTCGTGCGTGAATTGCGGGGTACTGAAACTTACCACCTATCACGAGCAATGTCCGGATCTTTGGAAACCGTTCCCTCGCGTCGACTTGTTGGCAAGTGTTTAGCCCTGTCGCTTTCAACCTCGCAGATTCTCAGGCTTACCAGTACGGAATCGCGCCTGCCGACTATCAGATAACCGTGTCCATTCCAGACTCGAGCACGATTGTGTATGCTTTCTTTGCAGCGAATGACAGAGATTTAAACAGCATGTCGAACGTTTTCTTCGTTCAAGGTGGTGCCGGACAGGATAAGATGCTGTACAACCCGTACCTCACCAGTACTGTATACAACAAACTGAAGCCGTACAAGTTCAACAGCCTTACTCTCTCAGGAAAGAGCCAATATTCGTCAAGTCAGTACATCAGCACCACGACTGTGCAAGTCCTCGCCTCGCCGATGATCCGAAGTATCGCGCCTGTACAGCTGTTCGAAAAAGGAATCTCATCCTCCAGCTGCAGCAATTCAGCCACTCGAATCAAGCCAGGCCTCTGCACACCAGCGAGCACAATGGCTTTGTGCTTCGTTGAAACCGTTGCGTTTGCAAGAAGCCGTCCAGGTAGAATCGCATCGATGGCACACAGGCTTTTCGACTGGGGCTCCGTCGTCTCAGTTGCTCGTATCGCTCAGACGTATGTATAGATCCACTGAAACGCGCCTGGCGATGGACTTGAAGCCTTCCAGGGCCTACGCTGCCCTGCACATTACTTAGACAGTGATCGACTACAGCGTACATATACAGTTGCATCTTTTCACAAAGCGGTGCTTGAGATGCGTCCCGTTGCGACGTGGTGTGAAACGCCAAGCTCATAGTCAAAGGTGTCAGCTTCCACAGCAGTCTTGACCTCCGCGCCGGTGCTGACTTTGAAAGGTGGAATCTTGCGCACCGCAGGCGGCCTGTCAGTGTACCGACGGTGCGCCTCCTTGAAAAGCAGCTTCGTCAATGCCATGACCAGCGCTACCGCAGCACCCATGGCAATCACGGCGAACAAGCCCGCCAGGTCCGTCGATGTAAGCGCTGCAACAGTGCTGCCGGAACCGGCGGCAGCCAACTTGGCGAGCGTCAACGAACACGGGCCGTTTGCTGGTCGATCAACGGGTAGGAAGACGGATGAGCAGGTGTTATCGTACGCGATGCTGTTGATGCTGTTGTCCACCGCAGTGCTGAATGCGTTGACTATCGCGTCGGGCACTTGAGTGGTGTTTGGGGTGAACGCAAAGGCGTAGTAGAACACCGATGCTGTGGGGCTGCCAACAACGTTGATGGTGCAGAACTGCCCCGTCGGATCTCCCTGGTTCAGCGCATACCGGGCATCTATATTCGTAAGCACCGCCCCCGGGCACTGCCCGGACTGAACGGCGGCGACGACGTCGACAGCTGTGGACGTTCCCGTGGTTGGCCCCACCACCACCTGCTGCGTGACGCTTGGGTAGAGTGCCGTCATGGTGCTGATGTACGTGCTGATGCCGCGGATACACATCGGAATGCCGTAGTTGGCGAAACTGTCGAAACCGGTGATAAGCTGGAATGGAGGCGGCACATTTGCCAAAGTGGCGGCCAGATTGGCAAGATACGACGCCATGCAAATCCAAATCATGAGCGCCTTGATCGCGCCAAACACACGGCCCGGCAGGCTCTCAGTTTCTTGGTCACCCATGCTTGTCAAGCTCATCGCGTTCTTCAGCACGCCATCGCTGAGCTCCTGGAAAACAACCTTGACAGCCTTTTTGCCCCCTTCCTCAAAATGGTCCGAGTACTTGCTGATGCCCTCCAGCAGGAAAACGAATGCGCTGCTGAACACGATGCTGGCAAAGAGGACGCCCCACAGGCCTGGCGAGAATGGAGTCGTCCAGAACCAGATGCGCTCCTGCAGCGTCTTTTCCTTCGGCACCGGCGGCGTGGTCAGCACCACGTATTGGTAGTACTGAAAAGGCGACGACAGGCGGAAATATTGCTGCCGCGTGTTCGTCATGGTCACTGCACGTCAAAGCCGAATGTCGTTGATGCGGGTCATTTCCACCATCAAGCCCCGATTCCAGCACGGATGCCCCGGGGTATCAACGCACCCGGGTTGGCCGCCGTGTCCATAAGCAGTGAGCCGAGCAAGTATGAGATCCTCACAGCTGCATCTGTGGCATTTGCCAAGCTTGCCGGGAATTTCGGCCAGTAATACTGGATCGTGCAGTTGTACTGAACGTGAGGTGCAGATGCGGAGTAAGCCCATCGATTCACAGGTGCTAACCGGCAAGGGGCGCACCTGTGCGCAGATAAGGTTGAGCAAACACGGCCCCGTGCCTGTCACATCAGACGTGTTGAGCAGCAGGGCGCTGCCCACAGGAAGAGCGTTGAACGCGGTCACTGCAGCCGCGCTGGGAGTAATCCAGGCCAGTGCGTCCACCTCGTAAGTGCCGTTTGTCGCGCCAGCGGACAAGTCGTAGTAGGAGGCAGCTACGCGAAACACTTTTCCGTTCAGGTTCGTCTTGATGGCGGCATTGGCGACGCTGGACGCACTGGAAGCGCTGACATAGGGGCTTATAAAGGCCGGGTTCGGGCTCAGCACGTTCGCGTATGGCCGCAGACCCAACGTGCCACTCTGAGCGAAGCAGCCGGTGGTTGCAGAAGTGAGCACCAGCGCGGCCCGCAGAGCTCGCGTCATGGCGCCGCGTGCCAAACAGAATCCAACGATGTTGTGAGGAGCTGCTCTTCGTCGACGCCTTCCTGTATGACCAAGCCGTGAAACCAGCTGAAGGTCACAGGTTGCTTGTGACGCCGGTGCTCTGGAACGCAAACAATGTCCTGCTCCCGCACTAAACGCGCAGCCACAGCGGGCGGCCTGCTGGCCGTGGCGCTCACTGCACTGACGAGGGGCGCAAGCGTGTGAAATACAGAGCTCCAGGGACCTTGACTTCGGGACCTTGACACGTAATTTCAACTTGAAATTTCAATTGAAGAGAAATTACTTCAATTGAAGAGAAATTTCAACTGGCCGGCGCCAGGAATTGTAAGATTGGTGTGCGGGCCCGCTGCGGGCTGGAACGGCTGCGGAAACGGCTCTTGACGCTCCTAGACGCCGCCAGACGCAGCCAGACCCCTAATTGACTGCAGAGAAGGCCGCCAAGCATCAATGGTGAGCCATTGTCTCGATTTCGGCACCTGGGGAGGTGGATTCGAGCTGACAACGTCATCCCAGTTTTCCTCCTCCCCCGCACCGGATGACGGAATAAACACGC
>Ga0164297_10005296_pt1 | contig 11140 bp, 5 predicted proteins | sample GEODES058metaG_FD_113539 | JGI IMG/M metagenome (GOLD analysis project Ga0164297, IMG submission 113539) | Dystrophic lake water microbial communities from Trout Bog Lake, Wisconsin, USA - GEODES058 metaG | ecosystem: Environmental > Aquatic > Freshwater > Lake | place: USA: Trout Bog Lake...
CCTGGCGCCTCACCATGGGACTGCGGCCACTTCCTCGCCACGCGTGGCTTGAGGTCGATCAGCATCGAGAGCGTGAGCTCACCGCCAAGGGCGATCTCCTCGCGACGACCCCCGACGTCGTGATTGGCGTCGCTCCCGGGAGCGACGCGGCGCAGCGAGAACTCGAAACCGCCATCATCGACGACCTCGCAGAGCACCACGGTCTCGAGGTCCACTCAGTCGCCAGAGCCGACGAGGCACCCATCGTGCGGGCCGCTCGGCTCGTCCAAGAAGACCTGTGCCTCTTCGAGCGCCGAGGAGGGACGTGGGAGATGACCGCAGCGTGCGTGTGCTTCCCCTCTCGATGGACGCTCAGCGAGAAGGTCGGCCAAAACCTGAGTGCTATTCACGGCCCGGTACCCGGCTACGCCGAAGCCCTCGGTGGCCCCGTCGAGGCGCTGTTCAACCGCCTCCACCCCGACCGACCGGTCTGGCGGCTCAACTGGACCATCCTCGACACCAACGAACTCCACCTCCCAACCCCCGCAGCACGACGAGGGCTCCACCTCCCCGACGACCTCTCGACCATGACGTTCCGCATCGAGCGCCAGACTCTTCGCACGCTGCCGGAGACCGGCGCGATCTGCTTCACGATTCGGACCTACACCGCGCCGCTTGGAGAACTCCTCGCTGATCAGCCAGCGCTCGCCGCAGATCTGGCGGCGACGCTGCGGACCGTGGATGTCGAGATGGCGACGTACAAGGGATGGGCGGATCTCCTCCCCAGCCTCATCGCGTGGTTGGAATCGCCGTCTGGATAGCGACCCATCGGCGCAGGATCTAGAATGGAAGTTCCAGCGTTGCTGGGAGGCCTGGGTAGCTCAGTCGGCAGAGCATCTCACTCGTAATGAGAAGGTCCGGAGTTCGATTCTCCGCCCAGGCTCCAACTGGACTGGCGCCCATGGCGCTCGAGCTTCCGCTCCAACTTCGGGTGGAACTCGAAACTACCCTTGCCCCATGGATCTCGTCCGCCTCCAGCCGAACACGTTCACCTCGATCACCGCAGCGATTTCGATCGACGCGGTGTGGGAGGTTGCCTCCGACCCGACCCTCCTCGCGAACTTCTCCACGGAGCTCCAGGCCGTTCGCATCCTCGGTTCCGGCGCCATTGACCTCGGGGCACAGTTCGAAGGTGACCAGCTGCGTGGGGAACGTCGATGGACGACGATCTCCACCGTGACGGGCTTCCAACCCGAGGCCTTCTTCGAGTGGACCGTCGGCGACCTCGACCACCCGGTGTCGAAGTGGCGGTTCCTCCTCGACACGCACGCACTCGGTACGACGTTGACGCACCAGGTCCGTGCTGTGCGGTGGACCGTCGCCGCTCACGGACTTCATCACCGAGAACCCTGACCAAGCCGACGCCACCGTCCACGAACGCCTCGACACCCTCCGAGGACGCATGGCCGAAACGGTTGCCGGGCTCATCGATTTGGCGGCAGAACGCAGGTAGCTGGGCCACCAGATCGCACCAGGTGTCGTCTTCCCTACGACCCTGCCGCGACCCCAACACCGTCTTGTTCCGGGGTCAAGTGCTTCCGGAGCAGCAGCATCAACCCCGCGCCGACGAGCGACAACATCCCGGTCCCAATGGGCCACCAATTCCCGACGTGGAGGGCGTAGTAGATCCCCGCGATTGCCGGCGCAACCGTTCCCGAGATGCCCCACGCAGCCCCCGCTGCCGCGTTGTACCGACCACGGAGGTGCTCAGGGGCGATCTCGTTGACGATGGCCGATCCCGCTGGCTGGAGCATGGTCTCGCCAATGGCGAAGAGGACCTGGGTGACGCACAGGGCAACGACGGCCACCGCTGCTGAGAGCGCGAGTGAACCGCCGAGGACCGCCCAGAACACGAACCACAGCAACCCAACGAGCGCCATGGCCTTCGTGCGACTCTTGCCTTGCATGGTATTGAGTACCCCGAGCTGCCCGAAGACGATGGTCACGGTGTTGAAGAAGAAGGTGATGCCGATGATGTGGATCGAGAGGTGGAGGTTGTTGACGACGAACAAGCTGAGGCCGGCATCGACCGATCCATATCCTCCGAGAATCAAGACGATGCTGGCACCGACGTAGAGGAGGAGGCGTCGATCGGCGAGCACCGTTCGCCATCCCTCTTTGATCGCACCGTCTTCGAGCGCTTGGTGCACCGGCTTGCCGTGGGGAATGAGCGTGCAGAAGATCAGGCCGGCGACCACGGTGACGGCAGCGTCGAAGAGGTAGAGCACCGTGAAGCTCCCCGGGTGCTCGATGCTGGCAATGGACGCCGAGACGAGGAGTCCCGCGCCGATGCCGAGGTTCACCATCATGAAGTTCACGCCGTAGGCCCGTTGGCGGTGCTCCTCGGAGACGAGCCGGGTCATCATGACCATGCCCGGCCCCCAGCCCGCCCCTTCGGACACGGTGATGACGAGCGCCACGACGACTGCGGCCACCTTGGAGTGGACGCCAGTCCACAGCGCCAGCCCAACCGCTGCCATGAAGTACGACACCGGGCCAACGACGCCGGGGCCAACGCGGTCGATGAGCGTCCCCCACAGTGGAGCGATGCATAGGCCGACGATGGCGGAGATGGCGAGGAGCAAGGTAGCGAAGGTCACCGAGAATCCCCGAATGTTGTGGAGGTAGACCACGAACACCGAGAACGCCATGCCGTTGCCGAAGCAGTTGATGACCGTGGCCGCGTAGATCCGGCGGAGCGGACCACGGACTTCTGATCGAAAGTCAGCAGGGATGAGGCGATCGACGACGCGCATAGCGAGTGAACGCTACTGCGATGGCATCGGCCTCGAGGAGTTGGGAGGGAGCGCCGTCATTGGAGGACCCCGGCCGGTCGAGGAAACGGCACTGCCCCCTCGCTCGTCGCGAGGGGGCAGTGACCAGCCTTGGGGTGTCGTCTCCCTAGTTGGTGCGCACCACCTTCACCTTCGAGGGCTTGCCGATGCCCGCGCTGTTGACCGCACGGAGCTCCACCCGGTAGGTCGTGTGCCGGCTCAGGCCGGTGATGCGGAGTGTTCCTGACGTTCCGTACGGCGCGAGCTTCCACGTCGACCCACCGTCGAGGGAGTACTGGTACGCGGCGATCGCCGAACCACCCGTTGTCGTTGGTGCTTGGTAGGCCACCGTCATGGTCGTCTGCTGCGCGGACACCGAGGTAATGGTTGGTGCGCTCGCGGTCGTCACGAAGGTTGCGACGACCACGTTCGAGGCAGCTGACGTGCCGGCGCCGTTGACTGCCTCGAGTGCGATCTTGTAGGTCGAGCCCGGCGACAGACCGGTGACGAGGAGCACGGATCCGAACAGATCGCCCTTGCCTGCGGAAACGAACGTCGTCCCGCCATCGGTGCTGACGAGGTACGACGACACCGGTGAGCCGCCAGTGAACTGCGGGGCTTGGAAGGTCACTTCGAGTCCCGTTGCCACCGAGGTGACTCCCGTAACGGTCGGTGCTGCGGCAGCCGTTGCAGGGGTCACCTGGACCGGGTTCGACGGACTCGAAACGCCCGCCACGTTGGTCGCCGTCACCGTGAAGGTGTAGGTCGCACCGTTGGTCAGCCCGACGACGGTGCAGGAGGTGGCACTCGTCACGCACGAGTCACTGCCGTCACTGGCGGTGTAGGAGCTCACAGGTGCTCCGCCAGAACTGGTCGGTGCAGTCCACGAGATCGTCGCTGAGCCGTTCCCGAAGGTGGCGACGACGTTCCTCGGAGCGCCAGGCTTGGTAGCGGGCGTGACCGGCGCACTCGGCGACGACGCTGCTGAGGTGCCCAATGCATTCGTTGCCCACACCGTGAAGACGTAGACGTTGCCGTTCGTGAGGCCGTGAACGGTGCATGAGGTCGACGATGACGAGCAGGTGAGGCCGGCGCCATTGGTCACCGTGTAGCTCGTCACCGGACTGCCGTTCGCCGTAGCTGGGTTCCACGACACCGTCGCTCTCCCACTCGTCGCCACCGCAGTCACGCCGGTTGGGGCCGACGGTGGTCCTGCGGGAATGACCTCCGGAGAGATCCCGGATGGGGACGCGCCTGCTGCGTTCACGGCAACGACGGAGAAGCGGTAGCCATCGCCGTTGATGAGTCCGCTCACGCGACAGCTCCCGGCAGCCGTCGTCGTGCAACCTCCCTGAACGACACCTCCAGCCGAGAGGTCGGTCGCGCTCACCACGTACTCCAGAATCCTGGATCCACCGTTGAACGTCGGGGGCTGGAACGACACCACGGCGGTTCCATTACGGGCGACGACCGAGACGTTGGTTGGTGCACTCGGGACGGCGATCGGCGTCGCGCTGATCGTCGACGCCAACGAGGAGCCAGCCAACGAATTGGCCACCACGTAGAACGTGGTTGCCTGTCCGTCGGTCAAGCCCGTGATCGTGCACGACGTCGTCGCACCATCGGCGGTGCTGCAGCTCGAGCCGTTGTCAGCATTCACCGTGTAGGAGGTCACCGGGGTCCCGTTGGTCGACGATGCGGTCCACGAAATCGTGACCGTGCCGTCACCGACAGTGGTCCGGAGTCCAGTCGGTGGGTTCGGAGCACCAGCTGGGACAACCGCGGGAGCGAAAGCTGCTCCACCCTGCCCCATGCCATTGGTGGCGAGGACCGCGAAGGTGTAGGTCTGCCCGTTGACGAGACCACCAATGGCACAGGTGGTCTGGGCCGTTTGGCACACCTCAACGCTTCCCGCGTATACCGCGTAGGAGATCACCGGAGAGCCGTTCTCGGAGCCCGGGCTCCACGACAGCAACGCTGAACGATCTCCTCCGACCACGGTCACGTTCGTCGGGGCTCCAGGGAGCGCTGCAGCGAGGGCAGGCGATGAAGGACGCGAGGGCATCGACGGTCCGGCATCGTTCACGGCGATCACCGTGAACTGGTAGTCGGAGCCGAGCGGAAGGTTGGTGATGACGCAGGAGAAGCCCTGGCTCACGCACTGACCTCCCTGCACTCCCCGCACCATGTAGCCAGCAATCGGGAGTCCGGAGCCATTCGTTGGGTTCCATTGCACGAGGATCGACCCGTCGGGCTGCGGGCTCGCCACCACGCCGGTGACCTGTGCGGGAACGTCGAAGGGCACCGCGCTCACCCACGGCACATTCGACGACGATCCGAACGCGTTGTTGGCGTACACGGTGAAGCGTTGCGCGACGCCTGCGGTGAGACCCGTGATGGCACACGAGGTTTCGGTCGTCGTGCAGGTCTGCCCATCACTCGACACCACGGTGTACGAGGTGATCGGCACGCCGCCCGTGAACCCTGGCGCCTGCCAGGACACTATGACGCCGTCGCGGGTCGGCAGGGCGGAGACGTTCGAGGGAGCATCTGCGACGTCACCGGGAGTTCCGGACACGGCGTCGGAGGCCGCGGAGCTCAGACCGTCGCCGTTCTCTGCGAGGACGGTGACCGAGTAGGTCTCACCACGAGACAGACCAGTGAGCGCGCACGACGTCTGGTCGGTGACGCAGGAATCCCCGGCACCATCGGTGACGACGTAGGAGGTCACTGCGCTTCCACCATTCGACGACGATGCCGACCACGACACCACGAGGGATCCGAAGCCCGGCACCACGCTGACGTCCGTCGGCACCGAGGGTGCCGCCGAAATCTGCACGGCGTTGGAGGCAACCGAAGCCGGAGAAACGCCAACGCCATTGGTGGCGGTGACGGTGAAGGTCTCGAAAGCTCCCGGCGTGAGTCCGGACACCGTGCAGGTCGTCGTTGCGGTCGTACAGGTGGCACCTGCTCCATCGCTGACGGTGTACGAGGTCACCGGGCTGCCCTGGTCGTTGGCCGCTTGCCAGCTCACGATCGCGCTGTGGTCGCCGGAAACCGCGTTGACGTTGATGGGGGCGAGTGGTGCCCCCATGGGCGCAACCGGGTCGCTCACGACCGTGGACAGGAGGTTGCCGTCTTGGTCGTAGGCATCGATCTCGACGGTCTCTGGAGTCCCGTTGGTCAACCACCGCAGGGTGCATGCGGTCGACGTCGTGGTGCAGGACGTGCCGTCTCCAGCGGTGGTGAAGACCACGTAGGAGTCAATGGAACCTGCCGATGACGGCGACCACGACACGCTGAGGGATCGGTTCCCGGCCTTCACGGCCACATCGGCGGCGAAGGGCTCGGGCGTCACCAGTGCGCTCGCGATGCTGGCAGGAGACGTGGCTACCGCGTTGGACGCCGTGACGGTGAAGACGTACTGATCGCCGTTGGTCAATCCGTCCACGGTGCACTGCAGTGCTGGAGCGGCTCCATCGACCGAGCAGGTTGCGCCATCGCCACCTGCACCGGGAGTCGTTAGGTTCTGCGCGGTCACGGTGTACCCGGTGACCGGAGAGCCACCGCTGGTCGTCGGAGCGGTGAAGGACACGAGCGCTGCGCCGTCGCGGGCGATTGCGCTCACGTCGTGCGGAGCACCTGGAGCCCCAGCAGGAGTCACTGGCACACTCGCTGGACTCGCCACCGAGGAGCCGACCACGCTGTTCGCGGTGACCGTGAAGGCGTAGGTGTCGCCGTCAGTTAGACCAGTCACCAAACAGGCGTCCCAGTTCGACGAGATGCCCGGTCCAGCCAGACATCCAGAGCCGTTGGTGGGGCTCGTGGGGTTCGACAGATCGACTGCGGTCACCGAGAACGAGCTAACCGTGCTGCCACCAGTCGTAGGTGACGGGGTGAAGGAGACGGAGGCCGAACCGTCAGGCATCCAACTCTGATTGGCGACTGCCTGGACGTCGGTGGGTGCACCCGGGAGACCGAGGGGGGTCACCGGCGCACTCGCAACGCTCGCGACAGACACTCCAAAGGCACTGTTGGCGGTGACCGTGAAGGCGTAGGTGTCACCGTCGGTTAGACCAGTCACCAAACAGGCATCCCAGTTCGACGAAATGCCCGGTCCAGCCAGACATCCTGAGCCGTTGGTGGGGCTCGCGGGATTGGAGAGGTCGTTTGCGGTCACCGAGAACGAGCTGACCGTGCTGCCACCAGTCGTAGCTGACGGGGTGAAGGAGACGGAGGCCGAACCGTCAGGTGTCCAGCTCTGGTTGACGATCGCTTGAACGTCGGTGGGTGCACCAGGCAGGCCGAGGGGGGTGAACGAAGCACTCTGGGCGGACGAGCCGGACGTGCCAACGCCGTTGGTTGCGACCACGGTGAAGACGTAGGTGTCGCCCTCGGTCAGGCCAGGGACGACGATTGGGCTCGCGCTGCCACTCGCTTGCTGGCCACCGTTCTGGGGTGCGGTGAGGTCGCTGGCGTGCACGGTGTAGCTCGTGATTGGTGATCCACCATTCGAACTTGGCGGAGTGAACGAGATGCTCGCTGCTGCACCACCGCCCGTCGGTGCGCTAGCGACGACGTTCGTTGGCGCACTCGGGGCGGTCGCTCCGGTGGTGGTCCCACTCTGCGAGGAAGGCACGATTTCACCGACGATCGCACTCTGGCCATCGGCGAAGTACACGTTGCCATTGGCGTCGACCGCGACTCCGGTCATTACGAGGAACTTGACACCAGTGATTGAGGTTCCATCCTGCGGCCAAGCAGTTCCGCTCCCCGCAATCGTCGACAGGATGCCTGACGGCGTGACCGAGAGGAGCCTCCCTCCCATCGCAATGTCGACATCTCCCGAAGGATCGACTGCGAGCGCCATTGGGGCGCGCATCGGCGAGGAGGTTGCCGGACCAGCGACCGGCGTGCCGGGCTTGCCATTGCCGGCGATGATGGAGAGCGTGCCGTCCGGGGTGACCTTCTCAACTTCGTAGTTGATGGCATCGGCGATGTAGAGGTTGCCGGACTGATCGACGGCAACGGCCCAGGGGTTGTTCAGGGGAGAGCTCGTGGCAGGTCCCGGAATGGATGGGCCCATCAGTGGCAAGGCGGGCGGCGCGTTGGGATCGAAGACTTCGTTGGGGAGCAAGGTGGTGACCGGCAGGACGCCTGCGACAACCGAGAGCATGCCGTTTGGGGTGACCTTCTCAATGAGATTCATCGATTCGTCGGCGATGTAGAGGTTGCCGGACGAGTCAACCGCGAGGCCACGCGGGTAGCCCAGCGGAGTCGAGAGTGCCGGTCCGGGCGTCGGCGCGCTTACTCCGCCAATTCCAGCGACTTGGCCATTTCCAGCGACGATTGAGAGGTTCCCATTCGGGGTGACCTCTTCGATCACCGCATTGCCAGAATCAGCGATGAACACATCTCCTGCGGCGTCGACTGCCACGCCGGAAGGTGAGTTGAGGGTCGACGACGTTGCCGGTCCGGGAGTCGGCGGACCCGACTGGCCTGTTCCGGCGATAACCGCCAACGTTCCGCCTGCGGTCACCTCGAGGATCTCATTGGCTCCCGAATCGGCGATGAAGAGATCGCCTGAGGAGTCAACGGCGAGAGCGCTCGGTCGTTCCAGCGGGCTTTGCACCGCCGTCCCCGGCACCGGAGTCCCGAGGTACGGAACCTTCGGACCGGTGAGACCGGCGACGACCTTCAGCGCCATAGACGGCGTCGCTCCTGCCGGCACCGCCGCAGTGACGCCGAGGACGCCACTGAGTCCGAGCCCCGTAACGAGGATGGTCGGCACCAACATTCTGAGCGAGCGCGTGGGACTCCACCGCCTCGTTCCACCGGTGGTTCCTGCCGTTGTTCGCTGGAGCATGTCTCCCTGCCTTCCCTGCATTCCACGTCTCCTGAGCGCGAGCTCGACGCCTGATCTCGGTTCCGACTTTAATACAACTGATAAGTAGTTTATCAAAACATTTTGTAGTCTATTTAGTGATTTGTTCGTGACAATGCGGTAAAATGGGGGAAGATGAGCAGCATGGAGTTACATGCTGAGGGTTCGAACCCGCCTGAACGTCGTTCATACGTTCGGAAGGAACAGGCGCGGGTCCTCCTCATCGACGCGACGATCTCGCTGTTCCGCGATCGACCGTTCTCCCAGGTGACGACCACGGACATCGCCGAACGCGCCGGGCTCACGCCCGTGACCATCCAGACTGTGTTCGGGGGACAACTCAGCCTCTACGAGGCCACTGCAGAGGCGCTCGTGGCACGGGTCGAGGCCGATGCCGCTGCGCTGGGTGATGAATCGATTGGACCTGAAATCGTCCTCCACCCTGACCTCATCTTGGCCAGCCGTCTCGTCGCATGGCTCCGCGGTGAGGGTCTTCAGTCACGGCTCTTCGCGAGCCCGGGAGACGACAACGTCATCATCAAGTTCGTCTCGCAGCGCTCGGGCGTCCCACTCGATCCCACGATCGAGCGGGTCTTCGGTCAACTCGCGGGTTACGCCATGACGGGATTCGCCACCTTCGCCGATGGAGAGAACTTCGCAGCCGATGACCTCCTCCTCGGCCTCCGCCTGATCCAGGTCTTCCGACAATTCCTCGGAGAGCACCAGCGAGAGCTCCGGGAGCTCGACCCACGAATCACCGCGGACTAACTGCCGGGGCAACGCCAAGCGCCGCTGCATTCGTCGACTAGCCGCTCTAACATGGACCCCATCACGTCGTGTCCGGGGGGATCACCATGAGAAGAGTCACATCGGCAATCGCTGCTTCAGTGCTCAGTGCAGCATTCTTCGCGTCTGCACCAACGCTCGGAGGAGCCGCTCCGAAGATCCCGACCACGAAGGTCAACGGCGACACGGTGGTCAAGGTGACCAATCTCGGTCCGACGAGCTTCACGGGCAACGGCCCCTACCGGGCCGGCATCGTCAGCTTCAGTTACGCGGTGCCGGCAACCACGCTCACGCCAGCTGGCTACTCGACGATGGCGTCGTGTTGGTACCCAACGACCGCGAGCGGCACCAACGCCATCTACAACGTCGAAACGGAGCTGCCGCCGGCGATCGCGTTCATCGTGTCGAAGAATCCCGCCGCCGCCACCGCTGCGACCTACTCCACGGGGGCGATCTCGAAGGCAACAACTGCGAGCGGGGTATTCCCCTTGGTGCTCTTCAGCCACGGGTTCTCGGGGTTCCGCTATCAATCCTCCACGCTGACCTCGCACATGGCCACCTGGGGATTCGTGGTCTGCGCCCCAGACCACCCAGGCCGTGACCTCGCCTCCCAACTCGACTCCAGCGTTGGGGCCACGCCGCCCACCACTGACCCGAACGCCGACGTGCAGGACTTGATCGCGCTCCGCAACTACCTGTCGGCGAACAAGGTCCCCGCCCTCAAGGGCCACGTCGACGCCAACCACGTCATCGCCTGGGGCCACAGCGCAGGTGGGTCAGCGTCAGAGCGACTCGCCTCATGGGGTACCACGCAGCACACCAACTGGGTCAAGGGCTGGATCGGCATGGCGGGAATGTCCAACCTGTCGTGGTCCTCGACCATCGCTCCGTACAACGCGATGCCCACTGAACCCGGCTTGATCCTCGGTGGACAGAACGACAACGTCGTTCCCGTCGCCGGACTCGAGACGGCGTTCGCCGCCCTCACGGGCCCGAAGTACTTCACGGAGATGTCCAACGCTGGCCACAACGTCTACAGCGACATCTGCGTCATCGGTGCTGGTGACGGTGGCATCTTGGCGATTGCTGCCGCACTCGGCGTCTCGGTTCCGAGCAACGTCGCCACTTTGGCCGTGGACGGCTGCCAGAGCCCCAACCAACCGGTGACCAACAGTTGGCCAGCCATCAACCAACTGACGGTTGGGGCTGCACGCAACTTCCTCGGCTTCGACCACTCGACCGTGGCCTTCACGAACCTGCACGCCAGTTTCCCCACCACGGTGCAGTAGTCCATCCCTGACCCATCACCATGCGTCCCCGGTGGACGCACCGCTCACGAGAAAGCCACCATGACCCCTGACACCACCGTTCGCTTCGTCCTCGATGTCGTCGTCCACGACGTCGACCGATTCCGCAAGCTCGTCGCTTCGTGCGTGGCGGTCAGCAACGATGAGCCGGGCACGCTGCTCTACAACTGGTACCTGAACGAAGCAGAGGGGACCGCACGGCTCGTCGAGGCCTACGACTCGGTCGATTCGGTCATCGCCCACATCAAGGGACCGGTCTTCACCGAGTTCGGTCCAGACCTCCTCACCGCCTGCACGATCACCAAGATGGACGCGTACGGCGACCTCGGTCGCTTGGCCGATGGACCAGA
>Ga0164297_10005297_pt1 | contig 11138 bp, 8 predicted proteins | sample GEODES058metaG_FD_113539 | JGI IMG/M metagenome (GOLD analysis project Ga0164297, IMG submission 113539) | Dystrophic lake water microbial communities from Trout Bog Lake, Wisconsin, USA - GEODES058 metaG | ecosystem: Environmental > Aquatic > Freshwater > Lake | place: USA: Trout Bog Lake...
AGGGCTGTCCCATATAATCCCGACAATGCGCCCCGACTTTTGCCGCCGTAGGCGGCCGGGAAAAGTCGCACCACACAAACGACGACTTTTGCCGGCGCGCCCAGCCGCTCAGGGCTGCCACATCATCGTTTTAGTCGAACAGTCGGCAGATTTCGGCTGTTCGGCAACCGCCGGGCGCGTTGTAAACATCGCCGCCGCTTCTTCGCACGTAGATGCTTAAGCAGCCGCCCATAATCCGTTTTTTGCGGCGCAAGAATGAGCGCTGCGCGCTTGCAACGATGGGAAAACAGTGCAAGAGCCCGCCGCAGGCGCGACTTTTGCCTGCCACGTGGCGACTATTGCCGGCGACGGCCGCGACTAAACGACTAGACTTTTGCGGGAAAGGGAGTCGACTATATGGGATAGGCCTAACCAGTGGCACCCGGCTACAGCATCGTCCTGTCGCGAGAGCGATGGCTGCAGCGCCTGCGGCGAAGGGCATCTATGCCAGCCTTGGCAGCCTGTTAGATGAAGCACTGCGCGCAACCGGCGAGCCAGCCGGTGAGCAGCAGCAGAGCGTCCCAGGCAGCACGTCGCAGGACGACCCACTGCAGGAGCTGGAGGCGGCAGCATCTGCTATCTTCGTTGCATCCTGCGTCGTCGTTGTTGTGTTCTACTGCGCCAGGGGCCTGTTCACTCTCGGCCTTCTTCTCGGCCTGGGCACTGCTTTCCTACAGAACCCGGCGAAGGACCCCGCGCTTCGAGTCGCGTGCTGGGAGCCTCTGCTATCGGCCCGGCACGCGCTGCTGGGAGACAAAGTAGAGGACAAGCTGCACAGGGGGAAGCTGTTCAGCGCTTTGAAGGCGGCAGTCATGGACGGCGGGGTGAGACTCGCGAGGGGCAAGCGTGTGCTGGTGGACTTCATGTTCTTGTGCATCGCATACGTAGAGAGCAATTCGAAGCTGGATCAGGACCTGTGCGCCCTCGGCTGCTTTGGCTCCTGGTACATCATTCGATCGAATACGCTGCGCAATTTCGCGGCCGGGCAAGCAGGGCAATTTGCAACGACGACAGCACCCGTGAAGTGACCACAGAGCGTCGGTTTGCTGGCATCCTCGCGTGGGTGATAGTGCACTAGGCACTGTTGCTGTGACAGCAACAGCGTGAGAGATGGATGTCCACCAGGCACAAGCCGCGGCCTGCAGACGCCCATGATGCCTTATACCTCATCACAGTTCATACGCATACATCGTTGACTTATGTATCCCATGCAGCGCGGCGTCACAAAAAGTCGTGTCAGCCTGACACGTTGTCGCCACGTAGACTCGAGTGCATAGTAGCCCCCTCGCGTGGCGCGAAGTGAGCCTCTAGTGTCGACGCCGCAATCGTAACAATGCACGCAAACACCGCCCCGCAACGTTTGGCTCGTGGTGCTGAAAACTGCCATCTTAGGAGAGAGAAAGCACATAGACATCTAACCACAGAACAACTGTTCTTGGCACACACCCGTCCTGCAAGCGCTCTGTGCTTCTGCGCGCGACTCCTTCCACTGCAACCGCCACCGCTGCTACTGCGACGGCCGCCCCTGCCGTCTCGCCTGTTGACGCCGCTCCGGAGGGCTTCTTTCTGGACGAGAAGTCTCTGCTGTCAAAGTCGACATTTCCCATCGCTCCGGAGGAGCTGATTGCCAAGTGCAAGCTGTGCCTCGTCAAGAACTTCGGCTGTGCACAGCCGGACCTGCTGGCCGACAGCTTCCAGTTCGTGGCGCCTGTGGTTGGTCCACTAAAGAAGAACCAGTTTGTGGAAGCGTTCAACAGCTTCGATATCATGATCGCCTTCCCTGACATGAAGTTCCAGTACCACGATTTCCGTGTGGATTGCTTGGAGCCGAGTCGGGTGTGGTACACAGCGCGAGCTGTAGGAACAAACACGGGGTCATTTGCAGGCACGCTGCCAGCGACAGGCAAGCGGGTGGAGAGCCCCCCGCAGGCGTGCAGCATGTGCTTTGATGCCAGTGGCAGATGCACGCAGCTGACAGTTGGCTACGTAATGGACAAGCAGCTTGGCAACACAGGCGGTCTCGGTGCGGTGTTTGGCCTGCTGTATGCCATCGGCTATCCGCTGCCATTCCCAGAGGCTCAGCCGTGGCAGAAGAGCTGGCAGTATGCTGCCTTCCAAACAGGCAGCGGTGCGCTCCAGAACCTGGCCAAGATGTTCTCGCCCAGCCTGAGGCAATGATGCCTGACTCAATCGGTAATGATGCATGGTGTAGTGCACACCATCTTGTCGCTTCGCTAAAACCGTTGTCCGCTGAGGGCGCCACGCATTCATAGCATACACACAGCCATTCCCTTCGCGGGATGCATAGCTGCCTCGCTTTCCACACCGTGCTCCCGGGTGCTCGTCGCTCGGCGTGTCGCCCTGCCAGCCGTCGCGTGTGCATGAACACTCAGGCCGTGCAGTTCCTGCGAGACCTGATGGCTGGAAGCAACGCGCCCCGTCGTCCTGACGCTGCTGAGCTGAATGACCTTCCGGCGCCAGCACCTGGCGTCGTGCCCAGCAAGCCGGGCCACGCGCTAGCTCAGTTCGCAGGCGGCTGCTTCTGGTCCGTGGAGCTTGCGTTCCAGCGTGAGCCCGGCGTCGTGCGCACAGCGGTGGGCTACACTCAAGGCAACGTGGAGAAGCCGCGTTACGAGGCGGTGTGCAGCGGTCTCACCGGGCACACGGAGGCCGTCTTGGTGGAGTACAATCCCGCGGAGGTGACGTACAAGCGCCTGGTTGACGTTCTGTTCAGCAAGATTGACCCAACGCAGAAGGATGGCCAGGGCGGTGACCAGGGGAGCCAATATAGGACGGGCATTTACTACCACGATGATGAGCAGCGCGCAATTGCACTGGCTGCACGCGAAGAGCTGCAGAAGCGCATCGGTCGCACTGTCCATACCGAGGTGCTCCCGGCAAAGCAGTGGTATGATGCTGAGTCCTATCATCAGAGCTATTTAGCCAAGGGCGGGCGCTTCGGTCGCGCGCAGAGTGCCGCCAAAGGCTGCACTGACCCAATTCGCTGCTACGGATAGCGCGGTAGACGCGGCGGTAGACGCTAGCGGTAGATGGCACGGCTGACGGACCAAGGGAGATGAATCATAGTGCTACAGAGATTGCTCATTTAGGATCGCTCATGCGACAGCCGCTTGCGCAGCTGGCTCTTCCGCCGGCATGTGCTGGAGGGCGAGCTGGAAGACCTGCTCATAGGTGTCCACGTAGTGCACGGTGACGCCTTCCTTCACCTCTGGCGGCACCTCCTCAAAGTCGCGCCGGTTAGCGGCCGGCAGGATGATGTCAGTCACGCCAGCACGCTTGGCTGCGATCGCCTTCTCCTTGATGCCACCCACAGGCAGGACGCGCCCTGTGAGCGTCACCTCGCCCGTCATCGCCAGCTTCGGGCGCACAGGCACTCCCATGGCGGCGCTCAGCAGCGCGGTGACCAAGGTGCAGCCAGCAGAGGGGCCATCTTTGGGGGTTGCACCTGCAGGGACGTGCACGTGCAGACGTGTGTCCTCTAGGAACTTGTTACCAGGCGCCATGCGCAGCAAGAAGCCGCGCGCAAACGTGTGCGCGATCTCCGCGGACTCCTTCATGACGTCGCCCAGCTGGCCAGTGGCTTTGAGCCCAGCTTTCCCTGGCCCGGTCTCCACCGGCGTGCACTCCACATACAGCGTGCTGCCGCCCATCGCTGTCCACGCAAGGCCGGTGACTACACCCACTGGCGGCGTGTCATACAACTTGTCTGTCGGGAACGGAGGCGCGCCGACGTATGTGTTCAGGTCAGGTGCGTCCACCGTGGTCACCGTCGTCGTCACGTGCGCCTGCTGCTGCTGCTGCCGCGCGCTACCACTGCTGTCACTCACCGCTGCAGGACTCGCCCGCACGACGCGCAGAGCCACCTTGCGGTAGATCTTCTCGAGGTGCTTCTGGAGGTTGCGCACTCCAGCTTCGCGGCAGTATTGCTCGATGAGCGCAACCACCGCTGCATCTGTGAGCACCGCCGCTGCGTCAGGCACGCCGGAGGCTTTCCGAGCAGCAGGCTCCAAATACTTGCGCGCGATGGCGACCTTCTCATCTGAGATGTAGCCTGACAGGCGGATGACCTCCATGCGGTCCAGCAGCGGCCCGGGGATGGTGTCCAGCACGTTCGCAGTGCAGACAAACAACACCTTGGACAGGTCGATAGGCACGTCCAAGTAGTGGTCCACAAACGAGGAATTCTGCTCCGGGTCCAGTAGCTCCAGAAGCGCTGACGCCGGGTCGCCCTGGTAACCGCGGCCAAGCTTGTCGATCTCGTCGATGAGCACCACTGGGTTGGACACACCCGTAGTTTTCAGGCACTGCACCAGCTTGCCGGGCATGGCGCCCACGTACGTGCGCCTGTGGCCCTTGATCTCCGCAACATCGGACAAGCCGCCCACGGAGAAGCGGTAGAACTTGCGCTCCAAGGCGTGCGCAATGCTGCGCCCGATGCTGGTCTTGCCCACGCCAGGAGGACCCACCAAGCACAGGATCTTGCCCTGGGTGGTGCCCCGGAGCTGCGAGACGGCGATGAACTCAAGAATGCGCTCCTTGACATCGCTCAGCCCGTAGTGGTCAGCATCCAGCACTGCCTGCGCCGCGGTGATGTCTAGCCGCTCTGCTGAATGCGTGCCCCACGGCAGGGCGGTGAGCCACTCGAGGTACGTGCGGGTGACGTTGAACTCGCTGCTTGCAGGCTCCAGACTGCGCAGTTTCGCCATCTCGTCGTCGATGACGCGGCGCACTTCCGGTGAAATAGCATCTGCGTGTGGCGCCAGGCGCTCCGTGAAGCGTGCAAGCAATGCGGATTTGTCATCCTTCTCCAGGCCCAGCTCCTTCTTGATGCTTTTCAGCTGCCCATTCAGGAAATACCGCCGCTGGTCTGCCGAGATCTTCTCCTCCACCTTCTTGCCGATGTCAGCCTGCAGGCGGGACAGCTCCATCTCGCGCTTGAGCAACACGAGCGCCTTTTCGAGGCGCTCAGGCACATTCAGCGTCTGCAGCACCCCTTGGAGCGCGCCATCATCTGCACTGCACAGCGACGCCGCCAAGTCCGCCAATCTGGCCGCGTCGTGGAAATCCCCGAAATGAGAGGCGAAGAATTGGAGCTGCTCCTTATGCAGCGGGTTGTGGCGTAGCAGCTCCTTGATGGTGGATACCACCTCGTTGGTGGTGGCTTTCACGATGTCGTCGTTCGCATCGTATGCAATATCGCGCAAGTGCTGGACACGCACGCCGAGCGGTGATGTGCGTGCGACGCCGGTGCGTTTCAATCGCCTGTGCCCCATCAACATGAGCATCGCGCCACCGCCACCCGCAGTGCTTCCACCATTACTGCTGCTGCCTTGCACGCCTCCCTCTGTCCCAGGAGCGCCACTGTCCAACGACGAGCCGGAAACGGCGTCGCTGCCACCTCCCGGCGTGGCGTCTAACCGGATGACATTGTGCACTTGCGCTAGTGTGCCAATCTCATGCAAGTGGTCCGCTGCTGCCTGGTTCACATCCTCATCCTCACTTCCGGCACCGGAGAGCGCTGACGGTGACAGCGTTGCGTCTATTGCTGCAGTGGAGGAGTTCTCCCCTTCTGCCAAGTCCCCGGCAGGTGCAGCTGCTGTGTCGCGCTCAAGGAAGGCGCCCACATACGTCGGCCCCCTGTTGCGCATCTCCTCAAGCTCCGCAATCTGTGTTTCAATCCGGGCAGTGAGCATTGACACCCAAGGGAAAGGAGGACAAGGGCAATGAGCACTCTGCTGCTCTCTCATCGGTGAAACGCACCAGTCGCGGATCCCGAATCCGGACGGGCATGAGGATGCCAGGCATCAGCGGACGTCTCGTCAGCGGCACGGCGAGCACAGAGTTGTGCGCCGGCGGGCCCTGCACGTGGCAAAAGACATGGAGGCCAAAAGTGAGTGCGGGTCCAAAACGCGCACGCGAAGCACCAAGCAGCGTGTGTATTCGCAGCATGTGCGCACCGTGGTCACTAGCGCGTTCTCAGCTGACGACGTGGAGGAGGCTGCGGCGCCACCTTTGCTTTTGTCACCGCCACGCCTTCCGAAGGACCGCAGTTTGTCCAGCAGCGTGCGCGACTCGCCGCCCCCGCCCTTGCCACTCCCTGGCGTAGGCAGAGTGAGTGAGTGTCGCGCGTCAGTGACACGTGCAGTGGCCGTGGTGCCGGGAAGAAGGACTGGGCACCGCTGCCAGAAAGCCACGTGCCACACGCCGCGTGCACCGTGACTCTGCGCAGCCGCAGCGGCGACACGTCCGCGTGCGCGTGCGCACTGCGGCGCCCCGTCACGAGAAGCTGGCGATAGTGCGTTGCTGCCGAACAGGTCAATGCTCAAACAGCGAGACCTTTCTCTCTCGCCGCTGGGCCCCGAGCTCGACGCACCGTCTGTGCCATCAGCGCAATAGTGCCGCCCCGACAGCGCGGCACGACACGGCCTGCGTCGCAGAGCCGGCGCTGCGCGTCGGGCAGCATACAGCATGGCGCTATGCCCTGCCTCCTCCTGTTCTGACCACTGCTCAAGAGAGACTAGCAGGCGTCCCGGAACAGGCCAGATGGTGCAAGAGAGCGTGGAACGGCACAGTGAACCCGCGACAGGGCGTGCGTTTGCAGCGCGACACGTCACCGCGTGCTGCAGTTCAGAACTGAAGCCGCGTCGCGAAGCGAGAGTGCGCGTGCAGTCGCCATGCGTCTCACTGCATGTGCGCTATCGCTGCTACTCTCGTGTGGTGCCATAGATGCCTTGTCCTTCCCACGGTGGTGGCCTGTCCGCCAGGAGCATGTCAGCACTGCTACCCACACGACGCTGACCTACACTGTGGACGACTACCTCCGCGATTTCGGGCGGCAATACACACCGGAGGAGGCAGCTTGGCGAGTGCCACTGCTGTCACAGCGTCTTGCCTCCATAGCTGCACACAACACAGCCCCGGGCCAGCACGCGTACCAGCAGGGCGTGAATCACCTCACCGACCGTAGCGACGAGGAGTTAGGGCGTCTCCGAGGCCTCCGCTTGAGCGACGAGCGCAGCACGCGGTTCTCGGCCACTGTGACCATGACTCCTGCAGAACGCTCCGCTGTCGAGGTGGATTGGCGCGCTGCTGGCATTTTGACACCGGTGAAAGACCAGATGGGATGTGGCTCGTGTTGGGCATTTGCCGCGATTGAGGCGATTGAGGCGCAGTACGCACTTCAGAGCGGGCGCCTCGAAGAGCTGAGTGAGCAACAGATCCTTGAGTGCACACCGAACCCACTTGAATGTGGCGGAGATGGCGGCTGCTCTGGCGGCACGCCGCAATTGGCGTGGCAAGCTGCCATGGACCTCTGGGCAAATGGATCAATCGTGAGCGAGTGGTCTTACCCGTACGAGAGTGCGCATGGAGATATGGGCAAGTGCCGCTTCAACGCCACTCAAATGCCGCCCGTGGCTCGTGTGACTGGCTACGTGACGCTGCCGGCAAACAATATTGACGCTGTGCTCGAGGCGCTCCAAACTGTCGGACCGCTCGCTGTGTCCGTAGACGCAAGCAAATGGTTTTTATACAGCAGTGGCATCTTCACGGGATGCCAGAACGACGAGTCACCTGTTCTTGATCATGCAGTGCTGCTTGTCGGGGCCGGCTTCGATGAAGCCTCTGGCCTTCCGTACTGGCTCATCCGCAATTCATGGGGCCCAGCGTGGGGCGAGAAAGGTTACATACGTCTCCTCCGCCAATTGGAGCCCACATGCGCGGAAGACGTTCGGCCGTGGGAGGGCGATGCCTGCCGCAACGTGACAAGCCCGGTAAAGGAAATCACGGTGTGCGGCTCTTGTGGCATCCTGTATGACGTCACGTACCCGATTGTGGAGGCCGCGGACGGGGTTTCGCCAAGACGCGCGCAGCTGCCAGCCCGCTCGCTTCCAGTATCACGCACGGGCATTGCATGAAACACAACTCCGAGTGACTCATCTGCTGATGTCATCTGAGGAATCATATTGCTCGTCTCTCCGCACACAACGCTTTGTCCATCATGCGTCGACGGGCGCTGCGCGCGTGCTGCGACGCGCTGCAGGCGCAGTGGGGTCTTACACAGTGCACATGTGCCGACGCTTTGGCCACTGTCACGACCTCTCATGAGTTTGCCAGCAGCGCCGCTGCTGCTGCAGCGGGGAAGCGTGTGCCACGCATAAAGTTCCCGCCCCGAGTCGGCCCAGGCGGCACCAGGCTCTCGCAAGTGCCAGCAACCGCCAGCAGTTCCTCTCAACACGGGGCACAGCACGCACAGCCGCAGCAGAGTCATACAGTCGCCGCCGTGTCGGAGAGCAGCAAAGCAGCCCCACCGCCGCAGGCGCCAGTGCAGAGGCAGGCTGAGCAGAGGGAAGGGACTCCACCCGCACCATACTCGAGGCCTGAGCCATACGGCGACACGACGGCGAGCAACATCCGCAAAGTGATTGCTTCCAGACTGATTGCTTCCAAGCAGGGCGCGCCGCACGCGTACGTGTCCAGAGACGTGCCTCTGGATGCAGTGAGTGCTTTGCGCGCACAGCTGGCGGCCAAGGGCAGCAAGCACTCTGTAAATGACTTCGTCATCCGTGCAGCTGCAGTTGCGCTGATGGAGGCACCCAGCGGCGCGGGTCTTGCGCCTGGGGCGGCTGCGGATATCAGCATCGCTGTGGCTACGCCTACGGGGTTGATGACACCCATCGTGAAGGCTGCAAACACGCTGAGTCTGGCGCAGGTGACGGCGACGGTGAAGGAGCTTGCGGCGCTGGCACGTGACGGCAAGCTGAAGCCTGAGCAGTATCAGGGGGGCACATTCAGTGTCTCAAATCTCGGCATGTTCCCAGTGGACAACTTTGCGGCCATCCTGAACCCACCGCAGGCGGCCATCCTGGCGGTGGGGCGTGCGCAGGAGCAGGTGGTCATGGGGGAAGGGGGGCTCAGCAGCAGTAGCATCATGAACGTCACCCTCAGTGTCGACGCCACGCGCGTAGACGCCACCGCGGCAGCGCAGTGGCTGGACGCATTCGCACAAGCGCTGGTTAAGCCGGAGCAGCTGCTATGATGCGCCGCCTTGACACAAAGTTGCATTCGAATCAAAAACTGTCATAGCAAGCCCTCCGCGAAGAGCACGCGCAAGCGCGCAGGGCAGCATGGCTGAGCACTTGAGCGCTGCCGTCATGGGCAGGAAGCTGTCATCCATCCTCGTCGAGGAGGACGAGGACGCACCTTGCGGGAGCAAGGTTTGCTGTACACTGGGCCCACAAAGCCGCAGTGTGGACGTGCTGGAGCGCCTTCTGTGCGCCGGCATGACTGTCGCTCGTTTCGACTTCAGCTGGGGAGACGACGCGTACCACCAGGAGACGCTAGACAACCTGCTGCAGGTGCGCCGGTGGGGAACACCCTTTGCTTTACACGCGCCTAGTGTCGGGACACGCGGGGCACACGCGCGAGTGTGCGTGCTTGCATGTGCCACCTCGCAGTCGTGCCCGCGACTCTGCTGCGAGTCAGACCACAGCGCAGGAACCGGAGAGTCGAAAAAGTTGGTTAGCCGCCGTCACAACGAAACTGACCGACCCCCCGTCCACTCGCAGGCGTGCAAGAGCACGAACCGGATGTGTGCCACCATGCTCGACACGCGTGGGAGGGAGATCACCATCAACAACCCGCAAGGCAAGGAGTTCGTCCTCGAGGCTGGCCAAGTGGTCGTCCTCACCACTGACTGCACTGCTCCGCCAACCTCCGCGAGACTGCCGGTCAGTTTCGCTGGCCTGCCGCAAGCGGTACAGCCCGGCGACGCCATTTTCGTGGGGCAGTACTTGTTCACCGGCAGCGAGACGAGCTCCGCGTATTTGACTGTGCAGCGTGTCACGGACACTGACGTTGTCTGCGAGGCCAGCAATAGCGCGACGCTAGGTGGTGTCATGTTCACCGTGCATCTCGCGAACCGGCATGTCGACATGCCTGCGCTCGCAGACAGCGATCTGAGGGCGATTCGCGGGTGGGGCGCTCGAAATGCCGTCGATTTCCTGTCTCTTTCATTCACGCAGTCCGCTGCTGAGGTGGCGGCAGCGAGACAGCTGCTGGATGAGTGCGGTCTGCGCGAGTGCCAAGTCATCGCCAAGGTGGAGAACAAAGCTGGGCTGGTGAATGTAGACGACATTGTGGAAGCAGCTGACGGCGTCATTCTTAGTCGTGGCAACCTGGGCGTCGATCTGCCGCCTCAGAAACTCTTCCTCGTGCAGCGCCTTGTGCAAGCCAGATGCGCAGATGCTGGCAAGCCGCTGGTCATCACCCGCGTGTGCGACTCCATGACGGACGCACCTCGGCCGACACGCGCGGAGGCGACGGATGTGGCGAACGCCGTACTGGATGGTGTGGACGGATTCCTCCTGGGCGCAGAGACGCTGCGTGGCGCGTTCCCTGTGGACACTGTGCGCTGCGTATGCCGCATCGCAGCCGCCGCCGAGCGCGTGTTCAATGGACAGCGCTACTACCACGAGCTGCAGCAGCGCCACGGCGGGCCGACGGCGCCGTTCAGTCACGTTGAGTCGCTGGCTAGCAGTGCAGTTCGCGCCGCCGAAAAGGTGGATGCCCGCCTGATGGTAGTCTTCACTCAGACTGGTCGCGCCGCCCGCCTGGTGGCGAAGTACCGCCCGAATGTGCCCATCTGCGCCGTGGTGGTGCCCAAGCTCCTGACGGATGGCCTCAAGTGGCGGTTCACTGGCTTGTCTCAGGCCAGGCAATGCCTCCTTCTGCGCGGCGTCATCCCCACGCTGGCTGACCCTGCAGATAGCTTGACACCCGCGGACTTGAGCCGCCATCAGGCACGAGCTGCGGCCCCTGCGTCGCCAGCATCGCATGAAGCTGCTCGCTGGGGCGGCGGCCTGCTCGGAGGCGTCATCCATCGCGCTGGCCAGGCGGGCCTCGTGTGCGCAGGTGACCGTGTGGTAGTGGTGCAGCGCCTGGGCGACACTGCGGTCGTGAAGATTGTCACGTATGACGGCTCTCCCACGCTCCCGCAGGTCAGTAGCACTGCCGAATTTGGCGGCGGGTCTGGTCACCATGTTGCCGGTTTTCCTCCTTGCATGCGTATGAGCGCTGTC
>Ga0164297_10005298_pt1 | contig 11137 bp, 9 predicted proteins | sample GEODES058metaG_FD_113539 | JGI IMG/M metagenome (GOLD analysis project Ga0164297, IMG submission 113539) | Dystrophic lake water microbial communities from Trout Bog Lake, Wisconsin, USA - GEODES058 metaG | ecosystem: Environmental > Aquatic > Freshwater > Lake | place: USA: Trout Bog Lake...
CGCCGGCCGGGGCACGGCCGCCAAAGTGCTCGAAGACCTCGGCTGGTACGTGGCCGACAACCTGCCGCCCCAGCTGATCACCCGCATGGTGGACTTCGGCCTGACGGCGGGGTCGCGGATCACCCGGCTCGCTGTGGTGATGGACGTGCGGTCGCGAGGATTCACCGGCGACCTGGACTCGGTGCGCACGGAATTGGCGACCCGCAACATCACACCGCGGGTGGTGTTCCTCGAGGCGTCCGACGACATACTGGTTCGGCGCTATGAACAGAACCGGCGCAGCCACCCGCTGCAGGGCGAACAGACCCTCGCCGAGGGCATCGCCGCCGAGCGCAGAATGCTGGCGCCGGTGCGCGCGAGCGCCGACCTCATCATCGACACCTCGACGCTGTCGGTGGCGGGGTTGCGGGAGAGCATTGAACGATCCTTCGGCGGCGACGCGGGGGCATCGACCAGCGTCACGGTGGAGTCCTTCGGTTTCAAGTACGGCCTGCCGATGGACGCCGACATGGTGATGGACGTTCGGTTCCTGCCCAATCCGCACTGGGTGGACGAACTGCGCCCGCTCACCGGCGAAGACCCGGCGGTCCGTGACTACGTGTTGAGTCGGCCCGGCGCCGCCGAATTCCTCGACGCCTACCATCAGATGCTGTCCCTGGTCGTCGACGGCTACCGCCGAGAGGGTAAGCGCTACATGACCGTCGCCATCGGCTGCACGGGCGGCAAGCACCGCAGCGTCGCGATCGCTGAGGCGTTGATGCAGCTGCTCAAGCGTGACTCCCGACTGGGGGTGCGGGTGCTGCACCGGGATCTGGGCCGCGAATGAGCACGCCGATCAACCCGCCTATCAAACGGGGCATCGTCGCGCTGGGGGGTGGGCACGGGCTGTACGCGACTCTGTCGGCGGCGCGGCGGCTGACTCCGCACGTCACCGCCGTGGTGACCGTCTCCGACGACGGAGGATCCTCGGGTCGGCTGCGCAGCGAACTTGACGTGGTGCCCCCGGGCGACTTGCGAATGGCGTTGGCTGCGTTGGCGTCCGATAGTCCACATGGGCGGCTGTGGGCGACCATCCTGCAACACCGGTTCGGCGGTAGCGGTGCACTGGCCGGTCACCCGATCGGCAATCTGCTGATCGCCGGCGTGTCCGAGGTGCTGGCCGATCCCGTCGCCGCACTCGACGAACTCGGCCGGATCCTCGGCGTCAACGGCAGAGTGCTGCCCATGTGCCCGATCGCCCTGCAGATCGAGGCCGACGTGTCCGGCCTGGAGGCCGACCCGCGAATGTTCCGGCTGATCCGTGGCCAGGTGGCGATCGCCACCACGCCGGGGAAGGTGCGCCGGGTACGGCTGCACCCGGCGAATCCCCCGGCGACCCGGCAGGCCGTCGATGCCATCATGGGCGCCGACCTGGTGGTGCTTGGGCCCGGGTCATGGTTCACCAGCGTGATCCCGCATGTGCTGGTTCCGGGTTTGATGGCGGCGCTGCAGGCGACGACCGCCCGCCGGGCCCTGGTGCTCAACCTGGTGGCCGAGCCAGGGGAGACGGCTGGGTTCTCGGTGGAGCGCCACCTGCATGTGTTGTCCCAGCACGCGCCCGGTTTCACAGTGCACGACATCATCATTGACGCCGAGCGGGTTCCCGGGGAGCGGGAGCGCGAGCAACTGTGCCGCACCGCGCGACTGCTCCAGGCCGAAGTCCACTTCGCCGACGTATCCCGACCTGGTACACCTTTACATGATCCGGGCAAGCTCGCGGCGGCCCTGGGCGAGGTCCTGGCAGGCCACGCGGAAGTCGACGCACCACCCACCACAGCCACCGCGCGGATCCGGGTCGATAGTGACAGTTCGGGACCGGCGGGCAGCGAACCGAGGAGTGACGACGCGTGGCGATGACGACCGAGGTCAAGGACGAACTGAGCCGTCTGGTGGTGAAGACGGTCAGCGCCCGCCGCGCGGAGGTGACGGCCATGCTCAGGTTCGCCGGGGGGCTGCACATCGTTGGCGGCCGGGTGGTCATCGAGGCCGAAGTCGACCTCGGCAGCGTCGCGCGGCGTCTGCGCAAGGACATCTTCGATCTGTACGGCTACACGGCCGTCGTGCATGTGTTGTCAGCGAGCGGGATTCGCAAGAACACCCGGTACGTGCTGCGGGTGGCCAAGGATGGCGAGGCGCTGGCGCGCCAGACCGGGCTGCTCGACAACCGCGGACGGCCGGTGCGGGGATTGCCCGCCCAGGTCGTCGGGGGCAGTATCGCCGATGCTGAAGCCGCTTGGCGTGGAGCCTTTCTGGCGCACGGCTCACTGACGGAGCCGGGGCGTTCGTCGGCCCTGGAGGTCAGCTGCCCGGGCCCGGAGGCGGCGCTGGCGCTCGTGGGTGCGGCGCGCCGGCTCGGGGTTGGCGCCAAGGCCCGAGAGGTGCGTGGCGTCGATCGGGTGGTGGTTCGCGACGGCGAGGCCATCGGAGCCCTGCTGACGCGGATGGGGGCCCAGGACACCCGGCTGGTGTGGGAGGAACGCCGCATGCGGCGAGAGGTCCGCGCGACAGCCAACCGGTTGGCGAACTTCGACGACGCGAACCTGCGCCGCTCGGCGCGGGCCGCGGTCGCGGCCGCCGCCCGGGTGGAGAGGGCGCTGGAGATCCTCGGTGACACCGTCCCCGACCATCTGTCGTCGGCCGGCAGGCTGCGTGTCGAGCACCGGCAGGCGTCGCTGGAGGAGCTCGGTCGCCTCGCCGACCCGCCCATGACCAAGGATGCCGTGGCCGGCCGCATCCGGCGCCTGCTGTCGATGGCCGACCGCAAGGCGAAGGTTGAGGGCATCCCGGATACGGAGTCGGCGGTGACGCCGGACCTCTTGGAGGATGCCTGATCGGAGGTTACGGTCAGGGGCATGAAGCGCCTTTCGAGCGTTGACGCAGCCTTCTGGTCGGCCGAGACCGAGGGCTGGCACATGCATGTGGGTGCTCTGGCGATCGTCGATACCCGTGATGCGCCGGAGTACAGCTTCGCCCGGCTCCGCGACCTGATCATCCAGCGGCTGCCGGAACTTCCGCAGCTGCGCTGGCGGGTGACGGGGGCGCCGCTCGGTCTGGACCGGCCGTGGTTCGTCGAGGACGAGCACCTCGACGTCGATTACCACATCCGGCGGATCGGCGTGCCGGCGCCGGGCGGGCGCCGGGAGCTCGAAGAGCTTGTGGGACGGCTGATGTCGTACAAGCTGGACCGTTCCCGCCCGCTGTGGGAACTGTGGGTCATCGAGGGCGTCGAGGGCGGCCGGATCGCAATCCTGACCAAGATGCACCACGCGATCGTCGACGGGGTCTCCGGCGCCGGGCTGGGTGAAATCCTGTTCGATGTCACGCCGGAACCGCGGCCGCCCCAACGCGAGACGGTGGGATCGCTGGTGGGGTCGACGCTGCCGAGCATCGAGCGTCGGGCGCTGGGTGCTCTGATCAACGTCGGGATCATGACCCCGATCCGCATCGCCCGACTGCTGGAGCAGACGGTGCGCCAGCAGATCGCCGCCCTGGGGCTGACCAGCCGGCCGCCGCAGTTCTTCGAGGGCCCCACCACCCGGTTCAACGCCCCGGTATCCCCGCATCGCCGAATCACCGGCTGCCGGGTCGAGTTGGCCCGCGCCAAGGCGGTCAAAGACGCCTTCGGGGTCAAGCTCAACGACGTCGTCCTGGCGCTGGTGGCCGGCGCCCTGCGCGAATACCTGCAGAAGCGCGGCGAGTTGCCGGCCAAACCGCTCGTCGCGCAGATCCCGGTCTCGACCCGCACCGAGCAGACCCCGGACGACGTCGGAAACCAGATCAGCTCGATGACCGCCTCCCTCAGCACCGACATCGCGGACCCGGGGGCGCGGCTGCTGGCGATTCACGCCAGCACGCAGAGCGCCAAGGAAATGGCCAAGGCCCTGTCGGCGCACCAGATCATGGGACTGACCGAAACCACACCGCCCGGCCTGATCCACCTGGCGGCACGGGCCTACACGGCGACCGGGCTCTCGCGGAATCTGGCGCCGATTAATCTCGTCGTGTCCAACGTGCCCGGCCCGCCCTGCCGGCTGTACATGGCCGGCGCGAAGGTGGACTCGTTGGTGCCGTTCGGTCCGCCGGTGATGGACGTGGCGCTGAACATCACCTGCTTCTCCTACATCGACTACCTGGACTTCGGCTTCGTGACCACACCACAGGTGGCCAACGACATCGACGAGATGGCCGACCTCATCGAGCCCGCGCTGAGCGAGCTCGAGACCGCCGCCGCGGCGCTGCAGGAAGCGCACCGCCGGCGCCGTTCCGCCCGGCGCTGAGCGGCGCTCAGCCTCTGGCGTCTCTGGTCACGTACACCCACGACAAGAACCTCGCCACCGCTTCGGCGGATCGGTGCGCGCGCGGTGATCCGAAGATGTCGAAAGCGTGCTGAGCGGAGGGCAATTCGGCGTATGCGACGGGGGCCTTCGACACGGCCCGTAGCTCCGCGACGAACTCCCGCGCCTCGGCGACCGGGATCAGGGAGTCGTCGGCGCCGTGCAGAACGAAAAACGGTGGTGCGTCGGGCCGGATGTACTGGATCGGCGAGGCATCGAGGTAGATGTGCCGGTGCGTATCGAGCCCGTGTTTGACGATCAGCTTCTCGAGCACCCGGACGAACTCCGACCGCCCGTCGCCGTCGGTGGAGTACCAGTCGTAACGCCCGTAAAACGGCACGGCCGCCACCACCGACGTGTCGGCCTCCTCGAAGCCCGGCTGGAACCTGGCTTCGTTCGGGGTCAGGGCGGCCAGCGAGGAGAGATGACCGCCCGCGGAGCCGCCGCTGATCGCCACGAAGTCGGGATCGCCGCCGTAGTCGGCGATGTGCTCCTTGACCCAGGCGAGGGCACGCTTGACGTCGACGATGTGGTCGGGCCAGGTGTGCCACGGTGACACGCGGTAGTTCATCGAGACGCACACCCAGCCGCGCGACACCAGATGACTCATCAGCGGGTACGCCTGCGGGCGACGCCAACCGATCATCCACGCCCCACCGGGCACCTGCAGCAGCACCGGCGCCTTCCCGTCGCGCGGCAGGTCGCTGCGGCGCCAGACGTCGGCCAGGTTCGCTCGCCCGTGCGGGCCGTAGGACACGACGTTCTGCTTGTCGACGAAGCGGCGCCGGGCCACGGTGGTGCGCAGCGGCAGGGTGCGCGGTCCCCGATCGGTGAACTCTGCGGGCAGCGCGTCGAGTGCGCGCCCGTAGCCGGCCCCGAGCTGGTCGGTCAGCGCGGCTTCCAGCACCGGACCCGACGTGCGCACCGCGCGGTAGCGGATCATCCCCAGCGTCGCCCACGAGGCGGCCGTCAAGGCCAGCGCCAGCCGGCCCCGGCGTCCGGCGAAGTCGCCGCGGCGGCCGCGGCGCACCGCATCGAGCACGGAAGCGGTCGCGTAGAGGCCCGGCACCTCCGAGGTCGGCCACCCCATCCAGAACACCAGCAGCCCGGCCAGGGGCCTGCGGCTGATCGGATGCAACCCGTTCGCCGCGTTGAGAAGTTCGAGGGCCGCGCGCGTCACCGGCCGCGGACGGCGGGCCCACGCCATTCTGCTCACGTTCCTCCGCCTGGGGCTCCGGCTAGTGCTCAGATGGTAGCGAGCCGGACTGCGGCGCTCGCTCGGGTGGGCCGTGGTTCCGGGGTTCCGGGGTTCTTGTTGGCTCTCGCCCCGGGACGATATGGTGTGCGTGCCCGATGAGACCGACCGCGACCGAGGGAGACCGGATGAACCACCCCGCGCAACGGTCGAGCGCCTCCCGCGGCGACGACTCGTCCACCGCTACGAGGGAACGTGCCGACCGCCTGCAGGCCGAGTACTTTCTGCGGCTGCTCAGCCAGAACCGACGCCTCATTGACGACCGTATTGCCGAATACAACAAGGCCATCGCCGCTGCGGACGCCGCCGGCGACGCCGCAACCGCCCGCACCTTCCGGCGCATGACGCTTGGCGAGGAGGGCGACCGCCACGACCTCGACGGCATGATCGACGAGTTGCTCAGACGGTTCCCCCGTCCCAGCGTGCGCGACGCTCCCCCTATTGCCCGGCGGGTCCGCCTCGCCGCACGGTAGGCCACCCGCCCCTGTCCGGCGGCGCCGGGAACTCTCGTCATCCGCCAGCGAGGAGAACCATGGGATTCATCGCGCCGGATCTTCCCGACGTCAACCTCGAGACCTGGCGGACGTTGCCCCGCGCGACGCGCCTGCAGATCGTCACCCGGCACTGGGCCGAACACGGCTTCGGCACCCCGTCCGCGGTGAATCTGCTCTACGTGATCAAAATCGCGGCCTACGCCGCCGGCGCCGCCGCGATCGTCGCCCTCACCCCGGGTCTAGGCGGCCTCGACCGCATCGGCGACTGGTGGACGCAACCGATCGTCTACCAGAAAGTCGTCGTCTTCACGCTGCTGTTCGAGGTTCTGGGCCTCGGCTGCGGCTCTGGCCCGCTGACCGGGCGTTTCCTGCCGCCGATCGGTGGCTTCTTGTATTGGTTGCGCCCCAAGACGATCCGGCTGCCGCCGTGGCCGGGGAAGGTGCCCTTCACGAGCGGCGACACCCGCACCCTCGTCGACGTCGCCCTGTACGCGGTCGTACTGGCCGGCGGCATCTGGGCGCTGCTGTCACCCGGCCACGGCGGACCCGTCACCCCCGCGGGCGACGTCGGCCTGATCGACCCGGTGCGGGTGGCGCCGACAATCATCGCCTTGGCGCTGCTGGGCCTGCGCGACAAGACGATCTTCCTGGCGGCCCGCGCCGAGCACTACGGGCTCAAGCTCATCGTGTTCTTCTTCCCGTTCGTCGACCAGATCGCGGCGTTCAAGATCATCATGCTCGGATTGTGGTGGGGCGCGGCGACATCCAAGCTCAATCATCATTTTCCCTACGTCGTATCGGTCATGACGAGTAACAACGCGCTACTGCGGGGCAGGCTCTTCAACGGTCTCAAGCACCAGCTCTATCTCGACCCCGTGAACGACCTCCGGCCGTCGTGGCTGCCGAAAATGATGGCTCATGTCGGCGGTACCACGTCGGAGTTCCTGGTGCCCGCGGTGCTGGTCTTCGTCGCCGACGGGCACCCGTGGCGATGGTTCCTGATCGGCTTCATGGTGTTGTTCCACCTCAACATCCTGTCGAACCTCCCGATGGGAGTTCCGTTGGAGTGGAACGTGTTCTTCATCTTTTCGCTGTTCTATCTGTTCGGTCACTACGGCTCCATCCGCGCCGTGGACCTCCAGTCGCCGCTGTTGCTGGCGATCCTGATCGCCTGCCTCGCCGTGGTGCCGATCCTGGGAAACCTGTTCCCGGAGAAGATCTCCTTTCTGCCCGCGATGCGCTATTACGCCGGCAACTGGGCCAGCAGCGCGTGGTGCTTCCGCGCGGGCGCCGAGGACACGATCGAGGCCAATGTCGTCAAGAGTTCCGCGCTCGTCGCCAACCAGATCGCAAAGATCTACGACCGGGACACCGCGGAGATCATCAGCGACAAGACGGCCGCGTTCCGCGCCATGCACGTCCACGGCAGGGCGATCAACGCACTCGTGCTGCGCGCCGTCGGTGGGGAGGCCAACGAGGCCGGCTACATCATCCGCGAGGGCGAGGTGGTGGCGGGCCCCCTCATCGGCTGGAACTTCGGCGAAGGGCACCTGCACAACGAGCAACTCCTGGCTGCGGTTCAGCGCCGCTGCCACTTCGACGAAGGCGACGTGCGCATCGTCGTCCTCGAAGGCCAGCCGATCCAATCCCCGCGTCAGGCCTACCGCATCGTCGACGCCAAGTCCGGCGTGATCGAGGCCGGTTACGTCGAGGTCAAGGACATGCTCACCCGACAGCCGTGGCCTCAGGCCGGCGACGAGTTTCCCGTGCACATCACCATGCGCCGCGTCACTCCATGACGACCGCGGTCGTTGTCGGCGCCGGACCCAACGGCCTGGCCGCGGCCATCCACCTCGCCCGCCACGGCGTCGCGGTGCAGGTCCTGGAGGCCCAGGACACGATCGGCGGCGGAGCGCGATCGAGCGAGTTGACGATGCCCGGCGTCATCCACGACCGCTGCTCGGCTTTTCACCCGCTGGGCGTCGGCTCGCCGTTCTGGAAGCAGATCGACCTGCAGCGCTACGGCCTGGTGTGGAGGTGGCCGGAGATCGATTGCGCCCACCCACTCGACGACGGCTCCGCCGGGGTGCTCTACCAGTCGATCGACCGGACGACCGCGGGACTGGGGCCCGACGCCGCCCGGTGGCGCAGGGCGGTCGGGGGACTGGCCGACGGGTTCGACGCCCTGGCCGAGGATCTGATGCGCCCGGTGCTCAACGTTCCGCGGCACCCACTGCGCCTCGCCGCCTTCGGGCCGCGCGCGCTGCTTCCAGCGACGACGATGGCGCGCTGGTTTCGCACCGAGCAGGCGCGCGCGTTGTTCGGCGGGTCGGCCGCGCACGTCTACACCAGGCTGGACCGGCCCCTGACCGCGTCGCTCGGCCTGATGATCCTGGCCAGCGGGCACCGCTACGGCTGGCCGGTCGCCGAAGGGGGTTCCGGGTCCATCATCCGGGCGCTGGCCGCCGCCCTGGCCGAGCATGGCGGCACGGTGACCACCGGGGTGCGGGTCACCAGCCGCGCCGACATCCCCGACGCCGACCTCGTCTTGCTGGATCTCAGCCCCGCCCTGGCGCTGCAGATCTACGGCGACGTCATGCCCGCCCGCGTCGGGCGGTCCTACCGCCGCTACCGCGAGGGATCGTCGGCCTTCAAGGTCGACTTCGCCATCGAGGGCCACATCCCGTGGACCAATCCCGACTGCGGCCGTGCCGGCACCGTCCACCTCGGCGGCACCTTCGACGAGATCGCCGACACCGAACGCCAACGCGCACAGGGCCGAATGGTCCCGCGGCCGTTCGTGCTCGTCGGTCAGCAATATCTGGCCGACCCGTCCCGCTCGGCGGGCGACATCAACCCGATCTGGGCCTACGCGCATGTGCCATTCGGCTACACGGGCGACGCCACCGCCGCCGTTGTCGACCAGATCGAGCGGTTTGCACCGGGATTCCGCGAGCGCATCGTCACGACCGTGAGCATGAGCACAGCTGACCTGCAGGCCTACAACGCCAACTTCATCGGCGGCGACATCATCGGCGGTGCCAACGACGGTCTGCAGGTCATCTTCCGGCCGCGCATCGCCGTCGACCCGTACGCGACCGGTGTGCCCGGTGTCTACCTCTGCTCACAGTCCACGCCGCCGGGCGCCGGCGTTCACGGGCTGTGCGGGTTTAACGCGGCTGAGTCGGCGCTGGGATGGTTGCGTAAGCGCCGCTGATCTCGGCGACGTGGCCGAAACGTGACGCACTCTTGATCGAATCGCGGACGCGCGCTTGCCCATCCGCCTCTGAACGTAGCCATACCATCACAGATGAAACTACGCCGAATAGATCGAAGAGAAGGAATCTGCCCCATGCGAGCGGCTTTTCGGAGTCTGGTGACGGTGATCGGAGTCGGTGCGACTGTGTTCGCGGGCCCGGCGTGCGTAAGCCATGCCGCGGCGAGCACATCGCCCGGCTTGGTCATCTCGTCTGTGCTGCCGTCGACCGGCCAGGTGGTTGGCGTGGCCCACCCCGTGGTGGTGAAGTTCGGCAAGCCCGTCGCCACTGAGGCCGGACGGCGGGTGGCCGAGCGTGCTCTGCACGTGACGTCGAAGCCCGCCATGACCGGAAAGTTCGACTGGCTCGGCAACGACACGGTGCAGTGGGTGCCCGACCGATTCTGGCCGGCGCACGGCACGGTGAAGCTCGCGGTGGGAGACGTGTCCACCGAATTCGACACCGGCCCCGCGGTGGTCGGCGTCGCCAACATCACAGACCACACTTTCAGGGTGACCGTCGACGGAGTCGAGACGGGGCCGCCTTCGTCCTCACCCGCGTCGTTGCCCGCGCCGCACCACCGGCCCCACTGGGGTGAACAGGGCGTCATGCCGGCCACCATGGGCCGGCCCGAATACCCGACGCCCCCCGGCACCTACACCGTGCAGGCCAAGCAACGGTCTGTGATCATGGACTCCAGCAGCGTGGGTATCCCCGTCACCGACCCCGACGGGTACCGCATCCCCGTGGACTATGCCGTCCGGATCAACGGCCACGGCCTCTACGTGCACTCCGCGCCGTGGGCCGTGAACGCGATGGGTATCGACAACGTCAGCCACGGCTGCATCAGCCTGAGTCCCGAAGACGCCGAGTGGTACTTCAACACGGTCAACATCGGCGATCCGGTCATCGTTCAGGAGTAACCAAGCACGTCCAACGCCCCGGCGGTCGGCCCAGTCGCGTCCCTTGCGCGCGTCAGCCAAGTATCAAGAGTTGGATGACCGCCGTGTTGTTAGACCCCCCGGGCAGACGATCCCAGGATTGCAATGTCTGCACGATGGCCGCCTCGGCGGCCAGATAGGCCTTCTGGGCCTCGCTCAGCGCCTGCGCGAATTGCGCGTGAAACGTTGCCGCCTGGGTGTTAAGGATCTGAAATGCCTGTCCGTGCGCCGAGAACAATGCCGCGATCGCCACCGACACCTCGTCCTCGGCGGCGGTCGCCACCGACGTGATCGGATTGTCGAACCCAGCTGTGGCCTCGCCCAGCGTCGAGCCGATACCCGCCACGCGGTGTGCCGCCGCCTCCACCAGTTCGGGTGACACGTCGACGAACGCCACTACATGCCCCTCCCGTTCTCCCGCCCCCGGTGGCCCAGATTTTACCCAAGCGAGCGACGGTGGGCGCAGAAGCCGGCCGGAAAGGCCCGAGGGGAGCCGCGGGAGGGACGAGCGTCAGCTCTTGGGGCCGGCGGGAACCGGCTGACCGGGCATGGGTCCACCCGCGGGGGCCGGGCCGGTCGGCTGGCCCTTACCGCCGGGCGTGCCGGCCATGTCCAGGATCGGAGCGCCGATTGGCGCAAGCACCGGAATGCCGTCCGCCGCGACCGGCCCGAGCGCCACCAGCGGAACACCAGCTGGAACAACCGGGACCGGGGGAACAACAGGGACCGGGGGAACAACCGGGACCGGAGGAATGAGCGGGACCGGCGGAACGAGCGGGACCGGGGGAACACCGGCCGGGACCGGCGGCCCGAGAGC
>Ga0164297_10005301_pt1 | contig 11131 bp, 10 predicted proteins | sample GEODES058metaG_FD_113539 | JGI IMG/M metagenome (GOLD analysis project Ga0164297, IMG submission 113539) | Dystrophic lake water microbial communities from Trout Bog Lake, Wisconsin, USA - GEODES058 metaG | ecosystem: Environmental > Aquatic > Freshwater > Lake | place: USA: Trout Bog Lake...
AATTATTTAGCTCCAGATATTGTTGAGGCCATCTTAAGTGGCCGCCAGCCCGCAGATCTCACAGCTAACAAGCTTATGAAAGACACCCGCTTTCCCCTTGATTGGCGAGAACAGCGCAGAGTGCTGAGATTTCTATAAAGCTCATTTTGTTTATAAAATTGCTTTGATTTAATAGGCTCAAAATAATCCGCAAAACGACTGAATAGGACCTGTGCTAAGTTTGCTTAAATCAACTGCCTAGCGGGCAGGCAGAGACTCCCGTACCACAAAAAATGGCCGCAGAGATTTACCTATTATTTTTTGGGCTAAAAACATCAATATGCGTCTCTGTTCTTAAAATTCAAAAAATTAAAAATTTAACTCATTGAAACTGCGCATAAAAACCCGCGCCCATTGCGCCTCATCGGTCGTGAAGGGGACTTAAATAAAACTGGCGGAGAGGGAGGGATTCGAACCCCCGATAGGCTTGCACCTATGCCGCATTTCGAGTGCGGTGCTTTCAACCACTCAGCCACCTCTCCAAGTGCCTCAATTGTGGTGGCGTGGGGATAACATGGGCCCGCATATGGGGCAAGGCCGCAGCGCATCCAGAGCCCAGCGGGTGAGCACATATGCCGCAAAATCGGCCCAATAGAGAGGCCAGAGGCGCAAAAACGCCCCGCCCTGCCTTTTTCTGCGCCTCGTTTGCGCCAAAATCGACCCCAAACAAGGCCCTCATAGCACCGCAAGGCTTTTTGCTCTGAGGCCATATTGACTATAAAGGGCGCATGATGTTTATGGGGGCCGCACACATCAGACGCATGACTGATGCAGGGCCCCTATGGCGGAACTGGTAGACGCGTCCGACTCAAAATCGGATTCCGCAAGGAGTGCTGGTTCGATTCCGGCTAGGGGCACCAAAACATCACATCACCGCGGCATCTTTCGCGCAGGCATCTTCGGCTTCAACTGGTTTTTGCGGCACACCGCCAAACGCGCGCACCCACATGGCGCATTGGCCTGAGCGCACAATATCATCCATATTAAATTCAACGATAGGCACAGGCAGATTATATTGCGTGATAAGGTCGAGTGCTTTTTTAAGACCTGATGTATCGTTCAAATCACATTGCTCGATATCACCATTGATCACAGTGATGCAATCTTCCCCAATGCGCGTTAAAAACATCTTCATCTCGCTGATGGATGTATTTTGCGCTTCATCAAGCAAAATAAATGCGTCGCGCCATGAACGCCCACGCATCACTTCAAACGGCACAATCTCAATATCACCACGCCGAAGTGCAATATCAAAGACACCATCGCCCAAGCGATCACGCAAGGCCTGTGTCAAAGGGGCGGCCCATGGCGCCATCTTTTCATCCATCGAGCCGGGGAAAAAACCCAGTGAGCGACCACATGGCACATTTGGGCGCGTTAAAATAATTTTGCGAATAGATTTGGCGCGATAAAGATCGGCAGCATAAGTGGCGGCCATCCATGTCTTACCTGTGCCCGCAGGACCAAGTACCATAATTTGTGCCGCCGTCCGCAAATAACCGAGATAAAGAGCTTGTGTTTTATTTTTTGCAATGATGGGAGGCAGTCGACGTTCATCTTCAAATTTTTTATGGAAGGGGATAACGATATTCTCTTCAATTAAGCGCAATTTGTGGTTACGACGACGATCTCTGCCCTTTGCCATGCACCAAGCTCCACTTGCATAAAAAAAGCCCCCAGACAAGCTGAGGGCTTAAATGACCAAACGAAGTGAGGCTTGTGCATGCAGAGAGAATCACCATACAACCGCCTCCTTCTATTTAAAATTTAGCGCATAGATGTGACAAAATTATAATTATCCCATTTACATTGTGTTCATATGCGCGGCACCAGCTCCATCACAGCCACGTCATGGAAATGTCATGAAAACCTTTATATTTGTTAACTATTGAAACAATGATTCGAGGTGCGATGATGTTAATCTATGGCGTCGCGACTGATCACATTGACATGATCGCAGATCAACTCATTCATAGGGTTGATGATCTGCGCTCCAAATCCCTTCATAAGCGTGATATTATTTTATCCGTGCAAATGCTGCTTGATGAACATCAGCAAATCCTTGCACCCACGCCTTCATCCTATCCGCATAATCATGAGATCAATCATTCTGATGATGTCATATTTGGCAGATCGGATTGCGAATTTATTTTCAGGGATTAACATCATCCCTCAATGGCATGCCATAGTGCGCCCATCAATATCACATATACCGATGGGCCGCGCATGAATGTCATAGCCAGTATAAATCCATTTTTGATCTGACTGGCGCTCCAATAGTGAAAAGCCAAAAATTCCGGGCCGCGTTATGCCCGCTTTGATCGTCATGCCATTAACAACGATACCAACTGGGTTTTTGGGCACATTCATCGCAAGCTCATCCCCGCCATGGCCCGAGACGAGCTGGATCGGAAGATCTTGCTCATAATTCATGGCCTCAAAGACATGGTGATGACCAGATATAATCAATTGCACATTGGTGGGTATGGCATCAGCCAATGCCGCCGCCAATGTCTTGTTATCACCACCCAGATTAGGTCCGCTTGAACCATCGGTTGCCCAGATCGGGCGATGGAAGGTCAGCCATACCGGCCCCTCACCAGCCTGCTTAAACGCGCTGGTAAAGACATCCCTATACCATGCGGCTTGCTTCGCATTGGCTTTCTCTTCATCGGCGGTTGAAACATCGGCTGCAATCAATTTTATACCACCGAGATCAATGAGCAATGGCCGCGCGGGACCAAGACAACCCTGCACACCCGTCTCTTCTCGCCACTCATAAGGATCCAGCGTGCGTGCCCAGCCTTTGCCGCCCCTATCGCATTCCTCATGATTGCCGCGCACCATCACCCATGGCGCGCTGTTAAGAAGGCTCTCACCCGGAACAAAAAAATCAGATTGCCAGACGTCCCAATTATCGCCATAGGCACTGCCTGCACAGCCCTTATTATCAAGAGGACAAGGCGTCTCCCGATAATGATAATCACCGACATGAATAACAAGATCGGGTTTTAATTCTGCCGAAATGTCAGCGCCGACACGAAACGGCCATTGCGCTATATCGTTGCAGGCTTGCGCCACCTTGCCTTTAAGACGGCAGCCGGTATCGCCAATCACCAAAATACGCATAGGCTTTTGCTTTGGCATAGTGAGCGGGATGTCATTTATGCGCACATCATGCGCGCTCAAGGGCACAGGCACAGCGCAGACAGTGATAGGATAACCCTCACCTGGCTTTGAGCGGACTGACATCGCCATAAGTGTTCCATCAATATGCGCTGCGGGGCATTGCTGATCGGTACTGATCGCGCGCGCCTCCAAGCCATTCTCGCTATATTGAAGCCAATGATAGAGCAAAGCGGCATGCGCAGGGGCAATCCCGCTCCAAAAGCTCAGGGCAAACAAAGCTAGGCCTACTACTGCCGCACATGATCTGGTCATGACATATTCCTTTGGGATTTTCGATTTAAAACGCATATATGACATGCGCATGAAGCCACAGACCTGCCAATAGCCAGCCACCCCTTTCCCCTCACCCTTATCTCCTTTATGTGATGCCCAAACCTTAACTCAGCGTGCCCTATGATTCGTCTTGATTCCATCAGTAAGCAAAACGGCCACCAGCTCCTCTTCATTGAAGCATCTGCCGCCCTTAACAAAGGCGAGAAGATCGGCCTTGTCGGCCCCAATGGTGCGGGCAAGACCACTTTATTTCGCATGATCACCGGCCAAGATCTGCCCGATGAGGGGCAAGTGGTTATCGAGCGCGGGGTCAGCATTGGTTATTTTAGCCAAGACGTCGGGGAGATGGCAGGCCAAAGTGCGGTGGCTGCGGTTATGGAAGGCGCGGGGCCCGTCAGCCTTGTGGCCGCTGAATTGCGCGCATTAGAAGTGGCGATGGCTGACCCCGCGCAAATGGACGCCATGGATGACATCATCACCCGCTATGGCGAAGTGCAAGCGCGCTTTGAAGAGCTCGATGGCTATGCGCTTGATGGGCGCGCGCGTGAAGTGTTGGCGGGCCTCTCCTTCACGCAGGAAATGATGGACAATGATGTCGGCAATTTATCAGGGGGCTGGAAAATGCGCGTGGCGCTTGCGCGTATTTTGCTCATGCGCCCTGATGTCATGCTGCTTGATGAACCAAGCAACCATCTTGATCTCGAAAGCCTCATCTGGCTTGAACATTTCTTGCGCGGCTATGATGGCGCTTTGCTCATGACCTCGCATGATCGCGCTTTTATGAATCGTATTGTTGACAAAGTCATTGAGATTGATGGTGGCGCGCTGACCACCTATGCCGGCAATTATGAATTTTATGAGCAACAAAGGGCACTCAATGAAGCCCAGCAGCAAGCGCAATTTGAGCGCCAACAGGCTATGCTCGCCAAAGAAATAAAATTTATCGAGCGTTTCAAAGCCCGCGCCTCCCATGCGGCGCAAGTGCAAAGCCGCGTCAAAAAGCTTGAAAAAATTGACCGCATTGAGCCACCCAAGCGGCGGCAAACCATTATATTTGATTTTCCACCTGCCCCACGCTCGGGCGAGGATGTGGCGGGCCTCAAAAATGTCAGCAAAAGCTATGGCGCGCGTATCATTTATGATGACCTCACCTTTAATATTCGCCGCAAAGAACGCTGGTGTATTTTGGGCGTCAATGGTGCGGGTAAATCAACCCTGCTCAAACTCATCACCGGCACAACCGAAGCTGACAAAGGAGAAGTCAGCATCGGCAGTTCCGTAAAAATGGGATATTTTGCCCAACATTCCATGGATCTTCTTGATGGTGAGCGCAGCATATTCCAAAATCTCGAAGATGCTTTTCCCCAAGCAAGCCAAGGCTCGCTGCGTCAACTCGCGGGGTGCTTTGGCTTTTCAGGTGATGATGTCGAAAAGAAATGTCGGGTTCTCTCAGGCGGTGAAAAAGCCCGTCTTGTGATGGCCAAAATGTTGTTTGATCCGCCCAATTTTCTGGTGCTCGATGAGCCCACCAACCATCTTGATATCACAACAAAGGATATGCTGATTACGGCGCTTAGCGCTTATGAGGGCACAATGCTCTTTGTCTCCCATGATCGGCATTTTCTTAGTCAATTATCTAATCGCGTGCTTGAGCTCACACCCGACGGCATACATCAATATGGTGGCGGCTATAATGACTATGTCGAGCGCACAGGTCAGGAAGCCCCGGGCCTGCACAGCTAGCTCATTCATATGCGTGTAATTCTTTCATCGCGCGCGCAATCGGCATTTCTTCATTGGCTTCAATGACGGCAATGCTCACCTCTGATGACGCCGCATGAATAAGGGGGCCATGATGCTGATTAGCAGCATCATCCAAGCGAAGACCCGCCCAAGCAAGGCCCTGACAAATCGCTGCGCGCTGCAATACAGAATGTTCGCCAATGCCGCCGGTAAAGACAAAGGCATCAATGCCGCCAAGGGCTGCAATCAATGAGCCGGTTTCACGCACAATACGATAGGTGAATAACGCCCGCGCCTCTATTGCATGCGCATCATCGCTGGCCTCTAGAACACGCATATCACTGCTTAAGCCCGACACACCCAAAAGCCCGCTCTGCTTGCCTAAAATCGCCGCGACCTCATCAGCGCTTTTGCCATAATGCTGCATAAGATAAAGCACAGCGCCGGGATCAATGGCGCCGCTGCGAGTGCCCATCATCAATCCATCATAAGCGGTCATGCCCATGGTGGTCGCTTTGCTGCGCCCATCTAGCATAGCGCATAAACTTGCCCCATTGCCCAAATGCGCCATAATCACACGCCCATGCGCACGCGCCCCTATCAACGAAGGCAGGACATCGGCACTATGTTGATATGACAAGCCATGGAATCCATAACGCATCATGCCTTCATCTATCAAATGACGCGGCAAAGGCATAAGACGCGCTAAGCGATCTTGCGTATGATGAAATGCTGTATCAAAACAGCCGTAATGGGCCACATGCGGCCATATATGTTCAACCACATCAACACCGCCCAAATTATAGGGCTGATGAGCTGGCGCAAGCGGGCATAATGAACGCAATTGCGCCATTACCTCAGGTGTTAAGCGCACAGGCTTTGTAAAATCTATTCCCCCATGAACAATGCGATGACCTGCTGCCACGACCTTTAAATGCCGGAGATTCGCTTGCACGCGCGCAAGCACCCATTCAATATGCGCCTCATGTCCACCGGCAGGTGGACTATCCGTGCCCAGCGCAGCTGCATCGGGCCCATCTAAACAGCATGTGACCTGTGTAGGGCTTTCGTCAATCACGCCGCGCAGGCGCAGGCTCAAATCTGAGCAATCATAAAGCGCAAATTTCACGCTGGAGGAGCCAGTATTTAAGACAAGAAATGCAGCGCTCATCTTATCGCCTCACACACTCACGCACGCGCATGCAAGAGCGCAAGAAGAGCCGAGAGCTCACGCGTATGCGCGCTGTCACTGCGGCTCGTCAAAATAATCGGCACACGCGCGCCCAGCACCACTCCCGCAGCCACAGCACCAGCAAGATAGATCAATTGCTTGGCCATCATATTGGCTGATTCAATATCTGGGGCCACGAGAATATCGGCATCGCCTGCCACATCCGAGCGAATATGTTTGATCTGCGCCGCTTGCAAAGAAATTGCGTTATCAAAAGCAAGCGGCCCATCAATGCGCGCGCCTGTGATCTGCCCGCGGTCTACCATTTTGCACAGAGCGGCCGCATCAAGCGTAGAGCGCATACGCGGATAGATCGTCTCCACCGCTGCTAAAATCGCGATTTTTGGTTCCTCAAGACCCAGATGGTGAACGAGATCAATGGCATTGCGGACAATATCAGCTTTGACCTCAAGATCAGGCTCGATATTCACGGCGGCATCTGTGATAAATAATAATTTATGATAATGCGCGACATCTAAGGCAAACACATGACTTATACGCCGATTGGTGCGCAAACCCTCTTGCGCCACAACAGCGCCCATTAATTCATCCGTATGCAAAGCCCCTTTCATCAAGGCTTCGGCTTCACCCGCACGCACACGCCGCACGGCTTCATCGGCTGCTGCGTGACTATGGGGCACATCAATGAGGGGCAATCCCTCAAGATTAATCTTATATTGCGCGGCGGCGGCCACAATACGGGCCTGCGGACCAATCAAAATCGGCTCGATATAACCTGCATTTCGCCCATCAATTGCCCCCATCAATGAAGCCTCATCAACGGGATGTACAATAAATGTGCGCAAAGGCGGCATATCCTTTGCGCGCGCACGTAACATATCAAACCGCGACATGTGATGGCGCAATTCCACTTCAGGCATAATAACGCGTGGGCGTTTGATTTTATCGCGAGGTGCCAATACTTCCGCCACGCCACTCATGACAAGCGTGCCGTCTTGATTCACACATTCACACTTCAGACGCACATGACCCTTCTCTAATTTGTCGATGACCTCGACACGTGCTTCAATCACATCACCCACCGCCACAGGCGCATGAAAATTCAGGGATTGATTAAGATAAATTGTTCCTGGCCCCGGCAATTGCGTGCCCAGCACAGCAGAAATAAGTGAGCCACTCCACATGCCATGGGCGATGATTTTGTGAAACCGGTCTGAGCGGGCAAATTCCTCATCGACATGAGCGGGATTCACATCACCAGAAATGGCCGCAAAAATATCAATATCTTTTTGTGTGAACTGATGCGTGAGCGAGGCGGTCTCGCCAATCATTATTTCGTCATAAGTTCGATTCTCGATGTCATTCATCCCAACGTCCTATATCATCTTAACCAACAATATGCCGCCCACCATCAATGTAAAGCACAAAGCCCGTAATCACGCGCGCGGCATCACTGGCAAGAAAGGCGGCAGCAGCTCCCACTTCATCAATGCTAACCAAACGGCGCATGGGCGCGCGCTCAATCGCATCATTCATCAACGCATCAAAATGATCCAAGCCACTTGCCGCGCGTGTCGCGATTGGGCCAGGTGAAAGCGCATTCACACTAATAGAGCGGGGCCCTAGCTCAACCGCCAACTCACGCACCACTGCCTCCAAAGCCGCCTTAACTGGGCCCATGAGATTATAGTGATCCATCACTTTCTCAGCGCCATAATAACTCATGGTCTGAAATGATCCGCCCTCATTCATGAGGGCTTCAAACCGCCGCACCAACCGCACAAAGGAATGAACAGAGATATCCATCGCCTCTTCAAATCCTTGCGCCGAGGTATCAACGACATGCTTATGTAAATCCTCGCGTGGCGCAAAGGCAATGGAATGCACAACACAATCAATCCGCCCCCATCTCTGTGCGATCTCGTTATAGAGCGCTTCCAGCTCATCCTCATGCGCCACATTGAGGGGCAAAAAAATCTGCGCTTCGCAGGCACGCGCTAAGGGCTCAACAAAAGGACGGGCTTTATCGTTGAGATAGGTGAGAGCGAGATCAGCACCTTGGGCATGTAAAGCCCGCGCCACGCCATAAGCAATGGAATGATCATTGGCGATTCCCACAATAAGTGCTTTTTTACCCCGTAACATCAAACTGTCCATTCCTCTTTACATCTTCGGCTCTGTCTATCGTATTTGTGCGTCACTTATATAAAAGAAAATAAGACTTTAGACGCCCCCGCTTCACATCGATCGCGCGCAAAGCTCATGATCTCTTCGGGCGCGCCCCATCTGCAGGGCTCATCGGGGATCCCAGATCTAATCTTCTTGGCCCCTCCTCGAAAATGCGATAGATCAGAGCCATCACCAATGTGGCATTGTCATGCTTTATCAAGCCATTGCCACCGACCCACGCTCGGGCATCACATGTCACGAGACAACTGGAGCTGACAATGCTTGGATGGTTTCAAGCCCTCATGCCAAGAGAAGAAAAATTCTTCGATTATTTTTCGGCACATGCACAAACACTTGTGGCGGGCTCGCGCGCTTTGCGCGCCGTGCTTGAAGGGGGAGCAGACATCTCTGCCTCATGTGCTGCCGTTATGGCGCATGAAAATGAAGCCGATAAAATTACGCATAATGTCATGCTCGCTGTGCGCCGCACATTCATCACCCCCTTTGATCGAGGTGATATTCAAGATCTCATCGCCCTGATGGATGATGCGATTGATCAAATGCAGCAAACAGTCAAAGCCATCACTTTATTTGAGCTGACAAGCTTTGATCCCCTCATGCGCGATATGGGTGATTTAATTGTCAGAGCTTCCGATCTGACTGTTGAGCTGATTGCAGATCTGAGAGATATGAATAAAAATGCTATACGCATGAGCTCCCTCGCGCAGCACATGACGCATTTGGAAGAACAGGCTGATCACATACACGATCAAGGCATTAAAAAACTTTTCACAACTCATCGTGATACCGACCCGATGGCGTTCATCATTGGCTCTGAAATCTATAGTCATCTTGAAAAAGTGGTTGATCGATTTGAGGATATTGCCAATAGAGTCAATGGCATTCTCATCGAGCATCTTTAGGGGCATATCGTGGGGCAAATTTCACCATTCATGCTCTATGGCTTAATTGCCATTGCGCTTTTGTTTGACCTGCTCAACGGCCTGCATGATGCTGCCAATTCCATTGCCACAATTGTTTCAACGCGTGTGCTTAAACCACGCATGGCCGTGATCTGGGCCGCCTTTTTTAATTTCATTGCATTTATGGTCTTTGGTCTGAGCGTGGCACAAACAGTTGGCTCAGGCATTATTGATCCCACAAGTGTTAACGCTGCGGTGATATTTGGCGCGCTCATGGGCGCAATTTTATGGAATGCGCTCACATGGTATCTGGGCATACCCTCGTCAAGCTCCCATGCATTAATTGGTGGCTTGGTGGGTGCGGGTGCGGCCAAAAGCGGCTTCTCCTCAATTGTTTGGTCTGGCTTATTTAAGACTGCAGGTGGCATTGTCTTTTCACCCCTGCTTGGATTCGTACTGGCCTTATTTTTATCTCTGCTTGTGGCATGGATTTTTATACGCACAACACCTTTTGCGGTAGATCGGTTTTTCCGCTCCATGCAATTTGTCTCGGCCTCCCTTTATTCATTAGGGCATGGCGGCAATGATGCGCAAAAAACAATGGGCATTATTGCTGTTTTACTATTCTCGCAAGGCCAATTGGATGGCGGGTTTCATGTCCCGCTCTGGGTGGTCCTCTCATGTCAGGCCGCCATGGGCATCGGTACTTTATTTGGTGGCTGGCGCATTGTGCACACAATGGGTTCAAAAATTACACGCCTTACACCTCAACAAGGGTTTTGCGCCGAAACAGGTGGTGCCATCACTCTCTTCATGGCGACTTATTTTGGTATTCCCGTCTCCACGACACATACCATCACAGGAGCGATTGTCGGTGTCGGTGCCGCGCGGCGCGTCTCCGCTGTAAGGTGGAATATTGCCAAAGATATTGTCGTCGCCTGGATTATTACCATGCCCGCCGCCGCACTCATGGGCGCGATCATGTATTGGCTGGTCGCATGGGCGATGTAATGATGACTTATCACGCCTCACGCCCTTGATAGGCAAGGCCTATAACTGATCTCCCAACAAGACACCCGCGACAACACGTCTGTCAGGTCATTCGCACTTGATCTAGATCAATGCTCAAATTGCATCAAAAAGAACAATAGCATTGTCCAAGAGGAGGCACACATGACTTATGGTGAAGAAATTTATTTATATGGCGTTCTCATAGCCTTTGTCACATTTGCGCTGACTGTTCTGTATATTGATTTTTCAACCCGCGACAGCCGTCATTAAGTCAAAAAAATACCGCTCCAAAGAGCGGTATTATGAGCCAGCCCTTGTGATAGTCATCAGGGCTGCATGGCACTTTGATAATAAGACGTATCGCGATAGATGGACAGATTTTGTGAGGTCTTCGTCAAGCCACCTTCGATACGCAAATTAAGAACAGCTCTAATAGCGGCATCATCAATACGTGCATGAGGATTAAGCCCGCCCGGGCCGATCAAACGGCCATAAATCTCTTTAGCTGATTCAGCAGAAAGATTTTTCACACGCGCCCGCATCACGCTCTGCGCCATATCAGCTGAGGCAAAGATCGCATCTGTTGCTGCAG
>Ga0164297_10005302_pt1 | contig 11130 bp, 15 predicted proteins | sample GEODES058metaG_FD_113539 | JGI IMG/M metagenome (GOLD analysis project Ga0164297, IMG submission 113539) | Dystrophic lake water microbial communities from Trout Bog Lake, Wisconsin, USA - GEODES058 metaG | ecosystem: Environmental > Aquatic > Freshwater > Lake | place: USA: Trout Bog Lake...
CCGCTCAAGACGCTGAACTCCCGCGAAACTAGGGTTTTTACCTTCTTTTTAGACACTGTGTTGGCTCTTTTTTGAGACCATTCCACCTAGGCTGTAGCAGTAGCCCTAAGGAGGACTCATGGGAGTCATTAAGCGCGTAACCACTTTGTTTCAGGCCAAGGCCAACGCAGCACTCGACAAGGCCGAAGACCCTCGTCAAACGCTCGACCTTTCGTACCAACAGCAGAACGAAAACCTGATCAAGGTCAAGCGTGCCGTGGCTGACGTTGCCACTGCCCGCAAGCGCATTGAGCTCCAGGCGGAACAACTGAAGACGCAGGCCGACAAGTTGGCCGAACAGGCCAAGGCCGCACTGGGTCAGAACAACGAAGTCCTCGCCCGCGAAGCACTGACCCGTCGCGAAGCAATTACTGGCCAATTGGCCGACCTCGAGACCCAGCACGCCCAGGTCCTGGAGCAGGAACAGAAGCTTGAGGACACCGAAGCCAAGCTCCAGAGCCAGATTGAGGCCTTTCGGATTAAGAAGGAGACCATTAAGGCCACCTACACCGCCGCTGAAGCCACGAGCCACGTTGACGAGGCCATTACCGGCATTTCCAGTTCCATGAACGATGCCGGTGCTGCCCTGCAGCGCGCTCAGGACAAAGTGTCGGAAATGCAGGCCCGAAGCGGTGCGCTCGATGAGCTGATTGGTTCGGGTGTGCTCACCGATCTCACGTCTGACCACGATGACATCCAGGCCCAGCTCGACAAGGCCGGCGTGCAGTCGAACGTTGACGCCCAACTCGCCGCACTGAAGACCCAAGTAAACGGGGGCGAGTTGCCCTCAGGAGGTACCGAATAATGCCTAAGTCAACTATCGAAGCAGACCACGGACTAAGCGTTCGCATGTTCATGACGGGGCTCGGCCTCGTGGTGCTCTACGCCATCTTGATGACGGTCCTCATCCGTCTCGGTGTTGGTGTTGGCTTCGTGGCCGTGATTGGTGCGGTCATGCTCTTCAGCCAGTACTACTTCTCGGACAAGATCGCGATGTTTTCAATGCACGCGAAGGAAGTCACCCCCGAGCAAGAGCCTCGGCTCCACGAAATTGTGGACCGCCTGTGCCTGCTCGCCAACATGGAGAAGCCCCGTGTAGGTGTCGCCGAGATGGACATCCCTAACGCTTTTGCCACGGGTCGTAGCCCCTCACACGCCGTCGTCTGTGCGACGCGAGGCATCATGGCCCGTCTTAATGACGAAGAACTCGAAGCCGTACTCGCCCACGAGCTTTCCCACGTGGCTCACCGCGACGTGGCCGTTATGACCATTGCCTCAGGTGTGGGCATGTTGGCCGGCCTACTGAGCCGTATGGCGATGTGGGGCGCGATGCTCGGCGGTGGTGGCAACTCACGTGGCGGCAATAACAACAATGGTGGTGGCAACATCGTCTTGCTGGAAATGGCCACCATGTTGATCTCGATGGTTGTCTACGTGATTGCCTTCTTGCTCACCATGGCCCTCTCGCGTTACCGCGAACTTGCCGCTGACCGCTCCGGAGCAATTCTGATCGGCAAGCCCAGTGTGCTCGCCTCAGCGCTCGTTCACGTGACCGGCGACATGGGACGCATTCCTCGCACTGACCTTCGCAAGGCCGAAAGCATGAACTCGTTCTTCTTTGCACCGGCACTTTCTGGTGGTTCAGCGGCGTCACTCTTCTCGACGCACCCATCACTGGAAAAGCGCCTCGACGCCCTCGCCAAGCTCGAAAAGGAACTTAACGGCTAGTGGGTTTTCGTGATTCGCTGTTTGGCCGCACCAAGCAAGTTGCTCCCCAATTAGACAACCTCTTTGCGCTGCCTTCGGCATCACTGAGCTTGGAGACGCAACTCGATCTCGTCACCTCAGGTCAGGCGGGCCTGTGCTTTAAGGCTGGCAGTGGTGCTGACGAAATTCAGACCGACGCGCAAGTGCTGGCTCTACTCAACTTTGACGAGAAAGACAGTTCCGTCACGGTTCAGACCGACGACTTGGGTTTTAAGTGGCTGGTCATTACCGACCCTGACCTCGAAAACCTCGTCACTCGCATTCACGGTGCCAACGCCGAAATGGTGGAGAACAACTTGGGACCACGCCTCTTGTGCTGCGTCTTTGGCTTTGTTCCCAAGACCCCGCCGGGAGACGGTGCCGTACGCATGGTGTACCTGATGAAACAGGGCACGTGGTACCCATTTGCTCCAAAAGGTGATAATGATCGTGACAACGAGCTAGAACTCCGTGTTCGCTCGTTTATCGGCACCGACCTCCCGTTCGAAAAAGACCTCTCACGTTGGATGGCGCTTTACAACCTGCCCGTCGCGTAGCTTCACGACGTAGACCATGCCCTCACCTTATGTGAAAAGCGGCATCGATTCCAGACTCTATTTTGAAGGCTCTGTACAAATACTTACGGGTGCGTCATGTCCTCGGGAACGACTGCCGAATCAAACTCTTCACCAGTCATAAAGCCGAGGGCCACTACTGCTTCACGCAGCGTGGTGCGCTCCTTGTGAGCCTTCTTTGCTACTTGTGCTGCCTTGTCGTAACCAATCTTGGGGTTGAGTGCGGTGACGAGCATCAACGAGTTGTTGAGGTGGTTGGCAATCTGCTCGTAGTCGGGCTGGAGACCCTCGACGCAGAACTCGCGGAAGCGGTGGCAAGCATCGGTCAACAAGTCAATTGAGTTGCAGAAGTTGTGAATGATGACGGGCTTGCACACGTTCAACTCGAGGTTGCCGCGAGCGCCACCAATACCAATGGCTGCGTCGTTGCCGTACACCTGAATACCAACCATGATCATGGCTTCCGACTGGGTGGGGTTGACCTTGCCCGGCATGATTGAGGAGCCTGGCTCGTTTTCGGGGAGTTGGAGCTCACCGAGTCCCGAACGTGGACCTGAGCCCAACCAACGAAGGTCATCAGCAATCTTGGTGAGGCTGGCGGCCAACGTCTTGATGGCCCCGTGGGCGAAGACGAGGGCGTCGTGTGCGGCCAATGCGGCGAACTTGTTAGGGGCGGTGACGAAAGGCTTGCCGGTCAGAGCAGCAATTTCCTTCGCTACACGCTCACCGAACTCGGGGTGCGTGTTAAGGCCCGTTCCCACGGCAGTGCCACCGGCGGCCAGTTCGTAGAGACCCGGCAGTACGAGCTCCAAGCGGTCCAGGTCGGCGTCGAGTTGTGACACGTAGCCCGAGAACTCCTGACCCAGGGTAAGGGGTGTGGCGTCCATGAGGTGGGTACGGCCAATCTTGGTGACGTTCACGTACTCAACCGCCTTGGCATTCAGTGCGTCACGAAGCTGGCGGACTGAAGGAATCAGCCGGTCAACGATTTCTTCCACCGCGGCAATGTGCATGGCGGTCGGGAATGTATCGTTCGAGGACTGGCTCATGTTGACGTCGTCGTTCGGATGTACCGGCTTCTTCGTGCCCATTTCACCGCCCGCCATTTCAATGGCTCGGTTCGAGATGACTTCGTTCACGTTCATGTTGGTCTGGGTACCAGAACCGGTCTGCCAAATGCGCAGCGGGAACTCTGTCGCCAACGTGCCGTCGATAACTTCTCGAGCAGCGCGCTCAATAAGCGCAGCCTTCTCTACGTCGAGCTTGCCCAGGGCGTTATTCACTCGGGCCGACGCCAGCTTCAAGATACCGAAGGCCTTAATCAGGGCTGGAGGCATCGTCTCATCGCTGATGGCGAAGTGGTGGAGACTGCGCTCGGTCTGAGCTCCCCAGTAGTGATCCGCGGGTACTTCAATAGTGCCCATCGTGTCGGATTCAATACGAACGTTACTCATGACTCTCCTACTTCTTCGTTGACTTCTTCACGGCAGCCTTCGTGGCCGCTACTTTTTTTACCGCCGGTTTGGTAGTGGCCGGCTTTTTTGGCGCAGGGGCTTTGGCCACACGTTTCTTGGCGGGGGCCTTGGTTGCGCCGTCGTACATTTTTACACCTAACTTCCAGGCCTTCTTGGCGGCGTCCACGTCACTCGCCCGAGGGCCGTCACCGTCACCAGGGACTTCCAGCAGCATCGGAAGGTCACGCATGGCCGGGTGGCCCATCAGCGCAGCCAAGCCCTTTTCACCAATTTCGCCCTCACCAATGTTGGCGTGGCGGTCCTTGTTGCCACCAAGTTCAATCTTGGAGTCATTCAAGTGGAAGCACTTGAGTCGGTCGAGGCCAATAAGGCGGTCTACCTCAGCCACCAAACGTGAGGCGCCCTCAACTGTTGAGAAGTCGAAACCACTCGCCCACAAGTGCTGGGTGTCGATGCAGAGTCCAAGACGTTCGTCACCGCCGCACGCGTCAATAATCGCGGCAATCTCTTCGAAGCTGCGTCCGACCGTGCCACCAGCGCCAGCCGTGTTCTCGATGAGAATCGGGCAGTTCGGTTCGCCATCGGGCGCGGCGTCGGCTTCGTCTAAGGCTCGCAGAAACGCTTCAGCCATCTGGGGCAGTTGCTTTTCGAAGCCCTGTCCGAGGTGTGAGCCCGTGTGGAGGACCACGCCGGACGAGCCCATGCCACGGCCCACCGACAGGTTGTGCGTTAGGCACAACTGCGACTTCTGCAGAAGTTCAGGGTCCGGACTCGCGAGATTGATCAAGTAGGTGGCGTGACAAAAGGTGCTCGTTACCGTGGGGTGCGCCTTTTGAGCCTCGCGAAACGCCTCCAGCACTTCCGGTGCGTACTGCGATGGTTTCCACATGCGTGGCGACTGGGTAAAAATCTGGATGGAAGTAGCGCCAATGGCGACTCCCTCTTCAAGCGAGGGAACTAATTTTCCGCCACCGCGTACGTGTGCACCAATGTTCATTACAGTAAAACTAATAGTTTCAAACGCCCAAGGAGACAGTTGTCATGGCTGAGTCATTCACCCCCGCTTCACGAGCCATTTTCGCCAAGACAACACTTGCTCACGTGGCAAGTATTGGCACTGATGGTGCGCCCAACGTCTCACCAGTGTGGGTAGAACTCGACGAAGACGACAACATTGTCATCAATACCGCCCTGGGGCGGGCCAAGGCACGAAACTTCGCCACCGACGAACGCGTGGCGGTGTCTCTTGTGGACCCCGACAATCCGTACGTTGCGATCGCCGTACGTGGTCGCGTCACCACCTTCACGACTGTTGGAGCCGACGAGGTCATTGACCGACTCGCGAAGAAGTACATGGGCGTTGATAGTTACCCCCACCGCCAAGAAGGCGAAGTACGCGTGACGGTGAAAATCACCCCCGAGCGCATTTCAATGCAACCCGAATAAGGGCCTCAGGCAACCACTGACACCGTCACCGGGCGCGGCGGCGCTGGCCGGTTAAATGCTTCGCGAAGAGTTGCTTCGGCGTTCGAAAGTGTTACGGCATCATCACTGAGTAGCGCTCGAACAATTTCGACGTCCGCCTCACTCGTGAGCACCACATCAGTAAGTTCAACGAGGTGGCTCAGGGTTGCTACGTCTCGAGCAATGATTTGCGGGCGGTACTGCTCCGACGCTTCAAGAAAGACTCCTACGGGCCCGTGACAACGTTCGGCGAGGGCGCTTAAGAGGATGACTACGTCGCCGTCCGAGCAGGCAATAAGACCGGAAATTTCCGTTGCCGCGAGTAGTTCAGCGCACGTGAACGTCTGCATCGCCAGGTCCACGGCTAGGGCTGCAAATCTTCCTTGGGTAGACGCTCAATATTCACGTCGCGAAAGGTAAGGATCCGAACACTCGGCACGAAGCGAGCTGCACGGTACATGTCCCACACCCACGCGTCAGTGAGATTCACTTCGAGGAGTGTTGGGGTGCCGGCAAGTTTTACGTCAACTTGGACGTCATTAGCTAGGTAGAAACGTCGATCAGTTTCAACGGCAAAGTCGAACATGCCGACGACAGCCTTGTACTCCTGCACTAAGGCAAGTTCGAGAGTCGACTCGTAGTCGTCTAGCTCTTCTTCGCCCACAGGGGTTACTCGCGTTAGTTAACGCGGAGTTCCTTGATCTTGGCAGCCTTACCGCGAAGGTCGCGGAGGTAGTACAACTTGGCACGGCGAACGTCGCCGTACGAGTCGACTTCGATCTTCTGGATCGTTGGGGCGTGAAGTGGGAACGTACGCTCAACACCAACACCGAAGCTCACCTTACGAACAGTGAAGGTCTCCTGGAGACCTGAACCCTGGCGACGGATAACAACGCCCTGGAACAACTGGACGCGCTCGCGGCTACCTTCAACCACGCGTACGTGGACCTTCAGGTTGTCTCCTGGACGAAATGCAGGAATGTCGTCGCGGAGTGAGTCGCGGTCAATAAGTTCAGTCGGATTCATAAGCGTTCCCTTTCGGATGCCTTGGGCTTTACGAGTTTAGCCGTTTTCGCGGTCGCCATCCAACAAACCGAATTCCTTCAGAATTGCCAGGTCTTGCGGGCTCAGCCCACCCCGGCGCTCGATCAGGTCACTTCGCCGGTCAATGGTCTTTCTCAGTGCCTGGGCGTGACGCCAGCGGGCAATCCGGGCGTGGTCACCAGAACGCAGGATTTCCGGTACTTCCAGGCCCCGCACGACCGCGGGCTTGGTGTACTGGGGATATTCCAGTAGTCCGTCGCCAAACGACTCCTCCTCGACCGAGGCGTCGTTGCCGAGGGCCCCAGGCCGAAGTCGCACCACAGCCTCAATAACGCACAGGGCGGCCAGCTCTCCCCCGGCCAATACGAAGTCACCGAGGGAGATTTCGTCGTCCACCACGGTGTCGAGGGCGCGCTGGTCAAACCCTTCGTAGCGGCCACACAGCAGCGTAAAGCCGTCGAGTTGGCTGAGTCCCTTAGCAATGGCGTGGGTGAAAGGTCGCCCCGAGGGCGTCATGGCAATCACGGGACGTGGCATCGTGGGGTCAGCCTCAACGGTCGCAATGATGGGCTCAGCCTGCATCACCATGCCGGCTCCGCCACCAAAGGGCGTGTCGTCCACGGTGCGGTGAGGGTCACTCGTGGCCGAGCGAATGTCGTGCACTCGCAGTTCCCAAATGCCCTTCTCGCTGGCTCGTCCGAGCACTGAAGTGTCGGCGTACTGGGTGAGCGCCTCAGGAAAGAGCGTGAGCGCGTCAATCCTCAGCATTGTCGAACAATCCTTCTGGCCCCTCGACGTCAATGCGTTCGTTGGCAATGATGTCAGTCACGAAGGTGAGGGGCACCAAGAACCCGGTATCGAGCACCAGGAGGTCGCTCGCGGGGTTGGCTTCAACGTCAACAACTGTGCCGCGACGTTCGCCGTTCTCGAATACTTCAGCGTCAAAGAGATCGTCAATCCAAATCACTGAATCGTCATCGAGCTTCTCGGCGCGCAGTACTACCCCACGCCACGTTTCCGATTCGTTGCGGTTTGAGATGCCGTCAAAGGTCACGATGTACCGATTTGGCTGGTGGAGGGCTGAGGCTCGGACCTTCAGAGGTCCACGGTCAGTCTCGAGCACGACTCCTGGTTCCAGTCGTTCGGTGCGGTCGGTCCAGAGGTCAACAAGGACCTGACCCTTAAGGCCGTGGGCCTTGATGATTCGCCCGATTTCGAGCGTAGGGCGCTCTTCGGCGCTCACGACTAGTCGACGATGTCGACGGAGGTGGTGACGCCATCGCGGGCGCCAGCAGCACCAACGAGTGCGCGAATTGCCTGGGCGGTGCGACCACGACGGCCAATGATGCGGCCCATGTCGTTTGGTCCCACGCTCAGTGAGAAAACAACCTTGCCCTGACGGTCTGACGCTTCAACTGAAACGTCAGCAGGGTTCTCGGCGAGTGACGTAGCAATGAACTCAAGTGTGGCCTTGGCGGTCACTGCCTTGTCTGCGTTGGCGGAGTCTTCTACGAAGTCCGCTTCGTCGTCAATGGTGTTGATGTCCCCGGCGACGTAGTCGTCGTGGATCTCGCTCACTTGGCTGCCTTTGCAGCCTCGAACTGGTCGAGTGCGCCGCTGGTCTTAAGAAGCTTGGCAACGCGCTCGGTGGGCTGAGCACCCTGGAGCAACCATGCAACGGCACGGTCGTTGTCAACATTGGTCAGCGTCTCAGGCTGAGCTGTGCTCAGTCCACGAGGCTGGTAAGTACCAACGATCTCAAGGAATGCGCCTGAACGGGCACGACGGCTCTCAGCAGCAACAATGCGATAGGTCGGTTGCTTCTTCTTACCCATACGTACCAAACGAAGTTTCACAGCCACAACGAAATTCCCTTCAAAACCTTTTGTTTCGGTCCACCGAAACTGGGCGATATACCCGAGCGGTTAAGTTTAGCGCTGTTTGGGAGGGGTCACCCTCCCGCCCTTCTTCTTTTTGTTCTTTCCGCCTCCAGGGGCAGCCTTGGCCCCCGCCGCCATACCGGCTCCTAGGGCCTCAAATCCTTCAGGGAGTTGGCCTCCGCGCGCCGCCTGGGCCCGTGCGGCCATCTGGGCCATCTTGCCCATACCGCCTGGTAGCTGGGGCATTCCCCCGCCACCCATCTGGCGCATCATCTTCTTCATCTGGTCAAACTGCTTGAGCAACTGGTTGACGCCGTTGACGTTGGTCCCCGAGCCGTTGGCGATGCGTACACGACGAGAGCCGTCAATAATCGAAGGATTCTGCCGCTCCTTCTTCGTCATTGACTTGATGATTGCTTCAACTTGGTTCAGCTGCTTGTCATCCACGTTGGCCGCGGCCGAGCGGAGCTCTTTGGTCATTCCCGGCATCATCTTCATGAGGCCACCGAGTGAGCCCATTTTTCGCACCTGGTTCAACTGGGCCAAGAAGTCGTCGAGCGTAAATGTCCCGCTCATCATGCGACCGGCGGACTCTTCCACCACGCTGGCGTCCATAGTGCGCTCAGCCTGCTCGATTAGTGAAAGGACGTCCCCCATGCCCAAAATGCGCTGGGCCATGCGGTCAGGGTGAAAGAGATCAAAGTCGCCGAGCTTTTCACCCGTTGACGCAAAGACGACGGGTCGGCCAACGACACCACGCGCCGAGAGCACGGCACCACCACGAGCGTCGTAGTCGAGCTTCGTAACGATGATGCCTGAGAGTTCGAGTGACTCGTGGAACGAACGAGCGGTGAAGACGGCGTCTTGACCAGTAACGGCGTCGATGACGAGGAAGGTGTAGTGAGGAGACGTAGCGGCAGAAATGTCACGGACTTCCTGCATCAGTGCTTCGTCAATGGAGAGACGACCGGCGGTGTCAATAATCACCACGTCGCGACCTAGTCGCGCTGCTTCGGCGAGGCCCTTCTTCGCGACGTCTACTGGACTCGAGGGCTCAGAGAAGACGTCAACACCAATCTGTCCGGCGAGGAGGCGCAACTGCTCAACCGCTGCGGGGCGCTGCAAGTCAGCGGCAATGAGGTACGGCTGGCGACCTTGTTGCTTAAACCACGAGGCCAACTTGGCCGCGGTGGTTGTCTTACCAGCACCCTGGAGACCAGCGAGCAGTACCACGGTGGGAGGACGCGAAGCGTAGGTGACCTTCAGTGTTGAGCCACCGAGGACTTCAACGAGTTGTTCGTGTACGGCCTTGATGACCTGCTGGCCCGGCGACAGACTCTGGTTGAGACTGAGTCCCTGCAGACGCTCACGTACCGCGTCGAGGAACGCGCGAACGACGCCGAGTTCTACGTCAGCTTCGAGAAGGGCGCTTCGTACTTCCTGGAGGGCTTCGTCAATGTCGGCGTCGCTGAGACGGCCGCGCGAACGGAGATTCGAACTGAGTTTTTCAAACCGGTCGCTAAGTGCATCAAACATGATGGTTAGATTACAACTAGGCGTTGAGCAGTGAATCGACGAAGGCCTGTGGCTCAAAGGCCACGAGGTCGTTGACACCCTCGCCCACACCAATGAACTTCACCGGAATGCCCAGTTCTCGTTCAATAGCCACCACGATGCCACCGCGAGCGGTGCCGTCGAGCTTGGTGAGCACGATGCCGGTCACGTTGGCGGCGGCCTGGAATTCGCGAGCCTGGCTCAGTGCATTCTGCCCAGTAGTGGCGTCGAGCACCATGAACGTTTCGACTACCTGGCCGGGCTCACGATCAGCCACGCGACGTACTTTGGCGAGTTCGTCGAGCAAGTTCGTCGAGTTGGCACGTCGTCCAGCGGTATCGGCCAGAACGAGGTCGGCCGAACGAGCACTGGCGCGGCCAATGGCGTCGTGCACGACAGAGCCGGGGTCGGCTCCTTCGTTAGCTCGTACGATGTCGGCACCGGTGCGCTTGGCCCACTCTTCGAGTTGGTCAGCGGCGGCGGCACGGAAGGTGTCACCAGCGGCGAGCACCACGTTCTTGCCAGCGTTCACCTGGGCCTGGGCGAGTTTGCCAATCGTGGTGGTCTTACCAACACCATTAACACCAACGAACAGCCACACCGGAATACGGCCTGCGTCCGCCGAGGTCGAGACTGATCGCTCGCCGGTGAGTGCATCAAGCAGCAGTCCACGGACCGCAGACGCAACGCCGTCCGGGGCGCCGTTCGTGCGTAGGTTGTCGAGGATCATGTTGGTGGTCGACACCCCCACATCACTGCGCAGCAGCACCTCTTCGACGGTTTCTAGCTGCTCAGCACCGAGCGCCCCAACGGCGCCGAGAGAACGAACGCGGTCAAAAATGCTTCGTGACGAACCAAGACGTGTCGAAAGCGTCGCTGGTGCGTCGTCAAGAACTGGCCGCTCCGCAACCGTCTCTACCAACACCTCGGGCATTGGTGCACGTGGCGCGCTGACCGCAGGAACGCTCCGACGACGACGGCGAGCGACGCGGACGGTGAGCCCAAGAACAACGAGAACAGCTACAACAATGAGCGCAATGGTCACTCGGACGCTTCTTCCTTGTTCGGCGTCTCTTCAGACACGTCACTCTCAGTTGCTTCGGTCTGCGCTTCAGCAGCGGCCTTGGCGAGAGCCTTGGGGCCACGGTCTTCCACCACGACGGGTTCAAAGTTGAGTTCTTCCTTGGCCTCAGCCTTTTGGCGCTTCACTCGTTGCGAAACAACCTTCGACGAGGCACCCGGCACCATGGTCACACCGTAGAGGGCGTCAGCCGACTCCATGGTGCGCTTCTGGTGCGTCACGATAAGCATCTGTGCTTCGTCACGGAACTCGTTCACGAGGCTGAGGAAACG
>Ga0164297_10005304_pt1 | contig 11126 bp, 5 predicted proteins | sample GEODES058metaG_FD_113539 | JGI IMG/M metagenome (GOLD analysis project Ga0164297, IMG submission 113539) | Dystrophic lake water microbial communities from Trout Bog Lake, Wisconsin, USA - GEODES058 metaG | ecosystem: Environmental > Aquatic > Freshwater > Lake | place: USA: Trout Bog Lake...
AGTAGTAACAGCAGTAGTAGTACCTGGAGCGGCAATAGTAGTAGCAGGAACCATAACCATAGCTTGAGTTGCCTGGCCGCCACCTAGAGTAGTTCCGCTAGAACCCATACCCATGCTACCAAAGTTAGAACCTTGGGTAGAATAGCCTGAGCTGATGGCACCATTATATTGACGGACCATGTTAGACTGAGTACCATAGGGCATAACCATACTGGCGACCATAGAGGAATTAGGGTCCATTTGCATGTTTACATTGTTAGGAAGAATAGATTGGACGGTGTCGCAAGAATCGCAACCATTACCTAGTTCATAAAAACCCATTTTTTAAATATTAATCTGAGAGTGGAGATATAAGATGATTCTAGAATATAGAAAGAATTTAATTTGTTATGGAGAAAGATAATAAAAAACGTAAATAAAAAGAATTTATTTTTTTAAAATTATATTAGTATCTTTATTCGTTATTGAGCTTCATGAAATCTTTGCATAATACTAGTAAATTTTGTTCCTTGATTAGCTGATTTTTGTTCATTCTGGCTTCTTTGCTTTCGTGCAAAATTTCGTTCTTTTTTTGTATTTCTTAGCACTCATTCCTTCTGGAAAGAAGGTGAATTACCTGGTGTAAATGAACTCATTGTAGATAATGGGCCAAATAATGAATTGCTGCGTTGGGGAGGTTCCGGTTTTTGTTTGCTAGATGTTCTAGGCTTTGGAGGCTTAGGAGGTTTTTGAGGTGCTTTTCTAGTAAATAAATCTTTTAACTTATTATTATTAATTTCGCCATCAAAATATTTTAATATATATGGATTTTGCAAAACAGACATATTTTCAGATTTTATAGTATTACCTAATATATTTTTTAATTTTTTCATTTTTGTAACTTTATTAATTTGTGTATTTATGTTTCTCTTTTTTGACATGGTGCTAGCAAATACTCGTCCTGATAAATTAGCAACATTTGCATTTGTCATAGTTTCCAATGCACGTCTATCAGCATAGCTGGTACCCTCCGGTAATTCAGGTAAATTAAAATACGTTCGCAAACGATCAACATCATTTTGCATTTCCATTCTTTTTTTAGCATTATTTTTCGTTGCTATTAGTGTATGGTCAATAATTTCTTCTGCTGTTTTTTGCAAGCTTTCATCTGTAAAATATTTTCTCAAAATATCGGGTGGAACTATTAATAATCTATCTCGTGGAGATATTTGTGTAGTAGTAAATGGTCTGTGTATTTCTACTAATTTGGTTAAAATATCTTGACCTTTGGCTAAATCAATTTGCTCTTTTGGAAGTTGTTCTAGTTCAGTGCTTAATATTTTTTTTTTGCGTTCAAATTCTTTTAAGTCTTTTGATGAAAAACTTTTTTGAGATGATAGTACTGGATTTATTTTTACAGGAGATGATGTCTTTCGTGCTTTTTGTCCACGGGTATCCATGGTTGCCAATATTTCTTGTTGTAATTTAGAAACCATTGTTTTTTCATTTCCTGCAATTTTTTCCAATGTATTTTTTACTTTTGTGCTATTAACAAAATTATCTTCAAACCCAAAAACATGTTCACCTTTACCATGCAAATGCAGTAAATATGCTAATTTTTTTTCAGGCGATAATATATCAAATTGTTGCATAGCTGGTTCAGTTAATAATTTTTTGTCTTTTGCAGATTGTAATAAGTTTAATATCTGTTCGGAACTTTGTCTTACTCTTGCTTCAGCTTCTTTTACTTTTAAAGGATTTATATGGGTCGGACTAATTGCATTATTTCCGTTTCCAATATCTGCATGCTTCTTAAATAATTCTAGTACTTCAGAGTCTGATTTACTTTTTAAATCTACTTGTTGGGCTTGTTTTGTTTTTAAAAAATTATGGATAGTATTATTATTTGCACGTCCAGTATGAGAAAATTGTGTTTTTAATGTATGAAAAATTCTTTCATTATGTGGTGATTTAGGTGAATTTAAGTCAACACTAAAAGCTTTTGGGTTAGTATGTGGCATATGTGGATGTGGCATATCTGGATGTGGCATATGTGGATGTGGCATATGTTGCATACGTGGTTCCCCTCCCCGCATAATCCTCGATTTTTGCCGACGACTATGCACCTGACTCCTTCGGATAGTCCTCTTGTTATTTTTTAAAGTTCGCATAGTCACAAAATTAGTAGATATTATTACTATATAGAAAGAAAAAAAACAAAGCTAAATACAAATTTTATTATTCTTAATTTTGTCTTAGAACAACTTCAATACTTAACTGTTTATAATTTTTCAAATAATGCAATACTATATTTTAACTTAGCAAGTGGATAATGTGTAATCATAAATTAATTTTGAATGGGTAAATTGAATGTGAATAACGTGTATTTCAATTATCAAAATATATATTAGCCTCTAATTTTCAAACTATTTTATAATTATTTCCTCAATAGAACGCTTTGCAATTTGGTCATTATATTTAAATTAGATGATGTAGATGCAACAGGTCGCTGTTGTGATTGCACTTGTGCTTGTGTCTGTTTTAATGTTTCCATTTGTAGTAATTGTTTTTCACGCGTTTCCATTCTTTTTCTCCTTTCATTTGATGGTTTATTTATATGTTCTGCACCACCATAGAGGACTTTACTCTTTCTAGAGGCTTTGTGCTTTTTGTTATTTTTTTTACTAGAATGTTTAAGTGTTTTTGATAGATGATTTTTTGATTGTGCTAGAGCTTTCCGAGATGATTTCTTTATTACAAGCATTTTCTAATTATTTTTCTATTTCTAAAAAAAAATAGCGGTGTGGTATCTGTTTCTATAAAAATAGTTAGAAAACAATATAATTTATTAAAATTTTTAATTAGAATATTGCTATCTAAGTAATTCTTAATCAGGAGTTAGTTGTTGTCTTAACTTCTGTAATTGTTCGTTACTATATCTGGGTTTGGGGGGTGTTTTGAGTTTGTTGTGTACTGATTGTTCTGAAAATATAAATGTTGAAATATCTTCACGTGCTGCTTTTTTCTTAGCTTTCACGTTATTAGCATTTGAAGGTTTATCTATTAATGCATCTGGTTCATCTTCGAGAATCATTCCCCGTATAGTCGGATTGTTAATATGTCTTTCATCTAATCCAAAATCACCAATAATTTTAGTAACAATTTCTTTTTCAATAGTATTTGTATTTCTAGTATTAGAATTATTAATACCCCATTTTTTCAATCTGTCTCTTTTATAATTTGGTTGGTTTGCATTTTGACTTTCTGTTAAATGTTTATCTCTTAATCCTCGATAATATTCTGCTTCAGCACTTCTTGCCTTCATTATTTTTTGTAATGCTTTAGAATGATTGGCATTACTAGGTAAATTACTGGAACGTGGGCGCGGTGCTTGTTCAGGAAGTGTTGTTGCTTGCAATTTAGTGCCGTTGCTACCAGCCATTTTCGGACCACTTGCCTGAGCGCTTGCAAGTAATTCTCTATTACTAGAATTTAACCTACCCCTTATTTTTTGTTTATAATTTAAAAATTCATTAACAACTGAAGGATGTGTATTATCAGGTAATCTATATCTTTCAATTTCCATTTTTAAACCAAGCCTCTCAGTATCTTTAGCTTTGTTACCAGATTTTACCAATTCTTCATGTCTCTTAATCTTTGCCAATATTGGGTTTTCTTCTAAAAGTTTAGTACTTAATATTTGTTGTCGAGTTTTTCCTAATTTTTTTGTGCTAGACAATGATGACATTTGTTTTAAATTACTTTGTACCACTTCTTCTTTAATTGTTCTAGTACTAATTCCTTGTTCTGCCAAAGTACGTGCAATGCTTTGCTCATTGCTACCTGGTGGTGAAACAGAACTATTTATTACTTGCTCTGATTTTCGTGGCATTGTTGTAGTAGAACTTTTTTCTGGAAAAGCTAAACTAGCATAAACCGGTCCCTGAGAAGCTTCAGCAGCTCTCTGGGCTGCTTTACGTGCCAGTATAGCATTTACTGATACGTACTTACCTAAATTAGGATCCGTTGTTGAAACTGCACCTAATTCTGCTAGTGAACTTGCAATTGGGTTAGACTTAGGTAACACTGGACGGTTTCTTGGTGGTGGCGGTAGTGGTGCTTCACCTTGGGTAAGGTTAGGTCTTGGTGAAGTTGGCACAGGAGGTGGAGCACCTTTGGGATTGCGAGTTGCTTCTGCTAGTGTGGAATATACCGAATACGCCGAAGACCCACGCGATTGTCTTGAAAGATGGGCATAGGGTTCCTCTTTTGGCGCAATAGGCTTTTCTTGCTTTCTAGAAAACCAACGCCTTAAAAAACTTTTCTTTGGTGGTTTTCCCGCGTGCGGTGCATTAAATTTAGTATGTGGTCCCTCACCACCACCCCTTTGAATTTTCCGCGTTCGTAGCTTTGAAGGATTTACCTTCTTAGTGCGGCTAACACGTTTTTTATTAACTGCCATTTTCAATATGTCTGTTGATGTTTTTGACAATTGATTCTTAATTTATAGATATATATTTAAATCTAGCAGAAACTAGTTTTTCGGGGGGAGAAGTTAGAATGATATGCTAGAAAGAAAAAATAAAAATATATAATAATTATTCCTAAAACTCATTGATATTACGTGGCAAACTAAATTGCAAATCCTGAATGTCATAATTTTTTAAATAATTTATAGCGATATCCCCTAAATAATAGGGGATATGCCTTTACATTTTTTCAAACACCATAATAAATAAACATAATATCCCTTAACCGGTTTATTGCTGTTTTAACAGCAATCGGTTAGGGATGGAATAAATCATGAAAATCTAGATTTTCTGGTTCCTATCCGCATAGCCGGTTTTGATTCTCAAACCGGTTAAAGAATATAAAATCAAACCAAAAGTCACTATATTCCCACTCCCAATCACAAAAAAAATAATTCTAAATATAAAGATATTCTAGCATTCTAGAATACCTAGCCCTATATAACCACAGCCCTAGAATGTCTCAAAAGGTTGTAGAATTTTACTTAACTACTCTAAAAGAATATACGCAGAAACTTAATAAATCCAAATTAACTGTGTTAATGCAAGTAGGTGAATTCTTTGAAATATATGGAATCATTTATCCGGATGGCACTCGAGAGGGTAATGTTTGGGAATTTTGTGATGATGTTAATCTCAAAGTAGCTGCGAAGCCACAAGTAGTTTATGACCGTCCTGAAATTCAAGTATTTATGGGTGGTGTCGGTGAATCTTATGTAAACCCTTATATCCAAAAAGCTGTTGACCGTTTTGGGTGGACCATTGTAATTTTCGACCAGCAGAGGATAGGAAATACTGCAAAATTTGAACGCAGAGAAGCCAGTATTATATCTCCTGGTGTTAATATCAATTCCGACCATTTCAGTAATATTGCAATGGTTATCTATATGGAACAAATTCGCAATTATTATACGGCATCCTCTAGCACTACAAACCGTTTTATCCCACCGATGCAAATCCAGATTGGTGTTGCGTTCGTCGATTGTCTAACCGGTGATAATGGTGTGATGTCAGTGAATAATACGGCGGCTGGAGATTTATCCATTGCGCTAGATGAATTACTCAAATTACTAACAATTAAAAATCCAAATGAGCTTAATATCTACATGGAAAATATCCCGGCCGAGCAAATACCCGATGAAGATTTAGTTAATTCTTTGCACTTATTCAATTATAACTATAAGATACATCGCGACCCACATACCCAATCCAAACCTGGTATAGATGAGAAATATCATAAGCTACCCTATCAGAATGCCTTGCTAGAGAAGGTGTATATCCGCCATCGCGGATTGCTAGATATAACGCAACAACTAGGTATAGACGGTGGTGAGCATACCTTTAGTCGTATCGCATTGATTCTCTTAATTGAATTCATTCTTAAGCATGACCGAACAATTCTAGATAAGCTAGAACAACCAGATGTGCTAGTGAGTTCTGATAAATATCTAATGCTAGCTAATAATGCACTAGAACAGTTAGATGTGCTAGATAACTTGCGCACGGAATATAAGAAATTTAACAACAGACTCACCCTTCTTGATTTATTAGATAATACCAAGACACCGCTAGGTAAGACGCTTTTACGTCAGCGATTATCAATTCCTATTACGGAAAGCCAGATTCTAGAAGCACGATACGCCCAGATTGGCGAGCTTATAGTATTACATCGGGACTATGTAGCCAAAACGACTGATAAATATGGGTCGCCGCTTTATCAAATCCGTAGCAAACTAGCACCAATTCGCAATATAGAAAACTACTTAAGAAAGATTATCACGGCTAAGATACAACCGTTTGAATTGGTAGCTTATCTAGAATCTCTGGAATCCGCCCAAGAGCTAGGGGAATATATGGAACAGCAAAATAAATACCAACCCCATAGATTTAATTCAATCAAAGAATTATACCCATCCCCAGCTGCTAGAACCGAATTCAGCCAAGTGATAGAATTATTGAAGACATCGCTAAATACTGCAAATCTGCGGGCGCCGGTATGGTCGGGTGTGGAATCGAATCCATTCCAGAAAGGTATCTCTCCGCCACTAGATGAATTGCAGGCTGAGATTGACAATGACCGTGGATTTCTAGATAATTTAATTCTAGCCCTATCCAATGTGATTGAGCCCAAGTGGTCTTCCACATCAGGAAAACCGGTGATATACACCGGTGAAAATGCATCAAAAGGGATTCACATATTTACCAATACCACCCGTAAGGATACGCTAGAAACATTTTTCGCAAAGAAGGATGCACATTTGAAAGTTGGTAATTACAAAATAACTAGTAAGGATATTAAATTCTTAAAAATGAAGGAATCTAAATGGGAGATTGAAATACCATACTTGAAGACTAGTAATGGTACCCTTAAGGCTAATCTCGACCAGATGGGTAAAGTAGCAAAGGTGGACATGAATAAATGGCTGGGGGAAAAAATTACTTCACAAGTAGCAGTTCTAGATGCATTGGGTATATTTGCCAGATTTATAGCCGAAATAGATGTGTTGCAAAGCAATTCGCTAGCAGCGGTGGAAAATGGATATTCCCGGCCTGAACTGGATTCCAGCCCTGGGAATAGTTATCTAAAAGCGGGCTTAATACGCCATCCAATTATAGAGCATATTATGCAAACAGCGGCGTATGTTCCTAATGATATTGCTCTTGGAGCAGATGGAGGTGCAAGCACGCAAGATGGCATTCTATTATTTGGTGTTAATGCAGTGGGTAAATCTAGCCTTATGAAATCGCTCGGGCTAGCAGTGATAATGGCACAATCCGGGATGTATGTAGCTGCTTCCAATTTCACATATCGCCCATTTAAGTATTTATTCACCCGTATTCTTGGAAATGATAATCTCTATGCGGGGTTGAGTAGTTTTGAGGTGGAGATGAAAGAATTCAAAGTTATCTTGAAATATTCTAATGCGGATTCACTGCTCTTGTGTGACGAGGTGTGTCGTGGAACAGTGATGGAAGATGGGACGGCATTGGTTGCATCCGCACTAGAGATACTTTCTCGTCGCAAAGTAAAATTTCTTTCAGCAACGCACTTGCATAATCTAACTGCGATGGATTGCATTAACAAGCTAGATAATGTTAAATTCTATCATTTATTGGTAGAACAAGATAAGACTAATTCGGCGAAATTAATATATACCCGTAAGTTGCAACCCGGGTCGGGTCCGTCATCCTATGGTATCTTGGTAGCGCAATCTATGAATATGGATGTGGAATTCATTACACGAGCACAAGAAATTCGCACCATGATTGGTAATGGGCATACGCAATCATACGATGCAGACGCCACGATTGGTGTATCAAAGTATAATAAGGATAAAGTTATTGCAATATGTGAAATATGTGGTGGTGAAAAAGCAACTGATATACATCATATAAATCAACAATGTGATGCGGATTCAGTAGATTTGCTAGATACATTTGAGGCTGGTATTTTCAATAAGAACAAGTTATGGAATCTAGTATCGCTTTGCAAATCTTGTCATCAAGCAGTTCATTCTGCACCAGCGCGACTAGTTATTAAGGGATATATACCTACTTCTACGGGGGTGGAATTAGGTTTTAAATGGGTAGGACTGAATGATTTATCAAGCTCAGAATCATCAGCAGTATCAGCAGCATTACTAGCCCCAGAATTGTATGCAAATCAAGCCAAACAAGCTGTAAAAGGAGGAAAACAAAAAATAGATATAACACCTGAAATTAGGAAACACGTTCTAGAAATGAAATCTAATAATACAACTCCTAAAAAAATACAATTTGATATGAAACGGTATTGGAATCTAGAACTCACACAACAACAAATACGCGAGATACTATGATTTTTATTAGTCTGTAATATATTTTTCTATTTTTTCTTTTGATTTCTTTTAATCATCTAGCGAAGCTTTAGTAAATTAAAGGTAAATACTATTATAAGCATTATCACCTAACACATGAACGTATTTCTTTATAATTACATATTTTGAATATTGTAAAAGCCATTGCAAACAAATATAATCTATTGGTTTTTATTTTGTCAATTTACATAATTATACAACAAATGGTAAAGATTTATGCAATTTGATAAATTTTACAAACTGAATATGACACTATGACAAATTAAAAAAAATAAATGTATGATTTATAATTTTCAACCTATTTATTGGAGAATATTTCCAATAACTAGAAAAATCATAAACTAAATCATAAAAAACAAAAAACAAAAAAAAATCTACTGTTGCTAGCTCTTTATCCCTTAATCGGCTAAAGGATACATCACTGCTTAACAACTTTTGTCTTGCCACCAACTGTGATTGAAATTTTGGATGGGCGGGCGCGATGTTGAGTCTGGCCTTTTTCAGAACCAGTCGCATCAGAGCCTGCGGCCTCAGAACCAGATTCTTGTCTAGGTTGGGTGGACTTGGCTTCCTTGAGTTCTTGTAGTGCCTTAAGCTTCTTCTCTAGAAGAGCAGCTTCTGCATCAATCTGGTCTGCAGTCAAGTCTTCCGCGGATGCTCCACCATCTTCGACAGAATCGGAAGCAGAAGATCCATATTTTTCATCAACCACATGCACGAACTCCATTGCACGTTCATAGGTAAAATTCAAAGATGCACCCTTGACTGTGTTAGCTAGAACTGCTAGATGCTTATTACCCTTGCTATCATCAACATCAGTGATGCTGACTGACTCAATAGTATCTGGTGCAATCTCGCGGAAAATCTGCAAAATTGCATCAGCATTAATACGCATATCCGCATTACGTGCCTCATCATCATTGAAAATAATTCGAATAAAGATAACACGCGATTTATGGCTAACAGTATGCAACTTCATAGTAAAGAACGTACCATTGCCAATCCGATATAGACCAGAATTGATTACATCAATTTCATAAAGGGTACCACGGTCGTTCTTAATTTCCTTAGTTTTTACTTCAACAAACTTATTCCCACGCAGCTTGGCAGTTAGATGTTCAGTCAATTCTTCTTGGCTGATATAAGCTTCACGCGGTTCCTGTGGGGAATCACGCTTTGCATAGCGACCATTGGTATTGTTATACTTGGTCTTATCACGAAAGTGCCCAGCCGGATGGCTGGAGTTGGACTTACGTTGGAAACTTCCACTTGTGTTTGTGTTTGTGTTTGTGTTTGCGTTTTGACGGGCAGCCATATCAGTTGTAATTATCTCTTTTCTTTTGCTTTTGCAATTACTTTCTGATATAAGGTAAATAATTTCTTTATATAATAAAAAAATAATTCAATTTTTTATTTTATATTATAAAAAATAACCAAATTTGCTATTTTCTTTTGTTAATCATGCCAAAAGAGAATGCAAGTGCTTTCGAAAATGAATGTATCATCACATCCACCTTCATCATTATATTCAGATTCTTTATTTAGCATGTTACCAGGATAGGTAGGATATTCAAAAATCCAATTGAAATTTTCTTTATCTATTCCAACACTGATTTTTGTGTCAAGTCTACTATAGTCATCCCATTCATTTAAGACAGGAACAGAAATTTCATATCGTCTATTAAGCAATGTGAATTTATAATCAGAATTTATAATTTGACGTAGTAATTTAAGATGTTTTATATCAAATGTATTAAAATCATAAGGTTCATTATAAAGAGATGATAATACGAAAACAGTCTTTAATTTTGTATTGAGCTCTTTGTAATTTTCATCATCATTTGCATCATCATGTTCCTTTTTTCCATTATGTTTTAAAGTGATAGATTGTGTTGAAAAATTCTTTGTGGATAATATATTTCCCACATCTAGATAAATATCATTATCATCATTTAGGAATATGATTAGATTATTATAATTCATCTTTAGAATAGTCAATTTCATATACATTGTATTATCATAATTACATAAAAGCGATGCTTCCTTACAGGTATCATTTGTAGCACTTTTTCTAGCACTTTCATCTTCCAAATCATTATCCAATAGTATGGATTGTTCTTTGTAATGTATATCAGATAACTTATTATTTGATAATACTAATATTTTACCTGGTCCATTTGTTTCTAAAATGGTACGTTGCTTAGCCTCTAATTTTACTCTTATGTCATCTAGATATTTACTATATAAATCAGCGATATCCTGTCGTGATTTTTGCAATAATTCATTCTTGTTAGATTGTTTTTCTAAAATGATGCTAGTAATATTTTCCCGTGTAAGTTCTACTGGTTTCATAATATCAGGATACATAGACCATATTTCTGCCTTGAATACATAACGAGTGCCAGATAAGACAGGTGTGCATTTATGTAGCAAGTGCCCAAATGTTACAAGCGTCCAATCTTTGAATTTGGATGGATGTATAGTTTGCATAGATACTTGGTCACCATCTTCAATCTTAAATACTAAATCACCTCCTGTAAATGGACTGATATCGGCGGGTGGAAAAAGCAATGCTGTACCTATTGTTTTTGCACTTGTATCTGTATGTACAGTGTCATAATGAAATTCATCAAAGTGATCACCTTTATCGTAACGGATTATTTTGAAGTTAGATATACCATTAACCAATGAAGTGGTATCAAATTTTATAAGGTCATTATCAACCACATAACAAGATTTGTGGTTTATATAAAATAGTTTC
>Ga0164297_10005305_pt1 | contig 11124 bp, 13 predicted proteins | sample GEODES058metaG_FD_113539 | JGI IMG/M metagenome (GOLD analysis project Ga0164297, IMG submission 113539) | Dystrophic lake water microbial communities from Trout Bog Lake, Wisconsin, USA - GEODES058 metaG | ecosystem: Environmental > Aquatic > Freshwater > Lake | place: USA: Trout Bog Lake...
GCGCAGTCAACCACTTGGCACGGTGTCTGCGTCGATGAGAGGTTGCCGTTCGGTTTGTTGCGTCGACTGCACGTCATCGCGTTTCGGTGGCGGCGATCAATCCAGATAGTGGCGGAGAGGGTGGGATTCGAACCCACGGACCCCGTGAAGGGTCGCCTGATTTCGAGTCAGGTACATTCGACCACTCTGCCACCTCTCCGCGGCCTGATCCAGCAGGGGCAGCAGTGTAGCAAATTAACCTTGGTTGAGGGCGATCCAAGAGGCTCGAAATCCACTTAACTCATCGTTTTTGCTTGAAAAAATCTTTTAATAAGGCGCCACATTCCTCGGCCATGACGCCACCAAAGCAATCCACGTCGTGCCGGAGTGGGTTAATCATGTTCAGCGCAATCGCGGTACCGGCCGCGCCTTGGCGAGGGTCAAACGCGCCAAACACGACCCGCGACACCCGCGCGTGAATCAACGCACTCATGCACATGGGACAGGGCTCGAGGCTCACATACACCGTGCTGCCCGCCAATCGATAATCCTGGCACCGGCTCGCGGCGTCGCGCAGTGCCAGCACTTCCGCGTGGGCCGTCGGATCGTTCAACCGAATCGGTTGGTTGTAGCCTCGGCCGATGATTCGCTGCTCGCGCACCACCACCGCGCCCACCGGAACTTCGTGGGCCACAGACGCCTGTTGGGCTAAGGCCAGAGCGACCGCCATGCCCTCCTCGTCAGAGCGTATCGTCTGAATCGCCTCGGGTTCGACGCCGCTCACGACTTACTCATGCGCGTGTGGTTTGGCCTCGGCGGGCGGTTTGGCGGCCTCGGAGGGCTCGGCTTTGGGCGCGCTCGCTTCGGCACCGGACTCGTCGGATTCCTTTGCCTGCTCCCGGGAGGCCTTACTCAATTCGGCCCCCTCCGCCTTCACGGGCTTGGGTGGCTTTTTGCCCGGCGGGTAACAGGTGCCGTGATCCTCGTAGGTTGCGGTGCCATCGGGTGAGGCGATGTGCCAGGCCTCCACCAAGGAGCCATCGACCCTGCTGATGACCAGCGAATCACGCTCGCGGCCTTTTTTATCATGAGGATAGCCAATGCTATTGAGAACTTTGATGAATTCAGGCGAGACGTCGATTTTGGTGTATTCGTTGATGACCTGACCGTCCCAGAGCGTGTGGTGAACCCGACGCTCGACCAGTTCCTCTTTCTCCACGCGGTTCAGAACCCAGACGGTTTGCGGGCCAGACGCGCCCTCGGGACCGTCCAGATCGTTGGTGTTGATCCACGCCTTATCGACACCAATGACCCCCGAGCGCGACTGCTGGGACAACTCAAAGCGCTCGTCCAAAGACGACGCCTTCACCTCCCCCTCGGGGGTGGTTTCTTTGCGCGTGACGTCGCAGTCCATCGGAATGGGCAATTGGTCGCCCGTGAACACCCCAGCGGGCGGGGCATTGCCTTGATGGCAAGCGGCCAGGACGACGCCCAGCACCGCGATCGCCCACCCCTGTTTGCTGTTTGGCCCACTCATGACGGCGCCTTCCATGGAAAACTTAATTTTAAACAGGTTTTGTGGGCTCGGGGTTAACTATTTGCACGCGGCCGCACAGACGCACTCCGACGACCGGGACGTCGACGGCGCAACCATCGTCAGGCGCGTGCTTTTTCCACCGCACTGACACCCCGCTGACCTTGGGCCACACCGTTGCCTGCTGCCGTGACGGGCGTGGACCATCCTTACGATCGTCCACGCCGTGCCGGTTTAGGGCTTTAAAACGCGACCGAAACGCCCGCGAACAGGCCACGTCGCGGACCAAACTGCGGCGCACCGACGCCAACGCCCGTCCCGTTGCGGATCTCATACTGCTTATCAAACAGGTTGATCACATCGATGCGCGCGGTCAAGGTATTCCAGCCCACGGGGTGAAACACGTGCTTCAGGCCCAGATTGACTTGCGTGTAGTACGGCAGATGGTCGCCATTGGGAATGGATGAGCCGTCCGGCAACACCAAATCCGCCCGCAACCCGGATCCCTCGATGAAATCCGCACTGACCGTGGTGTGGTTCCACACATACGACACCCCACCGGAGCCCGAAAACTTCTGCTCGTGATCCAAGTGAATGAAGTGAGTGGCCACATACGCGATGTCGTCTGGCGAGAAATTAAATTGCGCGGACGACCAATCTTTCCCTTCCGCACTTTGATAGGCGAAGTTCAAATAGGCGTTGAAATGGTCTTCGGTGTAGTTGGCGCTCAACTCCGCGCCATACTGCAGCCCATAGCGATAGCTGAACGGCGTCAAAATAATAGGAGCGCCGAATTGACCTTCATCGATCAAATTGGTCGATTGCTTGTAGTAGGTATCCATCCCCACGGTCAACTGTGGGCTGAATTTTTGTTGTACCCCTAAATCGTAATAGTTGGCTTTTTCAGCCAACGGCAACGAACCCGAGGTCGAAGGCGCGGCCCCGGTGGTGTTGGCAAATTTCGCCACCGTCTCATTGCCCACCAGTTCAAACGGCGGTGGGGAGAAGTAGCGCGAGTACCCCAAATGCACGGTGGTGTTGTCCATCGCCTGCCACACCGCGTTAAAGCGCGGACTCAGTTGGCTGTCGGCCGTATAAGCGGTGAATCGATCGAAGCGTAACCCGTAATTTAAGGTGAGGGTCGGCATCACTTTCCATTCATCTTGCACGTAGGCGCTGTAAATCCACTCGGTCTTGGCCCCAGCGTCGACAATCGACGAGGGCACATCGCTGGGCTGAATACCATCGGGGCTTATTTGGTTGCCATGGGCATCCAAGGCCATGACCTGCGAGGTGGTTTGGCTCACCGAGCGATCGCTTTGCACAAACACCCCGCCGCGGATGGTGTGCTGGTCATTCCACTTGAAGGCGGCGTCGGATTGCAGGGCGTAAGCGATGTTTTGCTTGTACGCCTGTTGTGCAATGCCAGTGAACAACACATCGCCCACGGGATCGGGGTTAAACGTCAGGCTTGAATACCGCGCCGTCGCGGAGGTTTGCACATCCAAGGCGCCCTCGGAATGCTGCCAGCTCAAGACCGCAAAGTGATTGAGTTCGCGTTGGCTTTCGTTGAGAGCAGCGCTGTCAAACGTGGTGTGCCCATCGACCGTCAAGGGCGTTCCATTGGCGTTCACAATGCTGGGCGTGACTCCGCTTTTGTTGGGGATCTGAAACAACCCACTCGAAGTGCTCAGCACCACACTCATGCGGTTGGCGTCGTCCAACAAATATTCGAAATATCCAAAGGCGTGCGCCTGCGAGGTGTGGTCGTGAATGGGGTTTGCACTGCCGTCGGGAGACTCAATTCCCAGATCATTGCGCTGGAAGGATCCCGACACGAAGTAATTCAGACGCCCGTCGTTCCCACCCACATTAAAGCTGGGCTCTATGGTGCCGTGACTGCCGCCATACAACGACACCGATCCACCCGAATCGATCACACCACTTTTGGTTTTAAGATCAATGATGCCCGCCGTGCGCAAACCATATTCCGCTGGCAAAGCGCCGGTGACTAAGGTCAACGACGAAATTAGGCGCGGATCTAGAGATTGACCAAAGACGCTAATCCCTTCGGGCAAGATGATCCCGTTGAGGCGATACTGCACGCCGTTGTGCTCACCGCGAACGTGGAACTGACCAAAGGAATCCTGCACCACATCGGGTGCTTGCATGATCACCTGATTGAGCAATTGGTTATCGCCACCCGGCGCTTTGGCAATCGAGGACTCATCAATGGTGTACGTCGACGCGCCGGTCTGCGTCTGTATGCCGTTACGCGCGTCGTTGAGACGCTCTGAGGTCACCACAATCTCCTCAACCGCAGTCGAATGCGTTGCAGAATCGCTGGCCATCGAATCCGCGAAAGCGTTGGCCGAATACGCGGCGACCAAAACCGCCTTGACCACTTGAAAGGTGGATAAACGAGACATAATTTTCTCCGAACAATATCAGAAGCACTTAAGCCGCGGTCACTCCGCGGACAGATCAACCCGCATCAGATCGGAGAAACTGGGGGCGCTCGAGATCGGTAAAAGGCAACGACAGCCGTTGGCACCGCTGCCACGACTAAACGCGACTCCACGCCTTGGGTTGGCGGTGGAACCACCGCAACCGGAATCGACGGCGCCGGCGCCGCCCCCGCTTGGGCGAGCGCGGCGCACTCCACGCACAGAATGCTGTGCGAGGTCAGCGATTGTTTACTTGAAAAATCTTGAACGTGGCCAATCGCGTGCACGGTTCCCTGCACCTGTGCGATCCAAAAGATCGACAAGAAGATCAGAAACCACGTTTGACGGATACGACGCATGGACACCCGCGACTAAAAAATAAGCGCAGCTATTCAAAATGCCGCTGGGAAACGGTACAGTACCCCCTTCATCAAGTCAAGGCCAAATTAACCGCCTGTAATGATAGAAATGGCTTTGCCGGGCCAATCGAGCTCATTATTGCGCGGGAATTCACCCCGACGCACCCACGACCGCACACCGGGACGAGTGTGTTCCACGGCATGGACACCCGCGGTCGAACCCTCGTAGACTACAGCCGTCATTCCTTGAGGACAGCACGATGATTTTGCACGACTACTTGCCATCACAAAACGGTTACAAAGTGCGCTTGCTGTGCCACCATCTTGGCCTGCAAATCCAAACCAAAGAAGTGGATATATTTGGCGGTGAAAACCAGACCGAGGCCTATCTCGCCCTCAGTCCCAGCGGATCCGTGCCAGTCCTTGAATTGGACAACGGCGCCACGCTTCCCGAATCCAACGCCATCTTGAGCTTTCTCGCCGAAGACACCGTCTATCAACCCGACGATCCCTGGACGCGAGCCCAAGTGGCGCGTTGGATGTATTGGGAAGAGGATTTCATCCAAAATGGTTTGGCGTCGCTGCGTTACTGGACCTTAACCAACCAATTACACACCCGCGGGCCGGCGCTGGTCCGCGCCAAGCACGCCTCCAGTGAGCGGGCGCTGCACATACTGGAACGGTGGCTGAGCCAATCGATTTTCCTTGTGGGCTCACGCTACACCATTGCGGACATGAGTGTGTTTGCGTATGTGAGTCGCGCCGACGAGGCTGGTTTTGATTTGAATAAAACCTATCCTGCGGTATCCGCATGGATCGCCCGCGTTCAACACCAACCGGGATTTCTATCGACCGTTTATCCGTATCACCACGACGTCTATTGGGCCAAACAACTCCAATAAAAAAAATCAAACCACACCTCAGGAACAACGGCGATGCGCCGCTGAACACGACGCTTCTTACACCAACCATTCCGCCGTCGACGACTCCAAAAGCGTGCGCGTTTCGGTTGACGATGAGCGGCAACCGCCTATAATGTCGGGGTGAAAACCGATCCCGCCATCACCGCCACGTTGCCAATTGTCAACATCGCAGCCTACCGCTTCGCGCCACTGGAGAATTTGCCCAGTCGTCGCAGTGAGCTCATTGAATTTTGTCGTGCGCGACACTTGCGCGGCACGATTTTGTTAAGCCCCGAGGGCATCAACCTGTTTGTGGCTGGCGGTGCCCCTGAGATTGAGGCGCTGCTCACGCAGTTGCGCACGCTCCCAGGTCTGGAGTCGCTGTCGGCCAAATACAGCTACACGGCCGAACAACCCTTCAAGCGAATGTTGGTGCGCCTCAAACGCGAAATCATTGCCTTCGGTGTCCCGGGCATCGACCCCGCCCAGCGCACCTCACCGAAGATCGCACCGGCTCAATTAAAAGCGTGGCTGGATGAAGGGCGTAAAATCACGCTGCTCGACACCCGCAACGATTATGAAGTCAAACTGGGCACGTTCGATAACGCCGTCGCCGTTGGGGTTAACCATTTTAGAGATTTCCCACAGGCCGTGGCCAAGCTGTCGCCTCAACTCAAAGACGAAACCATTGTGATGTTCTGCACCGGCGGCATCCGGTGTGAGAAGGCCGGACCCTATATGGAAAGTCAGGGCTTTCGCAACGTCTTGCAGTTGGAAGGCGGCATTTTGAAGTATTTCGAAGAATGCGGCGGCGCGCATTACCACGGCGATTGCTTTGTCTTTGATCAACGCGTTGGAGTCGATCCCTCGCTCCAAGCCTCCGACGCCGCGCAATGTTTTGCCTGCCTCTCGCCGCTGACCGCCGCTGAACAACAAGACCCCCGATATGTGTATGGCAAATCCTGCCCCTGGTGCTATCGCACGGATGCCGCTCAGGCGTTGGAGCAATTGGCGGCCCGAAACCACGCCATTCGGGCTGCCATGACCCCACTGCCCGGCGCCACGCCCAGCGACGTGTTCAGGCCGCTGCGCGTGCCCTTGGAGTGCGACGGCTTGACCGTCTTAGAGACCTTTGAGCGTTTGCTGGCGCATAAGCCAACAGGCTATTGGGACGAGCAATGCCGCCGTGGTTTGATTGTGGATTCGGACCACAAAACACTCCGGGCAATCGACCCGGTGCGCGCCGGCGATCGCCTGCTGCACCGCCATCCCCAACTCGTGGAACCGGATGTCGCCAGCGACATCGACGTGTTGTACGAGGATGAGGCCTTGATTGTGCTCAATAAGCCCGCGCCCTTGCCCATGCACGCCGGCGGCCGATACACCCGCAACACCTTGCAGCACGTGTTAGACGCCGTCTACAGCCCACAAAAGCCCAAACCCGCGCATCGGCTCGACGCCAACACCACCGGCCTAGTGATCGCTGCGCGCAGCCGACACTTCGCGGCCCGATTGCAACGACAATTTGCCGACGGTCAGGTCACGAAAGTGTATTTGGTCCGCGTGCAGGGTCATCCCGAACTCACCGACTACCGCTGCGACGCGCCCATCAGCAAGGCCGCCAGTTTGGCGGGAACCCGGACGATCGATGAGCATAACGGCGACGACGCCATCACTCTGTTTACGGTGCTGGAACATTGCGCCGACGGAACAAGCCTCCTGGAGGCACGCCCCATAACCGGACGCACGAATCAAATTCGCATCCATTGCGCCCACTGGGGATACCCAATTGTCAACGATGGCGCCTATGCGGGCGACGCCGAAATACTTCGCCAAACCAAACACCTCGGAGAGGCCCCGCTGTGTCTGCACGCGTGGAAGATTGAGTTTACCCACCCCGCCAACGGCGCGCCCCTCACGTTTACCGCGCAGCCACCCGAGTGGTCCAAACCGCAGACCAACAGTGCAGCCCTGGCAATTAGCGACCACGTCGGCTAATCAAGCAATATGGCTGCGCGCGGACACTTGCTCAGCCCCAACTGCGCACATAACGCACCATGTGCCCAACGCTAAGTTTTAACAAATTCAGGTAACTTATTGTATTTACAATATTTAATTAGTGCCGCTTCACGTTGCGCATCATCGATAACATTTCTTTTTGCAAGTCAATTCCATAATCGATAGAATGGCTCATGTTCAAACGCGCCCTTAAAATGAAGTCAATCCTAAGAAGTCTCGCACCGCCGCTCTTGCTGACGTCATTAAAAAAAGCTACATCGCGTCGCCCGAAGTATCGGACGTACTTGGACGCCGCAGCGGCTTGTCCCAAAGACGCCTACCAGCACCGAGAATTGGTAAACGTCGTGGTGGATAAAAACATCGCTTTCAAACAAACCTTATCCACCAAAAACGTTCTTGAATTCAGCGATATTCGTACCCTGATTGGCTTAGGTCTATTCAAAACCGGATATTCGTTGAACGTCATTGACTTTGGTGGCGGTGGTGGGTATCACTACACCGTAGCCGCAGCGGCGCTTGGTGGCCTCACGGATTTAAAATGGAATGTCGTGGAAACCACCGCGATGGTGAACGAATCGAGGCGTTTGGCCAACGATCGCTTGAAATTTTTCGACAACATTGCTGAAGCGGCGAACGATTTACCCTCAGTTGATTTGGTCTTTACCAGTAGCGCACTTCAATATTGTCCAAACCCCCTTGCGTTTTTAAAGCAACTGATTGACGTCAACGCCAAGCACCTATACATCACACGAACCCCATTCTCCAACGGTGACGACGATATATTCTCAACACAAGTGTCCAACTTATCTGCAAACGGACCAGGCCCGTTACCCAGTGGTTACGTTGATAAAAAGATAACGTATCCAATCAGCTACATCAGCCAATCCAAAGTCGAAGCAGCATTGAATGAACACTACCACATCCAATTTAAAACTCTTGAAGACCAAGCCATCCACCTCGTTGGCAATACGGAAATAGACATGTATGGCTATTTCTGCGTTCTCAAAAAACTCGTTCGAGACAACAGCGGTCTGCGCAGTTAAATTAAGTCAAGTCGACAAAAATTGAGCCTTTTACTGATCAACCTACCTATTGGAAGACTGCGATTGGATACTGTTTAACACGATCAGACATTGCCATTAATCCAACCCCAAACAAATATTGGATTCCTTTGAGAATGACGGTCGCTTGTCCAAAAAGGCACGCTTTGCCTCGAAACAATTTGTACTTTATAGGAGTGTTTATTGTAGCGACAGTTGCTTTTATGCCCGAGGCGTAACGGATTTATTGCTTTCCACTTTATAAACGCTATACTTTTGTGATAATTGAGCCATAACTTCAAGCAGAGAATGAAATGGCTCGAACAACTGGGCGCTACTTTTCAGCCCGACAAAGGTTCACCCCTGAAGGTGTTCTTAAAAAGCAAACTGTCCTCTCTACCCATGCACGGCACCCGCGAGCTGGGCAAAGGACTCGAAGCCGCCATAAAATCCACTGTCTCCACTGCACGCAAAGCAATTACCCTGTCGTACGACCGGCCATCGCCCTGGACCGCCGCGGAGCACGCTGGCAAAAACGTAGAGAACGCTTGGCTGGCTTCGCCGTATAACCCACGCGCGTGCAATTCGGTGATAAAGCTGTGATCCGCCAGGCGCAACAGGTGGCGGCCTCTTTGGTCACCGCCCCGATCGAGGAACCTGGATTTTCCCGTTGCATTCACGCCAACAGGGCGCGCGAGACACCGGCGCGGATCGCAAGATCCTCAACGATCACAGCCTCACTGAGTCGCTTAATCACGCACCGGTGGCCACTGACGCGACGTGTGGACCAACGCCAGCATCCAAACTGTTTCGCCGCTGACTTCGTACACCAAGCGATAGCTTTCGTGCGGCACCAGTTCGCGGGTTCCTTGAATTTTCCCCGGCCGCCCCAACTGCGGATGATCGGCTAACCGCTCTGCCGCGTCGCTGAAAAGTTCATCCATACGAGCGGCGGCTCGTGGATTGTCGGCCGCGATGAAGCCCCACACATCATCACGATCCTGCAGCGCTTCAGGCGTCCATATTACCCTCACGCCTGATTCGCCACCGCCGCTCGCCTAGCGGCGAACGCGGCCTCAACCTCGTCATTGGAGTGACCAACGCCAGCGCGCATGGAAGCACGGCCAGCATCTACCTTTCGGCCTAGGAATTCGTCATATTCCCTACTCTCCCGCTGACGCTGAACGAATTCGCGCATCAATTCACGCACAACCTGCGAAGCCGGTCGGTGGGCAGCTTCCGCCTCGGCCATGAACTCCTCACGCAGCTCAGGCTCCAGCTTCATCGTAAAAACAGCTTCTTTGGACATAATTAATCCCCGATCAAAAATACTTACAAAGTATATACGTTTTCAGTACTATGGACAACTACGCCGAATATCCTTTCGCCAGCGATACTGGGGGCCGATTCCACAACAAGGCAAACCCTACGTTTTGGTTCTGCGAACCGCATAAAAGCTCGACCAGATCGAGGCGGCTGCCAACGTGCTCGGTCAGAATGACCGACGTAATCAAGTATCCGCTGATTGCGACGAATACATGGACGCCGACGAATCCTCCACTAAACGTCTCAATTCTGGCGTGAAATAGGTTGACTTGCGCCAAGGCAATCGCCTTAAGTCCGCCGATCTCTCTTCGGTAGTTCATAGCCTTCAATGTGGGTTAGGGCTTGAGGGAGTGTCACCACTGTACGCAATGCAGTCACCCAGTCGTAATGCCAGCCATCGACCATGACCGCCAAGGAGTTCAGCCGCAAAAACACCGCAAGTGCTGGGCTGACTGAGTCACCGCCCCAATCAAGCAACCCGGATCGCCCCATTCGTTTCGCGCTAATAATGGCCGCAAAAGCCCGGGCAAGCAAAAAAACAACATATTTGTTGCTTTCCGCTTCATAAAAGCAACACTTGTGTTATATTCAGCCCATAAACTCCAAGCAGATGAAGAAATGGCTCGAACAACTGGGCGCTACTTTTCAGCCCGGCAAAGGTTCTCACCTGAAGGTGTTTTTAAACGGCAAACAGTCCTCTCTACCCATGCACGGCACCCGCGAGCTGGGCAAAGGACTCGAGGCCGCCATTAAGCGCCAGCTTGGTTTAAAGTAAAGGAGAGAATGATGTTTGACTACCCTGTGACCTTAACTCCCGATGACGGCACCGTATTGGTTACGTTTGTCGACGTGCCCGAAGCCATCACCTTCGGCGCTGATGAAGAGGAAGCCCTGTTAAACGCAATTGATGCGCTGGAAACCGGCCTATCATTCTATGTCGATGCCCGCAAACCTCTGCCCATCGCCAGTCAGCCAGCGGTCGGTCAAAAGACGGTACGTCCGTCGGCACTGGAATGTGCCAAACTGGGCGTGTACCAAGCGATGACAGAACAGGGCGTCAAAAAGGCCGAGCTCGCCCGCCGCTTGGGGTGGCATATGCCGCAAGTGGATCGCTTGTTGGATCTGCGTCACGCCTCAAAGCTCGACCAGATCGAGGCGGCTGCCAACGTGCTCGGCAAGCACGTACATGTGACCATCGCCTGACACGCACGTCGCTGCACTCGGGACACGACGTCACTGCGAACAGGGGTCATCACTGGCAGGCGTATTATCAATATTTTTGGCGTCGATCAGTCAATCCCTGTTGATGCACGGATCGCCCTTCGGAATCAAAATCGTTGCCTGTCGCTGCGCTTTCGTGATGCTGATGCAAACGGTTTAGAGTGGGCAAAGTGTAATAACCAGAGACTCCGTAGATCGACTGATCTCTACAACTCCATCACAGCAGCGATTGTGAATCTACGGTATAAGGAGCGTTCCAGACGCGACGCCGCTACCCGATACATTCATTCCCACTCA
>Ga0164297_10005306_pt1 | contig 11123 bp, 12 predicted proteins | sample GEODES058metaG_FD_113539 | JGI IMG/M metagenome (GOLD analysis project Ga0164297, IMG submission 113539) | Dystrophic lake water microbial communities from Trout Bog Lake, Wisconsin, USA - GEODES058 metaG | ecosystem: Environmental > Aquatic > Freshwater > Lake | place: USA: Trout Bog Lake...
CCGATAGCTATCGGGGCCGCCATCAGGCGCTTAAAACAGAAAAGCCTGTAAACATTGTTTACAGGCTTTATCTTTTTTTATCCAGTACCCAGAGCCGGGGTCGAACCGGCACGGCCTTGCAGCCATTGGTGTTTGAGACCAACGCGTCTACCGATTCCGCCATCTGGGCATTGGGTGAACAACGGTGGATTAGTTCGTTTGTTCAGAATCGGGTTGCAAATGTATTTAAACTCTCCTTAATCCGCAACAAATATTTTTCCCGATAATAAAGATCCAATATGGCCTCCAGGCGGCTTTCTTTGGCGGTGTCGTCTAAGGTGTCGTAGTCGCCGGTCAATTGGCTGAGCTGCAACTGTATATCATCATCGGCAGCAAGTACTTCGTTGCTGATAGCGGCTAGCTGATCAGCGCCATCAACCTCCATTAATCGCTCATTGATATCCATCATTTCCATCAGGAAGTCGGACGGAAGCTGCGGTTTGGCACCATCAACCAATAAATTATGTTGGCGTAAAATATATTCCAGCCGTTTGGCCGGGTCCGACAAAGTTTGCCATGCTTTATTATTGATGGTAGATAATTCCAGTATTTCCTGCTGTTTTTCATCGCTTTCATTTGCGTAAAAGTCGGGATGGTATTCTTTGCTGAGCTTGTAAAACTGTTTTTTTAAAGCTTCAACATCAGGGTGGAAGGACTCAGGTATGTCGTAAAATTCGAAGAAATTGATCATAAATAGCGCAAAGGTCACGAATTTAAGCGAATGCGAGACACGAATTACACGAATTCAGTCTAAAAATTGACACGAATTATACCAATTACACAAATATTTTGCGGGGCAGCATCCGAATAGGAGTCTGGCAATTTGTGCAATTAGCCTATATTCGTGCTATCAATTCGTGTCTAATTATCATCTTTGTACATGTCTTTATACCAACAGATACGGCAGAAGCCGTTCTTCATTATTGGTCCTTGTGTTATGGAAAACCAGGACCTGCTTTATACCGTCGCCGAAAAAGTGGCCGAATTGGGTCAGAAATATCCGATAACCGTTGTTTTCAAATCCTCTTTTGATAAGGCTAACCGTACTTCTATCCATTCCTACCGTGGTCCGGGTATTGAAAAAGGCATGGAAATGCTGCAAAAAGTTAAAGAACGTTTTAATTTGCCGGTAACTACTGATATCCATGAGCCCTCACAGGCTGCCATCGTGGCCCAGGTGGCTGATATATTACAGATCCCTGCCTTCCTATGCCGCCAGACCGATCTGCTGGTGGCAGCTGCGGCTACCGGGAAAATAGTTAATGTTAAAAAGGCACAGTTCCTTTCGGGGCAGGATATGTTCTATCCGGCCCAAAAAGTAATAGAAGCAGGTAATGAGCAAGTGATCCTGACCGAGCGCGGTAACATGTATGGCTACAATAACCTTGTGGTTGACTTCAGGAATATATACGATTTGAAGAAATTTGGTCACCCCGTTTGTATGGACTGTACCCATTCGGTACAAAGGCCGGGTGGGGCAGGCGGCAAAACCGGTGGCGACCGTACATTTGTGCCGATGATGGCGCTGGCCGCCAAAGCTTTTGGAGCAGATGGCTACTTTATGGAAACCCATCCCGATCCGGATAATGCCTTGAGCGACGGCCCTAACATGGTTAAATTGCATGAACTGGAGGAGGTTATCAAACCGCTTATTGTCTGAACCGGGATTGAACAGATTAAGCGGATTTAAGGATGAATTGTATCATTTAAAATCCAAACCCCCTCTCCCCTGGAGAGGGCCGGGGTGAGGCGAAGAATATTGTCTGAACCGGGATTGAACAGATTAAGCGGATTTAAGGATGAATGATATCATTTAAAATCCAAACTCCCTCTCCCGTGGAGAGGGCCGGGGTGAGGCGAAGAACACCGCCTGAACCAGGATTTAACAGATTAAACAGATTTACATAAGAAACAAAAAAACAACCCCCTCTCCCCCGGAGAGGGCCGGGGTGAGGCGAAGAAGTTGTCTGAACCACGATTAAACAGATTTACATAAGAAACAAAAACTAAACTCCCTCTCCCCTGGAGAGGGCCGGGGTGAGGCGAAGAACACCGCCTGAACCGGGATTAAACAGATTAAACGGATTTACATAAGAAACTAAAAAACAACGCCCTCTCCCCTGGAGAGGGCCGGGGTGAGGCGAAGAACACCGCCTGAACCGGGATTAAACAGATTAAACGGATTTACATAAGAAACTAAAAAACAACCCCCTCTCCTCTGGAGAGGGCCGGGGTGAGGCCATGAAAGAGATCGCCAAAAAAGTATTCGGTATTGAAATTGAGTCGCTGCAACATGTTGCGTATAGGATAGGTGATGAATTTACCGCGGTGGTGAATACCATTTTAGCATCAAAAGGCAAACTGATCGTTGCCGGGGTAGGTAAATCGGGATTGATCGGGCGCAAAATTGCGGCCACATTGGCCAGTACCGGTACGCCCAGCTTTTTTCTGCATCCCGGCGAAGCTTTTCATGGCGATCTGGGTATGGTTGAGCAAAATGATACCGTGATCCTGATCTCTTATTCAGGTGAGACGGACGAGGTATTAAAGATCATCCCATTCCTGAAATGGAATCATAATAAGATCATTAGCATTACCGGAAACAGCAATTCAACCATCGCTAAAAACAGCGACCACCATTTAAACGTGGCTATACCGCGCGAAGCATGTCCGCTTGAATTGGCACCCACTTCATCGACAACCGCGACACTGGTAATGGGTGACGCCCTTGCCGTTGCGCTGATGGAGGCCCGGCAGTTTCAGCATGAAGATTTTGCACGTTTCCATCCGGGAGGTAGTTTGGGCCGCAAATTGCTGGTGAAGGTTAAGGACCTGATGCGGACCGAAAACCTGCCTTTTATTGCCAAAACGGCTTCATTTACCGAGTTACTATTGCGCATGTCGGAAGGTAAACTGGGAATGGTCATCGTAGGCGAAGCAGATCATATCGCAGGCATTGTTACCGACGGCGACCTGCGTCGTGCACTTTTAAAAAATCCGGATACCTCGCAACTGCATATCGACGAAATGATGACCCCGAACCCGGTGATTGTCGACCCCGAGGAATATATCAACCAGGCAGAACAGATCATGCTCAGTAAAAAGATCACCACCATCCTTGTCGGCGCCGCTGATAGCAGGAGGGTGGATGGGGTGTATCAGATTTATAGTTTTTGATTTAGTTTTTATTAGTTGTATTAGTTGTACTGGTTGTATTAGTTGAATTAGGTACCTATAGGTGATCGAATTTACGCGGTGGATTTACGAAGTAAATCTGAAATTAAGCGTTATTGGTTGTCCCGATACCTATCGGGACAACCAATACCACCATCCCGATACCTATCGGGACAACCAATATAACCAATACAACCAGTACAACTAATACAACCAGTACAACTAATAAAACCACCAATGCCCCTTCACCTCGACCAAATGCAGCGCCAAATAGAGATACCTGCCCAACCGCAGCGGATCATATCTATTGTGCCTTCCCAAACCGAGTTGTTATTTGATCTTGGGCTGGATGCAGAGGTCATCGGGATAACAAAATATTGTGTGCACCCAAAGGAAAAGGTTAAAAGTGTTACCAAAATAGGCGGCACCAAGGACCTGAATATACCATTGATCAAAGCATTAAACCCCGATTTGATCATCGGCAATAAAGAAGAAAACGAGCGGGGGCAGGTAGAAGAACTGATGCAACATTACCCGGTTTGGATGAGCGACATCAGCGACCTGGAAAGTGCACTGGATATGATCCAAAAGGTAGGAGAAATTACTGACCGCTTAACCTATAGTCAGGATCTGATTACCAGCATCACCTACCAATTCAACAAACGAACGCAAAAACCACCCCAAAATCGTGTCGCTTATTTTATCTGGCGCAAACCCTATATGGTTGCCGGAAAGGGGACCTTTATTGATGATATGTTGCAAAAATGCGGTTTTATTAATGTTTTTGAAGTCGGACGGTATCCAGAAATAACACCAGCCCAACTTCAAACCGCAGATCCGCAACTGGTATTGCTGTCATCCGAGCCATACCCCTTTAAAGAAAAGCATATCCGTGAATTCCAGGCCATTTTACCCAGAGCAATCATCAAAGTTGTCGACGGTGAAATGTTTTCCTGGTATGGGAGCCGATTATTACAGGCCCCCCGTTATTTTGAGCAATTGATTGACTCACAATAATATCACTCCAAAAAAAAGCTTTCGGACTTAAGCGGACTTTCGGACTTTCCGACTCCAAACACAAAAACATTTTAATCTTACCGAAATAACCCTATCTTTGCCGACTCTGAAAATCCTAAATGCGGAAGTGGCGTAATTGGTAGCCGCACCAGACTTAGGATCTGGCGCTTCACGGCGTGGGGGTTCGAGTCCCTTCTTCCGCACATTTTAATTAAGGCTATCCGAAAGGGTGGCCTTTTTGTTTTTCTGGGTTTGGTTGATAATGCGACATTGCCTGTGTTTGTATTTAGCCCGTTATCGACCTCGTTTACTATCCGTTTGGTTTTTTAGGAAATAAAGATATATCTCAACCCTTTTCCATTACTTGTGATCACTGTTTATCAGTGATGGAATAAAATTCCCCCCGTCTGAGTAGCGGTTTCTACAGTTTGAGAAACCCTTACCCCTCAAAAAAATCAATTATTTGTTGTTCTGAAATTGTTTGGTACTGAACACAGGTTACTTAAACAAGTAGAAAATCATTCAGAACCTGTATTGATCAGCCTGGTGCCAGGGTTTTAGTACAGTTTTTCATTAATTCTATTTTGTATTTAAATACTTGAAAAACAGCTAGTTATTTAATTTTTTTATTTTTTTTAAATGGTTGTTAATTCTTTTTCAAGCGGCTGCTCAAAAACATCTATTTCAAATCAAGCGGCTGCCGGTTTTTTAAAAAAAAGAAGAATAATAATTGATACCTCCTTATTAAAAGATTAAAGCTTTGATGAGTTCAAACATAAATAGATACTATAAAAAAGAGTCAATGATGCAAATAATACAATATTTAAATCTATTGCCATATCCATACAGGATGCAGGCGATAAGCAATACAAGTAATGATACTTTATTTCATACCGCCGAGTCATTGCGGGAAGCATTGTTGATAGCTTTTATTTGGGGTAATACTGCTGAGGGACATAGCTATTGGAAAGAAGTATTTGAAATGGCAAGAGCTATCGACTGTGCTGCATAAAAAATAATTTCTTCTGTAAACAGCTCATTATAGCGGTTGAAAAATTCAACTCTTATGAGAACTTCTGCTGTAAAACAGTTTTTTTAATGAGTAAAACATCAAAAAACAGGCCCCGTTGCTCTTGCAGCTTCGGGGCCTGAACTTAAACCTTTTCACACACTTTCGGTAAAGGAAGTATCTACCTGAAATGTAATCAAATCAATCATTATTGCCTGAATATCGATATACCTTAATTGAGTAAAAGCTTATTTTTGAAAATTTTAGTTGATCAGGATCCGACAGAATAAAGAATAATAATACGACAATAACGTAATTAACCTGTAGCGTAATAATTTTATTATACTGTAGAGCTGCAAAAAAAAATCTCCGGGCAATACCGCCCGGAGATAAAAAATCACAAGAAAAAGCCTCTATTTTCTTGACCCAATTTTATGCAAATGAGTTCATCGAATATATTACTATTAGTAGTAGTATTTCATGGTACAATTTAGCCGCTTTTTTAAAAAGGAAATAAGGTTTTTCGCATTTTTAACGAAATCACGCTGGGTTATTGCTAAAAATTCAGACAACAAATTGATTTAAATCGGATGCTTGCATCGATAATATCTTCTGTCACTTAATTTGCCCGGACAGATATTATAGAACTTCGGCCAGGATGTGCCGAGAGCATATCGTTAAGAATTGAAAAAATAAAACTTGCGAGAAGTAGCTATTTTGAATGTTTTTGATTAGCCGAATGACTTAAAAACAAACCGGCAAAGATTATGCTAAAAACACCTCCTAATCCACCAATTAATGTATTGATGATATTGGCTTGGGCCAGCTGACAAAAAATTGCACTAATCAATAGAATACTGGCTAATGGGAAGGCATTCTTCATGACACATTTAAGGGGAAAAAATATTGACTTTGTCTAATTATAATTATTTTTAAAAGCATCAAATTTCTGTTTTTATGAGGATAAATAATATTACTTATTCGAGTAGTCTATAAGCGAATTTGATTTAAATCGAGTCAATAGATCGCTCATGATCCAGTATTGAATTTGAATTAAAATATTGATCTGCTTTTATTTAACAGGTGGAACTCACAAAGCGCTATTTAAACTAGTATTCTTCATTCCCTGAAAAATCTGCACTAAAATCCTGTGTTGTTCCTGATTTTGAGGTGATTTTTTTTATTGCTTGATCAAGATCATTTGCTGATTTAGTAAGATAGCCGATCATTTGTTTTAAATCTTTATTTTTTTTGAATTCATCAAATGATTCTATCAAGTTGCACAGGCCTAATATTCGCGATAATGGGGCTCGAACAATATGAGATTGTAACCAGGCAATATCCTTCAATTTTTTATTCTGATCCTTTACTGCATTAAATTGGTTTTGCCTTTCAGTAATATCATTGGTGATGATCAATATCGCACGATTACCCTGATAATCGATAGCTGTTGTATCAATTTCCAGATCTGCTTCTGATTTATCATCGCGAAGATATTTGAAGGTGGTTTTGAAATTAACAACTAATCTATCGTTCAGAATAGTTATGGATTCTTTTAGATTTTTAAATTCAGTCCTGGGAAGAATGTCTTTTAGCGATTTTGATTGAAATATATCCTTGAAATTGCCGAATATCTCAAGCGCAGCATTATTTACATCAATTATCTTAAATGTAACAATGTCTACAATCCACATTCCGGAAGGACTTAAATAAAAAAGCGACTGAAAGTCGTCCTGCGAATGTTTTAGTTTAATAAATTGTTTTTGCCGTTCAAGACTATAGAAAATACTTTTGGATAAATTTGTAGGATTAATTTCGTCTTTGAGTAGATAATCAGAGACGCCCAGCGTAAGTGACTTGATGCCAAAATTAAAATCTGAGTAACCAGTTAAAACAATTATTGGAATTTCAAGGTTTAATCCAACTATATCATTAATTAATTTCTCACCTGAATTATCCGGAAGCGAAAGATCCAAAAATATAATTTCAGGTTTATTTGAAGCGTTTACTATTGCGTTCAATGCATCTTTATAAGTTGATGCATTGCATATTTTTGCAAATGGAAATTTTTCAATAAGGCAATTTTCAATTAAGAAATAATCGCCTTGGTTATCCTCAATTACCAGAATATTTAAACCTTCATTAGCATTTTTCATTTTGTTGTTTTAAATCTCAACCCTAAAATGTGCCCAACCCAATGTTGTTGCTGTTGATTTAGTAGCCTTTGTTTTTGTAAAATTACTCGTACCTAATATAATAAATATTGACCGGACGTTTTGCTCCGGTTGCTAATTTTAAATGTACACTAATTTAGCCCTGTTTAATTTATTTAAACGAGTAATAAACGAGATTGAAATTTACGATGAAGAGAATAGGTTTGAATATTACCTGATGCCATCAGCAATTAATTAAAACACTACTAATAATGTTATCAAACAAATTGATATTGAGTGGTTTTTGTATAAAATAGTCTGGATGATATTCTTTTTCAAAAAATGTTTCTGATTCATATTGTGAACTCGTGAACATGAAAACAGGCAACTGAACCATTTTTGAGCTTTCTCTGATATGGGCCAATATTTCGAAGCCGTCCAGATCGGGTAAGTTTCTATCTAATATTATAAGATTAATAGGGGAGGTAGTTATACCAGAATTCTCTAAAAAAGTAAGTGCGGATGCGCCATCAGGACATACATGCAGCTCAGTAGTGTATCGACTACCTTTTAACAACTCTTTAGTGATTATAACATCACCGTCATTGTCTTCTACCAATAAAATATGTAGCTGTGCCATATTTACCTATTGAGTGGTATCGTAAAATAAAATTCCGAACCTATACCAAGCTCTGATTTTACCCAAATTTCACCTCCCTGATTCTCAATGATTTTTTTTATGATCGGTAAGCTATATGCGCTTAATTCAGTATCTGCTGTTACAGGATTAGCTTTTAATATCAAAAATAAATCTCTTAACTGCTTTGAATCAAGTCCCTTGCCATTGTCTTTGATGCAAAATACCCAAAAATTGTTCTTGTTTTCGCAGGTGATTTTTATTTTTGATGTTACTTCGATTTTAGCATTGTTAATACCAAAATCAATCAGGGTTTTAAATACCTGGGTTATTGGATTCCTGTAGTTTTTTAAAGTTGGCAAATTAACATATTCTATCTCAACCTTCTTATTATCAATTAATGATTTGTTTTCCTCAATAATTTCCTCAACCAGCGTATTAATATCAACATTCTCCATAATACCGTTTATGCGTCCAGCTCTGGAGTATTCGAGTAAATCAACAATCATATTTCGCATTCTATTTGCGCCATTAACTGCAAATTCAATATAACGTTTGCCGGATTCATCAACAGTATCCTGGTATTTTTTTTCCAGTAAATTCAGGAAACTGGTAATCATTCTCAAAGGTTCCTGAAGGTCATGTGATGCAGCATAGGCAAAACGCTCTAGTTCGGCGTTGGAGTTTGCGAGTATTTTTGCATGTTTTTGCAAATTCGCATTTGCGTTTTGAAGTTCTTCTTTTTGTTGTTTCGTTCGCTTTAATAGGGCTTGTAAATCTGCATAGTCAATTTCCTTCGATTGTATAAGATACAACATGTCAATCATTGGATCTTGAATTGAAAAATCATTAATTTCTAACTTGCTTTCTATTAATTCTTCTGTATTCGCAAACCATGGTGATCCACAAAACAATATCGTTGAGCTTTTTTCGACGTAGATCAATTCTCCTCTGAGTAGAAATTTTTGATCAGTGTTGGAAGTTAAGATGACAAGCTTCCCGGTAAAATCAGCTATTTCACAGAAGTGTTTAACCGATATTTCGGGTCTTTTGAAGCTAAACAAAGCAGTAAATGGCAGATGAACACGGTTTCCGATTAATTTAAACAAAGAAGGACCAATTGTTTCCACGACCATTTGGTCGTTGATCGTAAAATGGAATGGGAATAAATGGTTTAAAAATTCTTTATCAACAGCAGTAATCGATTCCTTAAACATATTCGATTTTAAATTCATCATGATCGTTTCCCCATTCCCTGCTTGCAACAAGCTCAATTTTAATCTCAGTTTCGAACATGGTACTCAGGCCCAGTAACAAACCGTAAACAAAAGACTGTAAACCTTTTCGTTTTGAGTGATAATGTAAATGTAAACCACCACTGTTTACGTTGGTTACCCTGAATTCTGGCGGCGTTAATTTTGGATAAATTAAAACTATTCGATCGTGAAAATTTGGTAGATTTAAAATGAACTCATGCAGGGTTTTTCCGCCGGCTTTCATCAGCCCATTATATTTTTCCCGCCCAGTTACTAATACCCACCATTTTCCAAATTCAATCAAAACCCGGTCGATCGTCATGTTCATTTCTTCGCTTACCGCCGTTGCTAATTTAAACGTAATATCGTCGTCGTAAGATTCGCTGCCTATGAAAAAATCTATCCCAACACCACTTCTCAATAAAATGGCGTTCCATTTTTCTTCGCTAAATCTGGCTTTGATTAATTCTTCAATTCCTTTATTTACAATCCCATACATCTTTACTGCAGCTATATAAAAATAACTATTGCAAAAAAACAATAAATAAAAACCAAATTCAATAAGTTATAAAATTGGGTTTTGCTAGCTTCTGCAACGACAATCGATGATTTATTAAATGCTTTTCGATTATTTGGCTAAGGTAAAACAAACTACGGCAATCTAAATGAGCGAAAAAGTTACTTATTTAAGTAGTATAATTTGCTTGCCGGGCGTTTTGATAATGTTGAACTTCGAAGGTCAAAACGTTATTGTTGTGAGGCTTACTTTATACGATTATTTAATAGTCGCTATTCCGTTTTTTTTGATGTGTCGGGTTATTTATCTGGTGATAATTTTTGATAAAGAAATGTCAGACTCGTAGAATCTTTTTGACACATCGCTCCTTCAGAAAAATATAATTGTTTCTTTTTCCATCCGGAGGTTGAAAGCATTTTTAATAAAAGTATATAAAATTATTACTGTTAAATGGGGGTTTACAAACTGCAAATAAAAAACGGAGAATCTAATGGGCAATACATAGTCATTTTATTCAAACGAAGCAGGTTTATATTTGGGCACAATTGGCGACGTGAGTTGGTTTTTGAAGGATCCGAGTTTGAGATTAACGATTATATTCTTCTGCTATGTAAGATCAGAGAAACAATTATAATGATAGAAAATAAATCTGATATAGACAACCTGGGGAACAGGTCAATTAAAACGCTTTATGATAGCTTGTAACAATTATTTTATTTGATAATTTGGTATATTTGATTAATCAATCTAAACGTTAAAAATCATATCCCTAATGCTAATAAAAATAGGCCTCATTGAAGACAATAATATTATCAGGAATAATTATGAAGATTATTTTAAGAGTTTTTCTGAGTTCAAAGTTTTATTTGCGGTAAGTGATTGGAAAAATCTATTTCAAATAAATAGTTCTCAGCAGCCTGATATTTTGCTTCTTGATCTAATGTTGCCCTCTGGCAACAGCTTAAAATCTATTCATAAGATCAAACAGTTATTCCCCTACTCCAAAATTGTTATTTTGTCGGCAATTGAAGACCCGGCTAGTTCGCAACTGGCATTTTCGAATGGAGCAGAAGGCTTCCTGTTAAAAACCAGCAGTTTAGATTATATCAGGGATTCGCTAATTAAAACTCATGGTGGTGGTACGCCGATTTCTCCTATGATTGCTAGTCACCTTATCGACGTAAAACATCAAAACCTAACAACCCAGATGATGCCTGGTCTTACAAAAAGAGAATTGGAGCTTTGCAATTTGGCGGTAACTGGTATGTCAAACAAAATGATTGCGAATGCTATGCATGTAACTTTTTTTACAATCAATCAG
>Ga0164297_10005307_pt1 | contig 11122 bp, 7 predicted proteins | sample GEODES058metaG_FD_113539 | JGI IMG/M metagenome (GOLD analysis project Ga0164297, IMG submission 113539) | Dystrophic lake water microbial communities from Trout Bog Lake, Wisconsin, USA - GEODES058 metaG | ecosystem: Environmental > Aquatic > Freshwater > Lake | place: USA: Trout Bog Lake...
ATGTCTCGATGAGCGAAGCCAATCGCGTGATCCCCGAAGCGATCGCGCGCGATGCGATCTACAACCTCGCCGATCACGTCGTCCTGCTCAACGCCAGCGAGGTCGTGCTCGCGCTGGAGGAACGGCGCAACGCGCTGCCGCTCAAGGACCTGCTGCGGATCAAGACCACCGGCGTCCACGTCAACGAAATCTCGACCTTCCTCGAACGCGAGACGGGCCGTGTCGACCTGCAGAGCGTCAATCCGAGCTGGCTGATCTTCTCCGACGGCTTTTCGTCGGGGCGGATGCTGTCGGGCGTGTTCAAGCGGCTGTTCGACATCTTCGCGAGCGCGCTGCTGCTCATCCTCGTCGCGCCGATCATCATCGCGACGGCGATCGCGATCAAGCTGGAAAGCAAGGGGCCGGCCTTTTACCGCCAGCGCCGCGTCGGGCTCTACGGTGTCGGGTTCGACTGCATCAAGCTGCGCTCCATGCGGCAGGATGCCGAAGTCGGCGGCAAGGCCGTGTGGGCGGAAAAGGACGACCCGCGCATCACGCGGATCGGGCGCTTCATCCGCAAGGTACGGATCGACGAGCTGCCGCAATGCTGGTCGGTGCTGAAGGGCGAAATGAGCTTCGTCGGGCCGCGCCCCGAACGCCCGCAATTCGTCGAGGATCTGGAGCAGCAGCTCAATTATTATGCCGAGCGTCACATGGTGAAGCCGGGCATCACCGGTTGGGCGCAGATCAATTATCCCTATGGCGCGTCGATCGAGGACAGCCGGCAGAAGCTGGAATACGATCTCTATTACGCCAAGAATTATTCGCCGTTCCTCGATCTGCTGATCATCCTCCAGACGATCCGCGTCGTGTTGTGGCCGGAGGGCGCGCGCTAGGATGGTCGCCGCGGTGGTGATCCTGTGGGGCCATGCGCGCGCGGCGCTGCTGTTCGCGGGGCTGGCGCTGTCGCAGGTGCGCGCCGGGATGGCCAGCGTACCGCGCACCGCCTTTCTCGCCGCACTCGGGCTGACCGCGCTATGGGCGCTGGCGATGGCCGGGATCGGCAGTGGCGACGTGGTGACCTGGATCGCGGAATCGCTGCGCAATCTGGGGTGGCTGGGCTTCATGTTCGCGCTGCTTCGTCGCGATACCGCGCGCCGCGCCAAGGCAGTGTCGACGATCTATGGCGTCATCGCGCTCGTCGCGCTTGCGGGGATCGGGCTCGCGGTGTTCCAGAAGTCGGTCGACCCGGCCATTGCCACGGCCGTCATGTCGGCGCGCGTCGTGTTGCGGATGATGGTCGCGGTCGGCGCGTTGGTGCTGGTCAACCATCTCTATGCCATCGTCGCGCCGGGCGCGCGGGGCGGTATCCGCATGGCGGTGATCGCCCTGGCGACGATGTGGCTCGCCGACCTTGCACTATACACCGTCGCCTATCTCGGCGGCGACTGGCCGCAGACGCTGATCGCGGCGCGCGGGATCGTGATGGCGGCAATCGTGCCGATGCTGGCGATCGCGGTGCATCGCAACGGCGACTGGACGCTCAACGTCTCGCGCACCGTCACGTGGCAATCGCTGACATTGGTCGCGCTGACGATCTACGCGATGGCGACGGTGGTGGTGATCAGCGCCATCGAGACGTTCGGCGGCGGCTATGCCCGGCTGGCGCAGACCGCCTTCGTGTTCGGATCGGCCGCCGCATTGCTGACCCTGCTGTCGTCGCCGGCGATCAAGGCATGGCTGCGCGTGATGGTGGCGAAGCATCTGTTCCGGCATCGTTACGATTATCGCGCCGAATGGATGCGTTTTACCGAGACGCTCGGCGTGCCCGGCGAAAGCGCGCCGCCGCTGGAGGCGCGCATCGTCAAGGCGGTGGCCGACCTGACCGATTCGCCCGCTGGCCTGTTGCTCGTCGCCGATGGCAATGCGCTGTCGCTCGGCGCCGAATGGCAATGGCCGGGCGACGCGCCGGCCAGCACGGCGGGCGACGCGCTCGTTCGGTTCCTGGCCGATGGCGCGCATATCGTCGAGCTCGACACCGTGCGGGCCGGTCACACGACGCGCGACGAACTCGCCGCGGTGCCGCAATGGATGCTCGACCATCATGCCGCCTGGGCGGTGGTGCCGCTGGTTCATGTCAACGCATTGATCGGGGCGATCCTGCTGGCGCGGCCGCCGATCGACCGGCGGCTGGACTGGGAGGATTTCGACCTGTTGCGCATCGCCGGGCGCCAGGTCGCGAGCTATCTGGCGGAGGCGCGGGCGCACGAACAACTCGCCGACGCGCGGCGCTTCGACGAATTCAACCGCCGCTTCGCCTTCATCCTGCACGACGTGAAGAATCTGGTCAGCCAGCTCACCCTGGTCGCGCGCAACGCCGAACGACACGCCGACAATCCCGCCTTCCGCGCCGACATGATCGCCACGCTGCAGGATTCGGCGGGCAAGATGAACGATCTGCTCGCGCGTCTGTCGCAGCATCATTCCGCTCGCGCCGACGATCCGCAGGCGGTCGAGCTGATGCCGCTCGCCCAGCGCGTCGCGAAGGCGCGGGGGGGTAGCCATCCGGTGATCGTGTCCGGTATGCGCGACGCACTGGCGGTGGCCGACGCCGGACGGCTGGAACAGGCGCTCGGTCACTTGATCCAGAACGCGGTCGAGGCGAGCGCGTCGGGCGAACCGGTCTCGATCACGGTGGGCCGCGCATCGATCGAAGTCGCCGACCGCGGCGCGGGCATGAACGCGGCCTTCGTGCGCGATCATCTGTTCCGGCCGTTTGTGTCGACCAAGCAGGGCGGCTTCGGGATCGGCGCGTTCGAGGCTCGGCAGGTCGTCCAGGCGATGGGCGGCACGCTCGACGTCGTCAGCCGCGAAGGCGAGGGCACGCGGTTCACCATCACCCTACCGGCGACGCTGGCGCCGCCACATCTGGAGCGCGCGGCGTGACCAAACCGAAGCTGTTGATCGTCGAGGACGATGCCGGATTGCAGCGCCAGCTGCGCTGGGCGTACGAAGGCTATGACGTGATCGTCGCGAGCGATCGCCGCGAGGCGATCGACGCGGTGCGGGCCGAAGAGCCGGCAGTGGTGACGCTCGATCTCGGGCTGCCGCCCGACCCCGACGGCGTGACCGAAGGCTTCGCGACGCTGGCCGAGATCCTGCGGTTGAAGCCCGACACCAAGGTTATCGTCGCCAGCGGCCATGGCGCGCGCGAGAGCGCCTTGCGCGCGATCGGCGAGGGGGCGTGGGATTTTTACCAGAAGCCGATCGACATCGACGCGCTGGGCCTGATCGTCGCGCGCGCGTTTCACGTCCATGCGCTGGAGGCGGAGAACCGCCGGCTCGCCGCATCGCCGACCGCGGCGCTGGGCGGGCTGATCACTGCGGCGCCCGAAATGCTCAAGGTGACGAGCATGATCGAACGCGTCGCGGGTGCCGACGTGTCGGTGATGCTGCTGGGCGCGAGCGGCACCGGCAAGGAAGTGCTGGCGCGCAGTCTCCACAAGGCGAGCGGTCGCAAGGGCGAGTTCGTCGCGATCAACTGCGCGGCGATCCCCGAGACGTTGCTGGAAAGCGAGCTGTTCGGCCACGAAAAGGGCGCGTTCACCGGCGCGGTGAAGACGACCGAGGGCAAGATCGAGCAGGCCGACGGCGGCACGCTCTTTCTCGACGAAATCGGCGACGTGCCGCTGCCGCTACAGGTCAAGCTGCTGCGCTTTCTGCAGGAACGGGTCATCGAGCGGATCGGCGGGCGCAAGGCGATCCCGGTCGACGTCCGCATCGTCTGCGCCACGCACCAAGACGTCGACGCGATGGTCGCGAGCGGCGGTTTCCGCGAAGACCTCTATTACCGCTTGGCCGAAATCGTGGTGCGCATCCCGAGTCTTGCCGAACGCGCGGGCGACGCGGCGTTGCTCGCGAAGCATTTCCTCCACCGCTATGCGAAGGCAATGAGCCGGCCCGTCACCGGCCTGTCGCCCGACGCGCTGACGGCGATCGACGGCTGGGGCTGGCCGGGCAATGTCCGCGAGCTCGAGAATCGCATGAAGCGCGCCGTCATCATGGCCGACGGTAAGCACGTCACCGCCGCCGATCTCGACCTGGGCGGCAAGGACGAGCCCGACCCGATCAACTTGAAGACGGTGCGCGAGACCGCCGACCGCAAGGCGATCCGCCATGCGCTCGCGCGGGCCGAGGGCAATATCTCGAACACCGCCAAGCTGCTCGGGATCAGCCGCCCGACGCTCTACGACCTGCTCAAGAGCTATGATCTCCATGCTTGAGCCGCGCCATCAATCAGCGTTCCCCCGCCTGCGCGGGGGAACAGTATCAAGCTGGGACTTCCAATGAAGACGCTGACCAAGGCCATTCTGGGTGGCGCCGCCACTTTCGCCGCGCTCGCCGGCGTCACGCTGTCGCTGGCCACGCCCGCCCATGCCGACGGCGCGGTCGCCAAGCACGACCTCGTGCTCAGCCTCGGCCTGCTGACCGACGGCAATTTCAACGCGGCGCGGTCCTATGCCGAGAAGGCGATCAGGGCCGACCCGAAATGGGGACTGGCGCACGCGATGCTGGCGCGGACGTATCTCGCGCTGGGCGACGGTGTCGGCGCCGAGGCCGAACTGGGCCGCGCCGCCGCCAACGGATTCGACATGACGCGCGGGCATCAAATGCTCGCTCAAGCCTGGTTGCTGCAAGGCGACGCCAAGCGCGCGCTGGCCGAAGCGGCAAAGGCCGACCCACGGTTCGGCGGCTACGCGGCGCGAGTCACGGCCAAGGCGCTGGCGATGCAGGGCAAGTCGCCCGATGCGATCGCGCTGCTCGGCGAATTGCTCGATGCCGACCCGAGCAATTCCTATGGCTGGTCCGACCTCGCGCGCATCCGCTACAATGCCGGCGACGTTGCGGGGGCGACCGCCAACGCCACGCGCGCGGTATCGCTCGACCAGGGCAATCTGGAAGCGCTAACCCTGCGCGGGACGTTGATGCGCGAGCAATACGGCCTGACCGCCGCGGTGCCGTGGTTCGAAGGTGCGCTGAAGCGTGACGCTTACTACTTCCCGGCGCTGATCGAATATGCCGCGACGCTGGGCGACATGGGCCGCTACAACGACATGCTCGGCGCGACGCGCAAGGCACTGGCGGCGCGACCCAACAATCCGCAGGCGCTCTACCTCCAGGCGGTGCTTGCCGCGCGGGCGCAGAATTACGATCTCGCGCGCAACCTGATGCAGCGCACCGGCGGCGCGATCGACGACCAGCCGGGCGTGTTGCTGCTCGGTGGCGCGCTCGATTATCAGGCTGGCGGTTACGAACAGGCGATCGAGAAGTGGCGTGAACTCGTCGGTCGCCAGCCGATGAACGTGACTGCGCGACGCCTGCTCGGTGCAGCGTTGCTGCGCTCGGGCGACGCGAAGGGGGCGCTCGACGTGTTGCGCCCGGTTGCGTTGCGCGGCGATGCCGACAGCTACACGCTCGCCTTGGCCGGCCGTGCGTTCGAAGCGAACGGCGAGCGTGACTGGGCCGCCAAGTATCTCGATCGGTCGGCATGGCCGGCGACGGCGGGGGCGACCCCGTTCGGCTCCGACGACGGCCTCGCCGTGCTCGCCAGTGCGGCCGGCAACGATCCCGGCAATCCGGTGGCGATGGTCGGCATGATCCGCGGGTTGATCGACGCGGGGCAGGCAGGCAGCGCGCTCGACAAGGCCAAGGCGCTCGCTGCGGCCAATCCCGGCGCGCCGGCCGCCCACCTGCTGGTCGGCGACACATTGATGACAATGGGCCGGTTCGGCGACGCGGCGGCGGCCTATGCCCGCGCCGGCAATATCAGGTTCGACGAAGCGACGATGCTGCGGATGGTCGACGCGCTCGACCATGCCGGGCGCCGTCCGGACGCGTCGCGCGTGCTGGCGCTGTTCGTCGGCCAGCATCCGGAGAACGTTCCCGCGCTGCGCCTCGTCGCGCACTGGGAGATCGCGGCAGGCGATTGGGACGGCGCGATCGGCACGCTGGAAGACCTGCGGTCGCGCGTCGGCTCGCGCGATGCCGGGCTGCTCGCCGAACTGGCCTATGCCAGTACCGGCGCGCAGAATGTCGACGATGCGCTCGATTACGGCGCGGCAGCCTATGCGATCGCCCCGATGAGCCCGGCGGCGGCAGACGCCTATGGCTGGGCGTTCTACGCGTCCGGCGACAGCGACAAGGCGAAGGATCTGTTCGAGAAAGCGGCACTGATGGCGCCGCATCAGCTGGGCATTCGCTGGCACCTGGCCCAGGCCTATGCCGATCTCGGCCGCAATGCCGAGGCTAAGGCGCAGATAGCGCTCGCGCTCGGCGATCCGTCGTTCACCGATCGCGCCCCGGCGCAAGCGTTGCTCAAGACGCTGGGCTGATCGCGACCGCTTGTGTAACGGAAGCGCAATGACCGATCCGCTCGACCGCATCGCCGCCGCGCTGGAGCGCATCGCACCGCCCGCACCCATCGATGCCGATCCGCTGGCGCATCCGGCCTATGTCTGGCGCGACGGCGGCTTGGCGGCGGCGCGCGCCTTCGCCCCGCTACCGCTCGACCTGCTGTTCGGGATCGACGCGCAGAAAGCGGCATTGGTCGAGGACTTTCGGCGACTGGCGGCGGGACATGCCGCACAGGACGTCCTGCTGTGGGGTGCGCGCGGGAGCGGGAAGTCGGCGTTGGTTAAGAGTGCCGTCGCGGCAATCCAGGCCGAAGGGTCGGCGATCGCCCTGATCGAGGTCGCACGGATGGACGGGTTGCGCGCCTTGTTCGACCGGATCCATGGCCTGTCGCGCGCCTTCGTCCTGTTCCTCGACGATCTCGGGTTCGATGCGGCCGCCGACGCCCGTGTGTTGCGCTCGTTGCTGCAGGGCGGGGCGGAAGCGCGGCCGGCCAACGCGCGTCTGGTGGTGACATCGAACCGCCGCCACCTGGTTCCCCGCGACATCGCCGAACAGGAAAGCGCGATCAATCCGCGCGACAGCGTCGACGATCATCTAGCGCTGGCCGATCGGTTCGGGCTGAGCCTGGGTTTCCACGTGCTCGACCAGGACGGCTATCTCGCCATCGTGCGTGCCCATGCCGATCGCTTTGGCCTGCCGTTCGATGCGGACGAAGCGGTCGGCTGGGCGACGCGGCGCGGCGGGCGATCGGGGCGGGTGGCCTGGCACTATGTCACCGACCTTGCCGGGCGGTCGGGACGCGGGCTACCTTTTTGATTGATCGGGATTAAGTAAGGGCCGGATCGGGTTGACTTTCGTAGGTGTAACGATGCCGAATGTCGTTGTGGCGCGCATTGGTGAACTCGACCTGCCGGATCGGCTCTATCCCGCCTTGCCGCGCTGGCTGACGCAAGTCGCGTCCGCTCTGCTCTGCGTCGGCGCGGGCGGCCTGCTTCGCATCCTGATCAATCTGGTCGCGCCGGGTTCCGCGATCTTCGTGCTGCTGTTGCCGATGATCATGGTCGCGACCCTGTTCGCGCGTTGGCAGGCCGGACTGCTGACGGCGCTGATTTCGGTGACCTATTCGTTTTATTATATCTATCTGCCCAATCCGACGAGCGCGGTCTCGCCATGGATGACCTTGTTCGCGATTTCCGTCGCTGCGCTAATCACGATCGCCCTGGCAGAGATCTTTCGGCGCGCGGTCCGCCAGGCGTCGGTCGAACGCGACCGTCAGATCGCCGATCGCGACCTGATGCTCGCCGAGTTCGAACATCGCGTGAAGAACAATTTCGCGATCGTCGCCAGCATGCTTGATATCCAGCGCCGACGCGCCGGCGACACCGCCGCCGGTGAGGCGCTGAACGCCGCGATGATGCGCGTCGACAGTATCGCGCGGGCGCATCGCCACCTCTATCGCGACGGCCGCGGCAGCGAAGTGAACGTCCAGGACTATCTGAGCGATCTGTGCGGTGCGTTGGCCGATGCGCTGCTGTTGCGGGGTGGCGTCACGCTGGAATGCGATGTCGATCCGGCACCGATCCAGCGGGATCATGCCGTGTCGAGCGGACTGATCGTCAACGAATTGGTGACCAACGCCGCCAAGCATGCCTTCGACGGGCGCGAACGCGGCACGATCAAGGTGTCGTGGAAACGCCGGAGGGAAGGCGGATGGCGGCTGACCGTGGCCGACGACGGCGGCGGCATGCCGCCTGGGCCGAAGCCGGTGCGTAAGGACGGCGGGCTGGGCCAGCGGCTGGTCGAAGCGTTCGCGCATCAGGCAGGCGGCACGCTGACGACTGCCAGCGACAGCACCGGCACGCAAGTAATGATGGACGTGCCCGATTGATCGAACGCCGCGGGCGTGCGTTGGCCAATGCATGCAACGAACATGGTTCATCACCAATCCGCACGCGGGATCGTCGGACGCCGCCGCGACCGACGCGATCCTAGCGGCTTTTGCCGAATGCGGGCAGACGGGGGTCGGGCGGACCGACTTTCCCGATGACGCCCTGCCGACCCCCGCCGCGCTGGCGCAAGCCAATGCCGATACCGTCGTATTGTTCGCCGGCGACGGCACGATCAACGCGGCGGTCTGCGCACTGGCCGATTGGGATGGCGCGATCCTGGTGCTGCCCGGGGGCACGATGAACATGCTCGCCAAGTCGCTCCACGGCGATGCCGGGCCGGCCGACATCGTCGTTGCGGCACATCGGCACGGACGCCGGATCGCGCTGCCGTTCGTCGCCGCGGGCGAGCATCGCGCGCTGGTCGGCCTGATCATCGGGCCGGCGGCGAACTGGTATCGGGCCCGCGAAAGCATCCGCAAGCGCCGGCTGGCGGCCCTGTGGCCGACCATCTGCCAAGCTTGGCGGCGAACGTTTGGCCGGGGCGTCCGCCTAGCCGGCGCGCCGGGCTTTCCGCCGCAAGCGCAGGCCGCCTATGTCCGCCCCGACGGCGACGAGCTTGCCGTGATGGCGATTGATGCGCGCGACTTCGGGTCGATCGCCAACCTCGGCTGGAACCTGATCACTGGCGACTGGGTTGCTGCCCATGCCGTGACCGAGCGCCGAACCGAGCAATTGACCCTGGCCGAACGCTGCCCCGTCCTCGCGCTCTTCGATGGCGAACCGGTGACGCTGGACCCCGCGACCGTGATCAGTGCCGGGCGGACGCGCGACCAGTTCATCGCGACGAAGGATGCGGCATGATTCGACTGTTCCACGTCAGCGACGTTCATTTCGGCCGCGAGGATAAGGCTGCGGTCGCGTGGTTCGACGCGCTGGTCGCCGCCGAACAGCCTGATGCGGTGGTGATGACCGGCGACCTGACGATGCGCGCGCGCAGCCGCGAGTTCGAGGCGGGGCTAGATTGGCTCAAGTCGCTGAACCGGCCCGTGACGCTCGAGGTCGGCAATCACGACTTGCCGTATTGGAACCTGCTCGATCGGATCTTTCGGCCCTATCACCGCTATCACGTGATCGAACGGATCATCGAACGGCCGCTCGACTTGCCGGGGGTGACGATCGTGCCGCTCAAGACGACCCGGCGCGCGCAATGGCGATGGAATTGGTCGAAGGGCTATGTCAGTCGCAAGGCGCTGGCGAAGACGCTGGCGTTGATCGCCGAGGTGCCGCAGGAGCGCCTGATCTTCGTCGCGGCGCATCACCCCTTGATCGAACCGCACACCAGGGCGTCGGCGCAGACGCACCGCGGGGCGGAAGCGATCGCGGCGCTGACGGCGGCGGGGGCGGACGCCGTGCTGACGGGCCATGTCCACGACGCGTTCGACATCGAGCATAAGGTGGAGGCGCGGACGATCCGGATGATCGGCGCGGGCACGTTGTCCGAACGCACGCGCGCGGACCCGCCCTCGTTCAACGAAATCCGCATCGACGATGGCGCGTTCGCGGTGGTGTGCCGCCAGATGACGCCGCAGCCCGACGAGATGCTGCGGGTCGAGAAGCCGTCAGCTGCTTAACTGCGTCCCTTGTGAAGGGAGCGGTTAGGGGTGGGTATGAGGCTGGGCGAAGCGTTCCCTTGCCGGTCGACCCACCCTCGACCCTTCGTTCCAGGCAGGAGAGTCTGTGGCGGAGGGGTTGAGGTGTGCGGAATTCCCATTACGCTGCCTGCATGCGCCATGCTCTTGCTCTTTTCCTCGCCGCGCCGCTGCTGGTCAGCGCTGCGCCCTCTTACCAATCGCGCGTCGCGGCGGTGCTGGCGAAGACGCCGCTGATCGACGGGCATAACGATTGGGCGGAGACGCTGGCGGAGAAGGCCGGCGATGCGCGCTGGACGATGGACCTGACCAGGCTCGACCCCAAGCAATACAATACCGACATCACGCGGCTGCGCGCGGGGCGAGTGGGCGGGCAATTCTGGTCGGTCTATGTGTCGGCTAGCTTGCCGGGGCCGGAACAGGTCAAGGAAACGCTCGACCAGATCGCGCTGATGAAGGAGATTTTCCGGCGCTATCCGACGGTTTTCGCGCAGGCGACCACCGCCGCGGACGTTCGCCGTATCCATGCGCAGGGCAAGATCGCCAGCATGTTCGGGGTCGAGGGCGGGGGCCAGATCGACGGCAGTTTCGCGGTGCTGCGCGCCTATCGCGCGCTCGGCGCATCCTACCTGACGCTGACGCATTCGAAGACGATCGACTGGGCGGATTCGGCGACCGACGATCCCAAGCATGCCGGCCTGACGACGTTCGGCGAGGCGGTCGTGCGCGAACTCAATCGGCTCGGCATGCTGGTCGACCTCAGCCATGTGAGCGAGGACACGATGATCGACGCGATCCGCGTGTCGAAGGCGCCGGTGATCTTCTCGCATTCCTCGGCCCGCGGCGTCGACGATTCGCCGCGTAACGTGTCCGACAAGGTGCTCAAGCTGGTCGCGGCGAATGGCGGAGTCGTGATGGTCAATTATGCGCCGGGCTATGTATCGGAAGCGCGGCGGCGCTGGGACGCGGACCGCAATGCCGAGCGCGGCCGCTATTATTCGCCGCCCTATGGCGGGCTCTATATCGGCCAGCCCGACCGCGCCAAGGCAGCGCTGGCCGAATGGGAACGCCAGCATCCGCGTCCCGTCGTAACGTTGAGCCAGGTCGCCGACCATATCGAATGGATCGTGAAGGTGGCGGGGATCGATCATGTCGGGCTTGGCGGCGACCTCGACGGCACCGGCGGCGATC
>Ga0164297_10005308_pt1 | contig 11120 bp, 9 predicted proteins | sample GEODES058metaG_FD_113539 | JGI IMG/M metagenome (GOLD analysis project Ga0164297, IMG submission 113539) | Dystrophic lake water microbial communities from Trout Bog Lake, Wisconsin, USA - GEODES058 metaG | ecosystem: Environmental > Aquatic > Freshwater > Lake | place: USA: Trout Bog Lake...
GCTGTATGCATCTCCAACCCTAAACACCGAAATTGCTCAATTGAGTTGAATGCAAAAAAAACAAAATTACCGCCAGCAAAATGCTCACGCGAACAAGGCAGCGGCTTCTCAAAATGCATTCCAATCTCAATTAGCTAAGGCTTACGCACTGCATCAGCAAGGTCAACTTGAAGCTGCAAAAATTTCCTATTTGGATGCGCTAAAGCTTAATCCTCAAAATTTTGATGCACTGCAATTAATCGGCACCCTATGTGTACATATGCGACAAAGTGCTGAGGCTCTAGCCTATTTTGACAAAGCTATTGGATTGAACGCCAAAAATCCGAGCGTGTTCAACAACCGAGGCCTAGTGCTGATGGATCTTAAGAATCCAGCACTTGCAATTCAAAGTTATGAAACAGCAATTTCACTGAAGCACGATTACCCAGAAGCTCATGCAAACAAAGGCAATGCTTTACAAGCCACTAACCATTTGGCTCAGGCTGTAGCGAGTTATAAATGGGCCATAGCACTAAGGCCGGAATATGCAGACACCTATAACAACTTCGGAGTTGTCCTTCATAAGCTAGGGGCCTATGAGCTTGCAATCAAAAGCTACACCTGTGCATTAAAATTAAATCCAAACTATGCACAGGCCTATTACAACGCAGCCAGGGTCTTCAAAGATCTCGGTGACTTGGCAACGGCGCTCAGGTACTATAACAGCGCAGTTCAACTTAACTCCAATTACCTTGACGCATACAACAACAGAGGAAATATTCTCTTAGAGTTAAAAGACTTCGAAGGCGCTATTGAGAGTTTTGATCAAGGCCTTGGATTAAACCCTAACGCGCCCCAATTGCACAACAACAAGGGTAATGTGTACCGCGAATTAAAACGCTTTGATGACGCCATCCATTCATATACCAGAGCTATTCAAATCTACCCAAAGTACGCTGACGCTCATAATAATTTAGGCAATATCTTTCAAGATTTAAAGCGCTTTAATGACGCACTGATTTGCTACAACCAAGCGCTCGCTCAAAATCCTAATTTTGTAGACGCCTTAAACAACAAGGGGGTTGTACTTAGAGAATTAAAACAAATTCAAGAGGCAGTTTTTTGCTACAAGACAGCACTCCTCATCAATCCTCAGTTTGCTCAAGGGTACTTCAATTTAGGTAATGCGTTTAAGGAATTAGACAGCTCGTTGCTTGCGCAGATCAACTACCAGCGAGCGCTCACCGTAGACCACAAGTATCAAAGCGCCAAGTGGGCAATAGCACTGCTAAATATACCAACATACATTAACTCTAACGAACAACTGGAGGAGTCTCGCGCTGCATTGAATCGTGCCCTTGTCGCACTCTCAAAAGAATGTGGCGATACAGATTTTTTGAATGCATACCAAAGCATTGGCGTACACCAACCCTTTTACCTTGCTTATCAAGAACGCAACAACAAAGAGTTAATGATGCAATACGGGCAAATCTGCCATAGGGTGATGACCCAGTGGGAAAGCACATGGAGGGCAGAGCTCCAAAATAGTACTCGAAAATACTCACTAATTGATCAGCCAAACACGCAAACCGCAGCGGCTTTCACCGCTAATATGCGTCCTAAAATCAAGCTCGGCATCATCAGCGATCAAATACGGTATCACTCCGTATGGAATGCTATTACTAAGGGATTGGTTGAGCATTTAAACCCTGAAAACTTCGAAATTCATATTTTCTACTTGGGAACTCTTAATGATGAGCAAACTGATTTTGCAAAATCAAAAGCAACATCCTTCACCCAGAATTTACCAACACTAAAGGACTGGGCTAATTCTGTTTTAAGCAAAGAATTAGATGCACTGCTCTACCCGGAGATTGGCATGCACGCGCTGACCCTTCAGTTGGCTCACCTAAGGCTGGCCCCTTTGCAAATGGTGAGCTGGGGTCATCCACAAACAACGGGAATTGAGACTATTGACTACTTTATTTCCTCAGAGGACTTTGAGGACTCTCAATCGCAAAATGCGTATAGCGAGAAGCTCTTTAATTTACCCTCCTTAGGCTGCACTTACGCAGAACTGCAAATTCAACCAAAAACTGTTGATCTTATTGATAATGGAGTGGGAGATGACTCTGTCAAGCTTTTATGCCCAGGTGCTTTGTTTAAATATTCACCCGAATATGATTGGACTTTTGCAGCCATAGCAAAAGCTCTTAAGGAGCAAACCAACACGCATACTACGCGAGCTGTTAGCGCCCCTCAATATCAGTTCCTATTTCTCTACCGGGACCCAGCTGCCTGTGAGCTTTTTAAGCAGCGACTTGAAAAATCATTTGAATCCAAAGCTTTAGATATCAGAGAGTGGGTCGTTTTTTTGCCTTGGATGAACCCACAGTCCTTTTACGCCCTTATGCATAAATGTGACCTCTTCTTGGATACGCTCGGCTTCTCAGGCTTTAATACAGCAATGCAAGCAGTTGAATGCGGACTGCCGCTTGTTGCGAAAAGTGGTCGTTTTTTAAGGGGTCGATTCGCAAGTGCGATCTTAAACAAGCTAGAGCTCAAACAATGCATCGCCTCTTCAGACCAAGATTACGTTGAAAAGGTTGTCAAACTTGCAAGCAACCCAGATATTCGTTCCACTATTCGTTCGCGACTGATTGCTCAGCGCCACAATCTGTTCAGTGATTTAGAGCCAGTAAGAGCATTTGAAAAGTTTTTAGCTTCCAAATGCGCCTAGCGTGCGTTTGTTTACACCTCAGGTAAGCGGCTCAAAAGTCCACTTAGACTCGCACCCTACCCCACATTGGGCACATTACAGATACTGATTTTGGAATGTTTTGCTTGAATTGGTCACAAAAAACAATACCAAAGTGACAATTGCTTATTTTTGTAGCCAAGGAGCTAATCTTTCCACGATAATCTAGGGTTACAGTCAAAAAGACTACTTTCTCTTTATACGTCTTAATGGATTTTTTATGAGTTTACAGTGCGGCATCGTCGGTTTACCCAATGTGGGCAAGTCCACCCTTTTTAATGCGCTTACCAAAGCGGGTATTGCAGCTGAGAATTATCCGTTTTGCACGATTGAACCCAATGTGGGCGTGGTCGAAGTTCCTGACTCACGCTTGAAAGACTTATCCGAGATTGTCAAACCTGAGCGCGTTGTCCCCGCTATCGTAGAGTTTGTGGACATTGCGGGTCTGGTCGCGGGAGCCAGTCAAGGCGAGGGACTCGGAAACCAATTCTTAGCACACATCCGTGAAACGGACGCCATTGTTAACGTTGTTCGCTGTTTTGAAGATGACAACATTATTCACGTTGCCGGGAAAATCGACCCCATTTCGGATTTAGAGGTTATTCAAACTGAGTTATGTTTAGCAGATTTGGGGACCGTTGAGAAATCAATTGCTCGTTACACCAAGGCAGCCAAATCAGGCACTGATAAAGAAGCGATCAAACTCGTGCCACTTCTCACTGCCTGCCAAACAGCATTAAATCAAGGCCATCCCGTTCGCACTTTGCCATTTTCTGCTGACGAGTGGGCTATGCTAAAACCGTTTTGCTTAATCACAGCTAAACCTGCCATGTTTGTTGGTAATGTGAGCGAGGACGGGTTTGAAAACAATGACTACTTAAAACGACTTCAAGCCCTCGCTGAATCACAAAAAGCACCTATGGTTGCAATCTGCGCAAAAATGGAAGCTGACATGAGCGATATGGATGATGCTGAGAAAGAACTCTTTTTATCCGAAATGGGACAAAGCGAGCCTGGATTGAACAGACTCATACGAGCAGCTTACGAGTTGCTTGGGCTACAAACTTATTTCACCGCTGGGGTCAAAGAGGTTCGTGCATGGACCATACACAAAGGCGACACAGGCCCCAAAGCAGCAGGCGTCATTCATACGGATTTTGAAAAAGGCTTTATTCGAGCTCAAACCATTGCTTTCTCGGACTTCATTACTTTCAAAGGCGAGCAAGGCGCTAAAGACGCTGGAAAAATGCGAGCTGAAGGTAAGGAGTATGTAGTACAAGACGGGGACGTCATGAATTTCTTATTCAGTCCATGATTTTTAGGACATGCATAAATGTATCTGAGAGTTGCGATTGATGGGTTGGCAGATCAAAGGCCAGAGGCAATGAGTTTTTGAACTGCGTCTACAGCATTAGACCTTACACGTCAACAGCATTAATGGATGAAACAGTGTTTATTTATTTGTCATCCTCCATTTGAGCAATTTGAGCAAATAGCTCCATTAATCCTTAAGTAACAACATTTTGAACTAAAGAATCCTTCCTGTGTATACGGGGAAATTCTCAGCAGTTTTGAATATTTTTTTACCCTAGGTAACGACTATTTAGCCTGTGTACTCGCTACAATCGTGCCTACTTTTTAAGCAATTCATCTACGCCTACTTTAATGCAACTGGGTAATCACTTTACTGAAAACAATATATTTGTTGCCCCCATGGCTGGAGTAACGGATCGCCCTTTCAGGACCCTTTGCAAAAAACTGGGTGCAGGCTACGCCGTCAGTGAGATGGTCACCTCAAGGCCCGACTTAATCAATAGCGCTAAGACACAAAGGCGTTTGAATCATGAGGGTGAATCCGGCCTGATTGCTGTTCAAATTGCGGGCACAGAACCCCAGGCAATGGCTGATGCTGCTTTATTTAACATCCAGCGCGGAGCCCAAGTTATAGATATTAATATGGGCTGCCCAGCCAAGAAAGTCTGTAACAAGTGGGCCGGTTCAGCGTTGATGCAAGACGAGGGTCTTGCAGCAAACATAATTGAGGCCGTGGTTGAGGCATGCTCCAGCGAGAATGTACCTGTCACACTCAAAATGCGCACTGGGTGGAGTGAGGAGGTCAAAAATGCAAGTCGGATTGCGCTCCTAGCGCAAAACATCGGCGTTCAAATGATCACGATACACGGCAGAACCCGTGAACTTGGATACAAAGGTTTTGCAGAATACGACACGATCAAACACGTTAAATCTATTCTAAGAATACCGGTTGTAGCTAACGGTGACATAGACACACCGGAGAAAGCTGCGCTCGTGCTCGCTCAAACCGGAGCTGATGCGGTAATGATTGGGCGCGCAGCTATGGGTAGGCCTTGGATATTCAGAGAAATCACGCATTTCCTAGAAACGGGGAGACTACTCGCTTCCCCGCTTATCGCAGAAGTTAAGACCTTGATGCTTGAGCATTTAGAAGATCATTACAGCTTATACGGTTCGGTTCTTGGCGTTCGCAGTGCACGCAAGCATATTGGTTGGTATGTAAAAGGCCTGCCAGGTTATGAGTTCTTTAAAGACTCCATGAATTTACTACAAACAACGCAAGAGCAACTTGTCTCAGTTGGCAATTACTTTGACAGCCTTGCTGAGCGATCTGACCGACTACCCGCAGCAACATTTGATATTTCCGAGAAAGTATATGAGTAAAAAACAAATTGAAGACGCAATCAAACACAGTCTTGAGTCCTATTTCAAGGACCTCAGAGGCTCAGAGCCTGACAACTTACACGACATGATTATTAAGATTGTTGAGAAACCACTCCTAGAAGTTGTCCTAAAACATGCTGACAATAATCAATCAAAAGCCTCACAGTGGTTAGGACTGAACAGAAACACACTTCGCAAGAAACTAACTGATCACAAAATGCTTTGATTTTTTTAATTGATTTCTTATCTACCTTTGACATAAATTTTTGAGCTTTAAGTGCTCAAAAAATACACGGAAAAATTTCATGAACGCCTTAATTTCAGTCTCAGACAAGACCGGTATCGTAGATTTCGCAAAATCGCTACATCAACTTGGGATTAAACTCATATCAACAGGCGGCACCGCAAAATTATTAAGCAACGAAGGACTCCCGGTTCAAGAGGTTGCGGAGCTCACCGGATTCCCAGAAATGCTTGATGGAAGGGTCAAAACCCTGCACCCTGGAGTTCACGCTGGTTTACTCGCAAGGCGAGATGACGCACATCACATGCAATCCCTTAAGGACCACAACATCGACACGATCGATCTTTTGGTGGTTAATTTGTACCCCTTTGAAGCCACTGTCGCTAAGGCCGATTGCTCACTAGAGGATGCAATTGAAAATATTGACATCGGCGGTCCAGCCATGGTTCGCAGTGCAGCGAAGAATTGGCAAGATGTGGGGGTGATTACTGATGCATCTCAGTACTCCTTGGTACTTCATGAGCTTCAAACTCTCAAAAAGCTCACACCCCAAACTCGCTTCAATTTAAGTGTTGCAGCCTTTAACCGTATCAGCAATTACGACGCGAGCATTAGCAACTATTTATCTGCACGCCAAGAAAGCGGGACTCTGTCGCAGTTCCCAGGGCAACTCAACGGACGTTTCACAAAAATACAAGACCTTCGTTACGGCGAAAATCCTCACCAAAGCGCTGCTTTATACAAAGACCTAGACGCAGGAGCCGGCACTTTGGTGAGTGCACAGCAGCTACAAGGAAAAGAGCTCTCATTCAATAATTTAGCCGATGCAGATGCGGCCTGGGAGTGTGTGAAAAGTTTCTCAGAAACTGCATGCGTTATTGTCAAGCACGCCAACCCCTGCGGCGTGGCCACAGGTGCCCAGGCCATGGATGCTTACACAAGAGCATTTAGTACGGATCCGACCTCCGCATTTGGAGGCATCATTGCATTTAACTGTGCGCTTGATGCAACTACGGCCAGTGCCATATCTGAAAAATTTGTAGAAGTTCTAATTGCCACGGATTACAGTGCTGAGTCACTCCAAGTTCTTGCCAAAAAACCAAACGTTCGCGTTCTAAAAATAACACTACCCAACACCGTTCACGATTCAACGCCAAACGCCCAGTCACTCCACTCGCAGTCTTTTGCACTTGGTACTCAAGGACTTGATATCAAACGCATTGGAGGCGGTCTGTTGGCGCAAACTGCTGATACGCATCTCTTAAGCTTAAGTGACCTAAAAGTGGTTACAAAGGTTAAGCCCACCCCTACACAGATTCAAGATATGCTTTTTGCATGGAAAGTGGCTAAGTTCGTTAAGAGCAATGCCATTGTGTTTTGTGCTAACTCAATGACCTTGGGAGTGGGTGCGGGGCAGATGAGTAGACTAGATTCTGCTCGAATTGCAAGCATTAAGGCTGAGCATGCTGGCCTGTCGCTTAAGGGATCTGTCGTTGCAAGTGATGCCTTCTTCCCCTTTAGAGACGGACTAGATGTTGTCGTGAAGGCTGGTGCTACCTGCGTTATACAGCCAGGAGGCTCTATGCGAGATCAAGAGGTTATTGATGCCGCTGATGAGCAAGGCGTTGCTATGGCCTACACAGGGGTTAGGCACTTTAGGCACTAAGCAACCTGAAGACCCGGGGTTATAAACCCCTTGGTCTCGGATTACTTGACTGAGGGGCTTAAGCGATTTACTAAAGCTCTTTGGTTTGCACCTAGGGTTTTGCTCAGTTCACTGGAAAGTAGTGAATTAGTTTAATTTGCTCATCACCTCGCGGGCAATAGCAATAGTTTGATCGATATCCTCATTCGTATGTGCAGCGCTTACGAAACCTGCTTCGTAAAGAGCTGGAGCAATGTAAACCCCTTTATCCAATAACCCATGAAAGAGCTGGTTAAATTTTTGACCATCACTCTTCATCACTTGCCCGTAATTACTGGGTAATTCAGGGAGTAGGAAAAATCCAAACATCGCACCCTGACAGTCAGCGGCAAAGTCAACCCCCGTTTCTTTTGCGGCGTGCGTAAGACCATCCACGAGCGAGCGGGTTCTTTGACTAATGGAGTCCCAAAATCCTGGGCGTTGAATTTCTTTTAAAGTCGCTAGACCACAAGCGGTTGCAACAGGGTTACCACTTAAAGTTCCAGCCTGATAAACAGGACCCAGCGGAGCAAGTTGCTCCATGATTGCACGAGATCCACCAAAGGCAGCCAAAGGCATACCCCCGCCGATCACCTTACCCATAACTGTTATGTCGGGCTTAAAGCCTGGAATTTGAGCTGCATAGACACTTTGAGCACCTCCAAGTGCAACCCTAAACCCAGTCATCACCTCATCAAAGACCAGCAACGCGCCGTACTGCGTGCACAGTTCTCTACAACGCTTCATGAACTCAACGCTAGCTCTGACAAAATTCATATTACCTGCTATGGGCTCGATCATCACGCAGGCGAGCTCCTTGCCGTGTAACGCAAACGCTTCCTCAAGCTGAGCCACGTTGTTGTACTCGAGCACAAGCGTGTGTTGAACAACCTCTGCGGGGACACCAGCACTAGTAGGATTCCCAAAGGTCGCCAAACCCGAACCCGCTTTAACTAAAAGTGCGTCGGCGTGTCCGTGGTAGCACCCCTCAAACTTAATAATCTTATTGCGCCCTGTAGCACCCCTTGCCAAACGCAGCGCACTCATCCCGGCCTCGGTGCCTGAGCTTACCAGGCGGACCATCTCCATAGAGGGCATTAATTTTAGAATCTCCTCAACCAACTCCACCTCACGCAGTGTGGGGGCACCAAAGGAGAAGCCGTCCTTTAGGGCCTCTTGCACAGCGTGCACAACCACGGGGTTACCGTGTCCTAAGATCATGGGGCCCCACGAACCAATGTAGTCAATGAATTTCTGATCGTTTTCATCCCAGAAATAAGCCCCCTGCGCTCGGCGCACAAAACGAGGTGTACCACCAACAGCTCGGAAGGCTCTAACGGGGGAATTGACTCCGCCAGGTATTACACGGCGAGCCCTGTCGAAATAAGTTTGATTCAAATCGGTCATAGTGATGTGCGCAAGCAAGAGTTGATGTTGGTTACAGTGTTAAAAGAAACGCTATTGGCTGAATCCGGTCAAAGTGGTTCTAACAAGATCATGAAAAGAGAATTTAGAGTTAATGTCGCGTTGTGATTTTAGGTAATCCGAAATCATCGATCTGATCTGCGGAACTCTCGGGCTCGACAGCATCATCATCGCCCTCACTCATACTTTGAGTCCAAAAAAGACGGTCCGGTAAAACCTGTCCCATACCTGGTTGATAACCCGCAAGTAAACAGCCGTCCAAATAATTAAGCGCCTCTTTGGTTGCCACCTCTAGATCGCAACCAACAGCGATAAGCGATGCAATTACGGCACTCAAAGTATCCCCGGTTCCCGTGAAAACTGCATCTTGACGCTCGAATTTCTCGGTTAACAAAACGTTATAGGGTGTACACAGTACATTTTCAAAAGTCTGTGTAGTCGGGGTCAGCCCCGTCACAAGCGTGTAGGGAACACCCAACTCACCTGCGGCTTTTGCCAACTCCCGCGGAGTCGGGGCTCTCGCGTTGCTCCAGTCGGGTAACAACCAGCGAGACAAAGTACTGTAGTTACCAATCAGCAGGGTAGTCTGTGGCAGCACCAGATCTTTAAATGCCTCTAGGTAGTTCTCTATCTCCTCGTCCTCCCACCAAGACAGATCTGGCATGTAGGCGATCACGGGAAGATCCGCGTAATCTGCTGTGACCTCTGCGACGACGCTTAAAGCTTCGGGACTTCCGCAAAAGCCAACTTTAAAAACCTGAACCGTCACGTCCTCTAAAACAGCACGCGCTTGTTCACTAACGCCTTCTGGGTCAATGCAAAAGTGGCTGCGAATTTCAGCGGTATCTTTTACATAACACCCCGTTACGACCGGCAAAGTGTGCGCACCTACAGAATTGCAAGACAAGATATCCGCAGTTATTCCGCCTCCCCCACTGGGGTCATTGGAATTAAAGGTCAACACACAAGGGTAGGATGCGTCGACATCAGTGTCGGCATCGTCTTGGTCTGGTGTTGGGGGATGGGTATAGTTGCTCATAATAAATCGATACAATGGGCATTCATTTTGGGCCCTCACCAGGGAATTGTGCCGTATTTTTGGGAAGAATATCTTGACTACAACTTGGATGTGTTTAATTTGTGGATGGATTTACGATGAAACCGTTGGCGCTCCTGAGCACGGGATAGCAGCGGGCACTCCATGGGCCGAGGTTCCCATGAACTGGACATGCCCTGAGTGCGGTGCGCGTAAGGAAGACTTTGAGATGGTAGAGATTTAAACCCTTACCCCTATTAAATTGCCTTTATTGGCTATAAAGATCATTTTCCTTAGACCGCCCCGCTGCTATTCGGGCTTTGCTCTCTTGAGATCTAAGACCCCGAAACTCTTTATTTATCAACAAAGAAGATTATTGTTAAATTCTCTTTTTACTTTGTATTTTCATTCAGTCAGACTTAATTCATTTTTATTTTCGTAAATTGCTTTTTCTATAAGGACACTTATGCGCATCGATCAAACAGCACTTGACCAACTCTTCTTAAACGCTCGTTCTTCTAATGGGTTCATTGACAAGCCTGTTTCTGAGTCGCTTTTAAAGGAAATTTACGACTTGGCCAAATTTGGTCCAACCTCTATGAACACGCAGCCAGCGCGTTTCATCATGCTTACCTCTGCAGCGGCAAAAGAAAGAGTGATGCCGGCCATGCTCCCAGGTAACGTTGATAAAACCAAGTCTGCACCCGTCATCGTCATCGTTGCATCGGACGCTCATTTTTACGAACATCTGCCAAAGACCTTTCCCAACAAACCAGATGCTAAAGAGATGTTTGCTGCAAACGCTGGCTTAGCCCAAGCCACTGCAACACGCAATACAACTCTGGGCGGTGCGTATTTCATGATTGCGGCTCGTGCTCATGGCTTGGACTGCGGACCCATGAGCGGTTTTGACGCTGCAAAAGTCAACGCTGAATTCTTTCCAGACGGTAAACACAAAGTCGATTTCTTGTTAAACCTGGGATATGCAGATTCCTCCAAAATTTTTCCACGCAACCCGCGCCTTAGTTTCGAAGAAGCTTGCAAGGTGCTTTAATTAGTCCTAGCTGAACAAAGTGTAAACAGGGCCATTTAGCCCTGTATTTTTTCTAAATCTTGCTCCTATTCATTCGTCAATTACCCTTGGTCCCCAGCGCTTTATGAAAACATTTGCAACTGTCGATGAGCTCATTGCCTGTGTTGGTCAAGAAGTATCTACGAGTGATTGGATCAAGATAGACCAAGAAAAAATAAACCAGTTTGCCACTGCAACTGGGGATCATCAGTGGATTCATACGGA
>Ga0164297_10005309_pt1 | contig 11119 bp, 10 predicted proteins | sample GEODES058metaG_FD_113539 | JGI IMG/M metagenome (GOLD analysis project Ga0164297, IMG submission 113539) | Dystrophic lake water microbial communities from Trout Bog Lake, Wisconsin, USA - GEODES058 metaG | ecosystem: Environmental > Aquatic > Freshwater > Lake | place: USA: Trout Bog Lake...
CGAGCCAAGATCAGATGATCAACGTAATAGCGATACCCAAGGTCGCTCGGGATACGGCCGGCACTGGTGTGAGGCTGCTCCAAGAAGCCTAAGTCAGACATCTCCGCCATTTCATTTCTAACGGTAGCGGACTTCACACCCAATTCGTACTTCTGAACAAGGGCTTCACTTCCGATAGGTTCAGCGGCCGTCACATACTCGATGATGATGGCTTGGAGGATGGTCTGCTTTCTGCGATCAAGATCGGCCATGTCAATAAGAGATTTTACGCCCAAGATGAAGAATTAGTTGTTTCAAGAGTAAGCTGAATTCGGAATGGATGGCGATTTTGGCAATGATGCAATCACCACAATGGGCGTTCTTGGAGCTTTGACCAAAGAATACGCTTCAGATGAACAGGCATTTCTGGGCTTTTTGGCCTCCGCTCTGCGATCGGCACTTGGACCATCAGTGACAATAACCGAGAAAGGTGGATTTCTTTCCAAAAAGCAGGTGACTGGGATTTCAGTTATTTTTGGAGAGGATCGCTTTACGCTTGAGGGGAACGGTTCTGGACCTCTTCAAGCAAAAGTGACGCATGTCGTTCGAGGAATAGCGCTTAAGACGGAGTCGATTGATGTCCGGAGCTGGCTAGCCATAGTTTCCGAATCTGTTGAGAATTCCGTGGCTCAACATGATCAGGCAAGACGAGCACTGAAGAGTGCGCTGGGTTTGGATTAACATGGCACACCCTTGGATTGGAACCATAACGCCAAAAGAGATGGTTGCTTTGGCGGAAATCAAGATAGTCCCCATCGGTCAGGTATTTGGGACCAGTTTTCGATCTATCTCTACGCTCTATTTTCCAACCACCAGCTCTGAAGTTCGGAATGAAGTTGAGGCTTTTCAGATGATGCTAGAGGACAGCATGAATTCATTAAGAAATCAAGCTACTCAGATGGGAGCCAACGGTGTGATCGATATGAAGATGGTGCATACGGTACGCGTGGATCAGTCCGCCAATGGCTCTTGGCTCATGTCCAAAATTGTCGGTACAGCAGTATCTGATCAATCTCGCCCACAGCCAGAACTGTTCACTGCTGGAATCTCAGCAAACGATATTGTGATGCTAAGGCGAGCAGGATTTGAACCTTGTGGTCTGGTTGTCGGCAACTCCTCCTATTACAAGGTTGCGTGGAGGCAAATTCCGAAAGTCGGTCCACTTGGGTTCTGGGCGAATCAAGAAGTTTCGGAACTGACAGAGGGCCCCTATATAGCGAGAGAACTCGCCATGACGCGGATGGGAGAGATGGCCCGAGCGTGTGGGGGTTCTGGAATTATCGGGGTGACCACAGAATCCGAGGTGCAAACCTTTGGGACCCTTACCGCTGGGAATATGGCGGCATTTTGCCGGATGCGGCTGACCGGGACCGCTATACGTCGCAACTCAATTACTCATCCGGAAGTAAACATTCAGACAACGATTTCAGTCTCTTAGGAGTTCACATGCCATACATACAAGGATCATTTGAAGGTTTGCCGGAAGCCGCCAAGCAACGCTTGGTTGAAATGCGTGGAGGAACGGGCAAGAAGCCCTTGTTTACCAGTGACCTATCGGTCAACGAGTTCTTACTGTGTCAAGAAGCTGGTTTTGATCCTGTAGGACTCGTGATGGGATCGTCAATCTATCACATTGGCTTTCAGTTGCCCAAGTTCTATCAGAGCCAAGAGATGGAGGTCCTTACTCAGGCTATGTATGAGGCTCGTGAATTGGCCATGACCCGTATGGAAGAGGAAGCAGATATTTTAGGCGCGGATGGGGTGGTTGGTGTGCGATTGGAAGTCACCCGTTATACATGGGGTGAAGCTATGGCCGAATTCAAAGCGATTGGGACGGCGATTAAGCACCGAGCGGGCGGCAATTATCGAACGGTCGATAACCGGCCATTTACATCGGATCTAAGTGGACAAGATTTCTGGACACTTCTTAAGGCGGGTTATCAGCCCCTGTCATTGGTTATGGGGTCGTGTGTTTATCATGTCGCCCATCAAGGAATGATGCAATCGATGAAGCAATCTGGGCGAAACGTCGAAATGGCGAACTTTACACAAGCAATTTATGATGCACGTGAGCTGGCGCTTTCAAGAATGCAGTCTGAGGCTGAAAGGGAAGGAGCTACCGGCATTGTGGGCGCAAGTGTCAATGAGAACAATCACGGTTGGGACAGTCATGTCATTGAGTATTTCGCAGTTGGAACAGCAGTCAAGCCTATTGAAGGAGCGTCTGCCGTTCCAGAACCCACGATGACAATTAGTCTAAACGACTGATTACTGCTTCGTAAAGCTAACGGTGGTATCCATTCCACCAGCTTTCTTGGAGATTCCCATGTGTTTGAAGTCAGGTTCCACGTTGTAAACCTGTGGCAATCCATGCTCCTTACCATCGACGACTCTCTGAAGAGATAAGGTCTTTGAGGTGCTGGACCAGCGGCCCCCCATTGGAGATTTGGGTTGCTTCTCTCCAGTTGTCTTAAGCAAGTAAGTGTTGTTACTGAGCAGTGTCAAAGTGATTTCCACTCGTTCCACTTGATCAAGTTGCTTAAGACGAAGTGTATTTGACCTCGGATTTGGTAGGTTGGGAAGCGTTGCGCGATTGAACCGAACACGACCCTTCCAGACTCCAACGACTGATGAATCTGCGAGAGCAATTCCCGAAACAAGAGGGATCAAAAACAATAGGCTGCCAGTTTTCTTCCAAAAGTTCACCTTATCGGTATACCTGTGGAAACCAAACTTGGCAGCCCTGATTTCTAACGACTATCGAGAATATGTAACGGTGATCGCACCAGCTTTACCTGATACAGGATCTGGAGCGGACATCGACATAACCTTTTGGCTCTTGGCGATCGTGAAAACGTCAGCCTTGCCCTCTGGCTTGCCGTTGATCGTCATCTGCAAGGAAACCTTGTTACCAGCGACTGACCAAGTGCCCGATCGTCCTGGAGGTGTTTCAGTGAACGTGTGGTCAGGCTTGAGAACAAGCACGATGGTCATGGCCTGAGCTCGTGCAATGCCTTGCATCATCTTTTGCTGCTGATCAGCCTTTGGAGCGTGCGTCAATTTACTGGCGTCGATCTTGACCTTACCCTTCCAAGTGCCAGAGAGATCTGCTGCGTAAGCTGCAACTGTGAGGGAAGCCAGCGCAATTCCAAAAACGCCAACCTTGAAGAACTTGTTCATGGATTTAAAATACCATGGTCTCAAGGTTGGCGTTTCTCAGATACACAAAAAAGGGACAGAACTGGGCCTACTTTTCTTTGGCGCCAGCTTTGATCCAAGCAGAGATCGTTGCAATGTCTGCATCTGACAAAGCACCGCGAGGTGGCATCAGGGGACGGCCATTACCCTTGAGGAATGCTGTGAGTCGACTGTTGTCTGGATCCCCTGGAGTGATTTCGCTTCCACCGCGACCGCCAGCAATCGTTGATGCGTAACTGGTTAAGTCCAGACCGGATCGAGGATTGTTGGAGTTATGGCAACCTGAACAGTTCTTGGAAAAGATGGGAGCAACGCTGTCCCAGTTGGCCGCGCTTGCTGCTGCGGCTGGATCGACCTTCTTCGCTCCGTCTGGAACGGCAAAGGCGAAGTCCGCATCGGTTCCATCAGTCGCAGAAACGGCAAGTTCTTTGGCCATGATGATAACTTGCTTGTCTTCACCAGTCTTGAGCGATACACCGCGTGCCACACCGAGCGTCTGGTCAATGAATAGAGTAGCGGTGCGTTCTGGGGTGCCAGGCAGTGTCATGGAAACTTCCGTGATCGCCTTACCTTTCATGATGCGATTGGCACCAACTTTCTGGCCAGTTATTTCCTTAAAGGCATCCTTTTTATAGAAGGCAATCCAAGGGAAGACTTCATCCTTCTTCAGGAATGACTTTAGATCGGAATCTGATTGGTCTACCTGTGTGTAGGAGTTGTCGGCCTTTTTGTAGTCCCAAACGGTCTTGCCGTTTGCAACAATCGTCTCATCTGGGGTTTCCAGTCGGTACTTGCCCTGCTTTCCAAGCTTGAGCTTGTATTCGATCGGGCCGCCGCCAGGGAGGTTCTGTACGGTGTATTGCACATCAACGGTGTGCGAATCCTGCAACTTGGTGGTGTGCTTTTCGAGGAGTGTATCTGCCGATCCTGCCTGAGTGGCGACGACAGCACCTAAAATGCCTGATAGTCCGATAACAAATGGGATCTTCATAGTTCGACTCGGAAACGCCAATGGCGCCTTGACTATGATGCGGGACACATCTTAGTCGGTAGATAAGAATTCTTTAAATTGCGTCAGTTTGTAAAGGGAAAGGGTGAAAGTATCAACCTTTAGTTAATTCTTTCACCCTTTCTGCCATCTATGGCTTAGACGACCTTACTTGTCAGCCGTTACCTTAAGGTTTTGAATCGCTGCTTGTGCGGCAGCGAGTCGCGCGATAGGCACTCGGAATGGCGAGCAGCTTACGTAGTCGAGCCCGATTTCCTGGCAGAAGTAGATCGATTCTGGATCGCCACCATGTTCGCCGCAGATACCGCACTTGAGGCCGTTTCGAGCAGCTCGACCTTCCGTAACCGCACCGCGCATCAATCGGCCAACACCAACGGTGTCGAGCGTCTCGAACGGGTTTCGGGAAAGGATCTTCTGATCGACGTACTTGCCAAGGAACTTGCTCTCAGCGTCGTCTCGGCTGAAGCCAAACGTTGTTTGAGTCAAGTCATTGGTTCCGAACGAGAAGAACTGAGCGTACTGAGCGATCTCGCCAGCGGTGAGAGCAGCTCGTGGGATCTCAATCATCGTTCCAAAGGTGTACGGAATTTCGACGCCCTGCTCGGCAACGATCTTCTTCGCTTCAGCTTCCAACTGGTTCTGAACCACTCGAAGCTCATTAACTGTGCTGACGAGCGGGATCATGATCTCTGGATAAACCTGCTTTCCTTCCTTAATCAGCTTGGCAGCTGCTTGAAGGATTGCTCGGGTCTGCATAACGACCAAGCCAGGGAAGACGATTGAGAGTCGAACTCCTCGGAGACCGAGCATTGGGTTCGCTTCTTTCATGCCTTCAACAGCGTGGAGCATTTGAGTCTTCTCAGCGAGAAGTGCATCGAGACCGGTTTGACCGAGTTCGATCTTGGTCTTCAGCTCGGTGGTTTCTCGAACCAAGTGCTCATAGTTCGGCAGGAACTCGTGGAGAGGAGGATCGATGAGTCGAACAGTGACCGGGAGGCCCTGCATGACTTCAAAGATTCCTTCAAAGTCGCCCTGCTGGATGATCTGAAGCTTATCCAAAGCGGACTGTCGAACAGCCTCATCCTTGGTAAGGATCATTTCCTGAACGATCGGAAGTCGATCGGACTCGAAGAACATATGCTCGGTTCTGCAAAGACCGATACCTTCAGCACCGAACTCGATTGCTTGCTGTGCATCGCGAGGATTGTCAGCGTTGGTTCGAACCTTCATCGTTCGAGTGGCATCGGCCCAGCTCATCAATTCACCGAAGTGACCGCTAACTTCTGGTGCGATCAGATCGAGAGCGCCAAGATAGACGTTTCCGGTAGAACCATCCATCGTGATGATGTCGCCTTCACTAACCGTAACACCGTTGACGGTGAACTTTCGGTTGTGTGCATCAACGGCAAGAGCTTCAGCACCCGCTACGCACGGGATACCAAATCCACGGGCGACAACTGCCGCATGGGAAGTCTTTCCACCGCGAGCGGTGAGAACACCCTGAGCAGCCATCATGCCATGAACGTCATCAGGATTGGTTTCATCTCGGACGAGAATGACCTTTTCACCAGCGCCGCCGTGCATACCTTGCTCAGCAGCATGGTCGGCATCAAATACTGCCTTTCCAACTGCGGCACCTGGAGAAGCCGCGAGTCCCTTCGCGAGAAGAGTTGCATGAGCGAGTGAATCTGGGTTGATTCGTGGGTGGAGAAGCTGGTCGAGGTGAGCACCTGTGACGCGGAGAAGGGCCTCTTCCTTGGAAATCAAACCTTCGTGAACCATGTCGACAGCAATCTTGACGGCTGCCGGACCGGTTCGCTTTCCACTTCGGCACTGGAGCATGAACAGCTTGTTGTGCTCGATGGTGAACTCGAGGTCTTGCATATCTCGGTAGTGCTTTTCAAGCTTCGTGGACATGTCCATGAACTGCTTGAACACTTCGGGATTCTGCTTTTCGAGCTCTGAGATGGGCACAGGTGTTCGAACACCAGCAACCACGTCTTCACCTTGAGCGTTCATCAGGTACTCGCCGAATGTTTCGTTTGTTCCTACAGATGGGTCTCGAGTGAAGGCAACGCCAGTTCCGCAGTCATCGCCTGCGTTTCCGTAGACCATGGACTGAACGTTGACGGCGGTTCCAATCTCGTCAGGAATCTTTTCGCTTCGGCGATAGAAAATGGCGCGATCATTGTTCCATGAACGGAAAACGGCTTCAACCGACAAAGCAAGCTGCTCATAAGGATCGGTCGGGAATTCTCGACCAGCATGCTCTCGAACGTGCTGAAGGAACAGGTTGCTAACTTCTTCAAGCTGATCTGCGTTCAAGTCGAGGTCGGTCTTCGCTCCAACTTTCTTCTTGTATTGGGCAAAGATCTCTTCGTCAAAAGCATGCTTGCTCAAACCGAATGCAACATCGGAGAACATCATGATGAAGCGGCGGTAAGAATCGTAAACGAATCTCTTGTTTCCGGTTTCGGCGATCAGTGCAGCAATGGTAGTTGGGTTAAGGCCAAGGTTGAGAACCGTGTCCATCATTCCAGGCATCGAGAATCGAGCACCTGATCGGACGGAGACGAGGAGAGGCTTTTCATTGCCTCCGAAGGTTCGGCCCATCTGGTTTTCGACGTCGGCAATGGCAGTCTTAACTTCGTCCATCAACTCACTAGGGAGTTGCTTGCCGGAGTCGTAATACTCAGTGCAGACCTCTGTTGTAATCGTGAAGCCCGGGGGGACCGGCAGGCCGATGTTGGTCATTTCGCAAAGATTCGCTCCCTTTCCGCCAAGGAGGTCTCGCATACTGGCACTCCCTTCACGGAAGAGGTACACACGCTTTTTACTCATGTTTAATTAGGGTCTCCTAAATGGTGTTGTGCATCAGACACGACGACATTGGCGGTCCGGGTTTAAGACAAACAGCCAAGTTTACCGCCTACGGGCTCCGGCTTGCACTTATGCTTTGTAGAAGGCTTGGGGTTTGTTAAACCTTGATGAACGGTTCACAATGTTGCATGCGTCCGTGTTAAAGTGGATCAATTGGAGGTAGCCAGATATGGTTTCTTGTAGAAAGGCTGGATTTGCTCTTGTTCTAGGAGTTTTAACGTGCATATCGATGGCGATGAGTCAACGAGGGGATCAAGGTTCGCGGGTGACTTTTTCGGAATCTTGGCGGAAGGAAAGCAAGACTGTCTCCGAGGAACATCCTGGTGGATCCTCATCAGAAACGACAGAGGCAAGTTTTGCCAAATGGACGCTCAATTTTGAGATACCGATTACCGCTGAGCAAAAGTCAAAGCTTGAATATGGCACTCGACTTACGATTCAGTTGGGTTCTCTGGAATTCTCCTCCGTTCTGGCAGATGATTCCGGCTTTACAAAAGGGAAAACTTCCGCCCGTCTGTTCATGACAGACCGGAAGAACAAGAACACAAACGGCACGACTGATATTCTTGCCACCCTCAATCTGAAGTGGGACGGAGCCAAGATGGTGGGTCGGATGGAAGGCAAGGGGTTCAAACTCAGTCCACTTGTCGCCAGTAAGTACGAATCAGATTTGACGGGTGATGTGAAGGGTATTGCCGATGCTTATGTGATGGTTGGACCGGTCAATACATCGCAATCCGTGATCTTTAGTGGTAAGGTCAACCGAAAGACGGTAGACGCGGGAAGTGGTGGCCACCAGGTTTCTGGATTTGCCGCAACCGTTGATCTAAAGGGTGATTCCAAGGGCTGAATTGAGACTCGTTGACGGGGCGGTTGAAATTCGACCGCTCCAGATGCCAGAATAGATGTTCGCTAAGAAGGCAGCAACATGAAAGAAGGAATTCACCCAAAAACTTATCCGGTCGTCTTTGTGGACGGCGAGCATGAGTGGGTTGGCGTTTCGACCTACAAGACCAACAATACCAAGGTCGTTGATGGAGTCGAATGCTCAGTCATCCCAGTTGAAATCAGCGCATTCAGCCACCCGTTCTACACCGGCCAGAAGAAACTGGTCGATACCGCCGGTCGCGTCGAGAAGTTTATGCGACGTTATGGCGCTCAAATGGCCAACCAAGGCAAGAAATAACAGCAGTAATGCTGTCTCTCTGATTCAGGAACCTGTTTACGCAGGTTCCTGTTTTTGTTGTTGAACCCTTTGTACGTATGAGTAAGAAGAAGATGTCAAAGCGTAATAGAGCCATTCTGGGTGTTTGCCTGGTGCTGGCACTGGGAGGAGGAGTCCTGTGGCTACGAAAAGAGGCCAATGGTCTTCGCAATGCCTTCAGTTACGCTTACTGGCTCGATCGATTCACTGGGCTTGAAACTTATAAGCCAGAAGTCGCCTACTTCATGCGGGGGAGCCGAGATAACAAAGACGTTTGCTTTACGTTTGACGATGGTCCACATGAAGCCGGCGCTCCGCTGATTCTCGATGAGCTGAAGAAAGCTGGCGTTCATGGCACTTTCTTCGTCGTCGGTATTCGGGTCAAAGAGCACCCTGAGCTTGTTCGCCGAATGATCGCTGAAGGGAACGAAGTGGGGAATCACACCCAAGATCACCTTCGACTCGACGGACTACCGCTGAAGAACGTAAGAGCGGAAATCGAAAACTGTGCAATCAATATCGAGCGAGCATGCGGACGAAAGCCAACCCTCCTTCGGCCTCCCGGAATGCGCTTTAAGCACGAGACGCTGAAGCTAGCCAAAGATATGGGTTACACCATCATTGGGTGGAACGTTGGTGCTCAAGATTTTATTCCCAAGGCATCCGAACATCCGACGCAAGAGATGCTTGACGAGATTCGGACAACGCCTGACCAGATCGCAGAACGAGTGATCAAAGGGGTCAAGCCCGGCGTAATCATCCTTCTCCACGATAATCCTGTCACCGCCCATGCTCTCCCGCAAATCTTTGCTTGGCTTAAGAAGGAAGGGTACAAGATCAAAACTGTTAAGGAGATGCTCGGTGAACTGACACCGCCCGTGATCGTGGATCCAAACCCGGTTTATGTTCCTCCAGTCAAGAAGGGAGCAGCCCCAGCGCCTGCATCCGCACCTTCCAAGCCAGCTTCAGCTCCTGCAAAGAAAGCTTAGGATTGGAGCATCAACCGGTGGACGGTGACATCCGGTGACCACGTTCAAGAGTCCAAATCCTGAATGGACGACCAATTTCACCATCTGGGAATTCGGCGGTCTGAAGGACCGCAGGATAATAGCGAAGGGCAGATATGCCCTGGTACTTGGCCGAGTAATGATCCTGGTCTGAAGGACCAGAGCAAGTCGTTAGCCGAACTGATGCTGAGCAAACAAAAAAACGAACCGGAAGTGGGCCTTCCGCTACATCAATCTCCCTTCCTATTCCATCGATCAATTGACATTCGCTGTTTACCTTCTAGGTCGACCTTCTAGGTCTCTATGGGGACAGGCCATCCTGCCCGTGGTTATCACCACAGTCTGATATAGGTCGTCCCGTCGGGACTACAGTTTCTTCTCTTGGACGAGGTGTTCCGCTAGATAGTCTTGGCGAACTTTCAGTCCGCCAGATTGGGTTCTGTTCGCAATTCCCAACCCTTCGGGGTAGGGCTATTCTCGGAGTGACCTTTCAGGTCACCAAATACTGGTGCGTTACCGTTGTTGGCCTGAAAGGCCAAGCGAAAATAGCCCAAGGCGTAGCCTTGGGATCAGTGATAAAGTAAAAAGCGCGACCTGTAGGGTCGCGGCCAATAAATTGTCTCACTGAACATCCGTCAGACATCTCTACGTCGGAGACCATCTGAGAATTCAGTGGTCTGAAGGACCGCAGGATACAACCAACGAGGTGTTTCACAAGCTGGCACCAAGGATGAGCCAGCGTAATATCTCAAGGTACTTACCTGAAATAGCCCAACTCCATAGAAAATTCAACCTGTTGCTTGATGGTAAAGCTAAAGAGAGAAACCCTCAACCATAATTGGGATATGTCTTCAAGCTCTGACTCGCTATCCCATCGACTTCCGCTTGCCCAGTCTGATCCGACTCTAGCAGCCCTTATTGGAAAGGAAGAGGCAAGGCAAGAGCACAACTTGGAGCTCATTGCCAGCGAGAATATTGCCAGCACCGCCGTTCGAGAAGCGATGCAGAGCGTGCTGACCGACAAGTACGCCGAAGGCTATCCCGGCGCACGCTACTACGGCGGATGTGAAGTCGTTGACGAAGTAGAGAATCTGGCCCGAGATCGAGCCAAAGAGCTCTTCGGTGCTGAGTATGTGAACGTTCAGCCCCATTCCGGCAGCACTGCCAACATGGCCGTCTACTTCACGTTCCTCAAGCCGGGAGATTCGGTCATGGGTATGGACCTGTCTCAAGGGGGCCACCTCACCCACGGCTCTCCCGTCAACTTCTCAGGGCAGTTGTACAACTTCACCCAGTACGGAATCGACCCCAAGACCGAGCGGATCAACTACGACTTGGTCGCAGAAACCGTAAAGAAGGTCCGCCCGAAGATGATCACGGTCGGAGCGAGTGCCTACTCACGAGCGATCGACTTCAAGGCATTTCGTGAGATTGCCGATTCGGTCGGGGCATTCCTCTTTGCCGACATTGCCCACCCAGCTGGATTGATTGCGAAGGGACTTCTGCCCAGTCCGATTCAATATGCCCACGTCGTCACGACAACTACTCATAAGACTTTGCGTGGACCTCGTGGTGGATTGATCTTGGTTGGTAAAGATTTCGAGAATCCGTTCGGCATCGTTGCTCCCAAGAGCGGCCGTACCAAGATGATTTCAGAACTGCTGGATAGCATGGTTATTCCTGGCATCCAGGGCGGACCGCTGATGCATGTTATTGCCGCCAAAGCCGTCGGTTTTGGTGAGAACTTGACCGATGCGTTTGGGGTGTATGCCAAGCAGATCA
>Ga0164297_10005310_pt1 | contig 11116 bp, 6 predicted proteins | sample GEODES058metaG_FD_113539 | JGI IMG/M metagenome (GOLD analysis project Ga0164297, IMG submission 113539) | Dystrophic lake water microbial communities from Trout Bog Lake, Wisconsin, USA - GEODES058 metaG | ecosystem: Environmental > Aquatic > Freshwater > Lake | place: USA: Trout Bog Lake...
ACAGTAGCGCACAGCAGAGCAGCCCGTACAGCGTTTCAGCTGCGCTTGAGACTCCTTGTGTGCACCACACTGATCACATGCAGCGACGTCATCGAGTGCTGTAAATGCCACTGGCGGCGTCTCAAGCAGCAGGTCGCCCGGCTGGCGTGAACGCAGCGTTATGAGACAGCGGCCTCGGCCCGGCCTTTGCTCGATGCTCAAACCGCGGTCGGCCAGCCATACCGCGAGCGCGGGATCATGCCGATACTCTGTCATGCAGTGCCTCTGCGCACATTGGTCTGCCGAAGACAAAGCCGGCTGTGAAGACACGTGTGACGTGTGCATCTTGTGCTGTTTGAAGCATTGGGACACTGTGGTACCTAGTCAACATCACACATGAATCATGAATGCCGGTGAGAGCCTCAACACAGCGCAGCTGGCGGATTCGAGGTGAACAAATGAGGCTGCTCGGTGCAGTCATCGCCTCGGCCGCGGCTGGTCTAAATCCATGATGCTCTGCGTCCTTGTGTACATGGAGTACAGCACCAACTGCGGAGTCAACAGAGTGGAGGCGTAGTCAGCACTGGGCTGCTGAGCCTGGCGCCACACAGCACGGTGAGCGTGTGCATAGCGCACTTGCCTGTCTTTGCACCATCTGCAACCCGTCACGCCCTTCTTTCAACGCTATCTGTATGACTGCCCCGTCCTGAGTGACAGACACAGCGGCAGCGCAGAGGTGCCACAACATGCCAAGCGCGCGTCAGTCTCCTGCACCAGCGTGGCTGCCACACGGCTCGGACCACGCACCGAGTCCCGTGCATGCTCTCTGAACCCGTCAAGCACGCGGCGACGCACATACCTAGGTGGCAGAGGGAGTGGTTTGGAGTGAGACACAACAACCAGAGAGTCTGTGTCCTCCCTATCTCACTGAACGCACTCTCGTATATTGTAGTCCGGGAACTGTCGTCCAGTGCGCAGCAAAGTCCGCGCGAGAGACAAAGCCTCTGCCCGTGCTGCGGCAGCCATGGCCAGTTGCTGCTCTTTGCACGCCTCTAAAGCTACGCCCCCAACGCTGCGATGTCTCAGCTGCGCAACTGCACACTGCTACTGATGCGCTCCGGACGTGAGCCAGTGCGTTTAGCGAAGGCACGACGCGATGATGACGCGTCATTTTTTGGGAGCCCTCGTTGGTGCGCTGTTTGCGCGATGGCGACTAGCATTCCTGTCCTTGACGCGAGTCTGCGTGACGAGGAACTCGTTCCAGCAGTGCGCCACGCCTGCGAAAACGTGGGCTTCTTCATATTGACCCACCATGGGTGCGAGGCTGCTCAGCGAGACGCGCTGGCGCAAGCGGCGTGCTTGTTCGCGCTTCAGCAGGACATGAAAGAGGCGCTGGTTGCTACGCCAGAGACCAACAACCGCGGCTGGACGCGCTTGGGTGAGGAGACGCTGGACCCCCATCTCCAAATGCGTGGAGACACCAAGGAGGGTTATTACATCGGACGCGAGGTGCCCGCGGACTCGCCAGAGGCGCAACTGCCCCTCCATGGACCCAACGTTTGGCCGCCTGCGTCGCAGCTGCCGTCCTTTCGACCTGTGATGGAGTCTTATATGACAAGCTGTGTGACTCTGGCGCGCCGCATTGTGCGTCTCTTGGCCGCAGCACTGGACTTGCCACCAGATTGTTTTGAGGCGCCGGGCTACTTTGATCGCCCCATGTACTTCCTGAGGCCGCTGAGGTACTCATCAGAGGTCTCTGACCCCAGTCGTGGCATATATGGTGCGGGCGCACACAGCGATTATGGCATGCTGACGCTGCTTGCCACCGACGGCACGCCTGGCCTGCAGGTGCAGCCGCGAGCTCATCGCGACGACAATGCCTGGGTTGACGCGCCCTGTATTCCGGACTCATTTGTTGTCAACCTCGGCGACATGTGCGAGCGCTGGACTGGCGGCAGATTCGTCTCCACTCGTCATCGCGTGCTCAATGTGAGCGGAAAGCAGCGCATCAGTCTCCCCTTGTTCTACGAGCCCAACTTCGATTGCATGGTGGAGTGCCTTCCTTCATGCCGGCCCGCCGATGAAGAGCTGCTGAGCACCAAATACGTTCCTATCACTGCAGGCGCTTATCTCCTCGGACGCTATGCAACCACGCACGACGCCTACAAAGACCACCCGCAAGCATCATGATGTGCACCGCTGCTGGTGTGTTTGGTTTCCTTTGGGTTAGTTCCTGGACGTTTGTTTGCGTCTACTTCTTTGCGAGGCTCTCCCGCTGGGCGAGAATGCGGGCATCTCGCTGTCTCGCCGCCTCCTCTGGAGTGAGCTTCTCCTCTTCCCCATCTGAGCACAAGTCAATAACCTCCGGCGGTGCACTCACCCCACCGGTACCGCCTGGCTCGGGCTGCGGCTCCGGCTTCGCGCGCTGGAAGATGGCCGCCTCGCTCGGCTGGCCACCCACTGCCGGCGCATTCGATACTGCCATTGCCTTCGAGCCTTTCACCCTGCCCGGAACTCCCCAGTTCGCTGGGTTTCGCACGTGCGTATCCCAATCAGCTGTGGCAGTGCCACCACCACCGCCTGCCGGTGCTGCCGCCTTTCTGCGCTGCTCAGCCGCTGTCGCTGCTTGATCTCTGCGTAGCTGCGCCATATCTGCCTCAGACATCTTCGCCTTGGACTTGGCGTTCGAAACATTCGCCGCAAGCTTTGCGGCAGCCGTGGAAGCGGCCGCCTTCTTCGCGGCCTCCCGCGCATCCTTCTCCGTTTGCCGCTCTGCTGTCGCGGCGGCTTTCTTACGAGCGCGTGCCTTGGCCTTGGGGCTCAGGTCATCGCTACCAGATGAAGTGCTGTCCTCCTCAACGGCGCCTGCGTCAGAAAACTCCTTATCTTCGCCGCCGCTCACCATCTCCACATCGCCGTCCTCATCCGGAGCGTCCTTGCCTCTGTAATCCACCTGAGTGCGCACACGGCGCCCAAGATAAGCGGGACCAGCAGCAGCCGCTGCTGCTGCTGCCGCCGCTGCCTCGGGCATCATGGCCGCCCAGTCGGCCGCCGGCAAGGGCTGGGACGCGCCCTGTGCCACTGCCGCAGCTGGCATCTGTGGCGCTGCTTGCCCGCTGGGACCTCCTTCGTCGTCGGCGAAGCGCGCTGTTGAGAACAGATTACCCTTGCGGCTTCCTATCTGGCGTCGCTCCACACGGCGGGCCAATATTTCTTCGATGCCTTCTGCGCAGAAGCGGGCGCCTTCTGCTTCAGCGGCCTCGCTCATCGCAACAGCACCATTGTTCAACAGCCGCTGGATTGTCGCGGTATCTTTTGGCTCACACTCGTCGCCATCACCGCCGCTGGAAGTGCCCAGCAGTGCCTCTTCAAGGCCCTGTTTTCTGTTGGCGCTTTTGAGCAGACATTCTTCAGCAGTGCCCCGCGTCACGAGCCGATACACGCGCACTGCCTTGGTCTGCCCAATGCGGTGGCAGCGTGCCATTGCCTGGAGATCAATCTGCGGGTTCCAATCGCTGTCGAAGATGATGGCCACATCCGCTGCGGTGAGAGTGATGCCCATGCCTCCGGCTCGCGTGCTGAGCAAGTACAGGAAGCCGTTGCCGGAGCTGCCGTTGAAGCGGTCTATGCCCGCCTGCCGTGCGGCTGCAGGGGTGCTGCCGTCGAGGCGCTCAGAGCTCCATCCCTCGGCATCGCACATGTCCTGCAGCAAGTCTAGGATGGACAGGAACTGGGTGAAGATGAGCACCTTATGCCCGTCCGCCTTGAGCTTCGGCAGCAGCTTGGAAAGGAGGAGGAACTTGCCACTGGCGGCGATTCGGAGCTCTGTCTCGCTGGGCGGTGGCTGGCCGCTAGCTGAAGCAGCATCAATCTTTCGTCGCGTGAAGTCCTCCTGGATGCCTTTCAGCACAAACGGGTGGTTGCAGCAGTGCCGCAGCTCCATCAGCAAGTTGCGAGAAGACGGCAGGTTCTTCTTGCTGTTGGCGGCCAAGAGGACGCCAATGTTGCGCTCGTGCAGCGCTTTATAATACCCGCGCTGGTCCGCTGTCATCTCCACCCACACGACCACCTCCTCTTTCTCGGGCAGCTCCTCGACGTCCTCTTTCATGCGGCGCAGCAGATACGGACGCAATGCTGCCGCGAGCTGCGAAATGCGAGTTGCATCAGGCTGGCCTCCAGGCAAGCAGAAGCGGCTCTCGAAGTCCTCGATTGATGGGAAGGCGGCCTCGTCAAGCATGTACAGCAAGCCCCACAGCTCCGTCACATTGTTCTGCACGGGGGTGCCTATGAGCATGAGGAGCCATTTGTAGGTGAAGCTCCCCTTCAGCGCGACTGATGTGCGACTGAAGGCTCCCTTGAGACGGTGTGCTTCGTCAGCGACCACCGCGCCCCACTTGACGCCGCCCAAAAGACGTGCATCATCGCGCAGAGTCTCATAGCTGATGAGGAGGACGTCAAACGTTGGCTTCTCACGCTTGTTTCGCCGCCCGCGGCCAGTGCCGCCGCCGTTGCTCCAAAACTCGTACTGAACACACATTGCTTTGTCTGCTTTGGTGCCGCTGTACACGACTGCATTCATGCCCGTCCACTTTGTGATCTCGCGCTGCCATGGAGTCAATGTGGACAGCGGAGCCACAACCAGGAAAGGACCGCCCCAGCCGCTTTGACAGCGCAGATGCTCCATCACCGCGATGGCTTGCGCGGTCTTTCCCAATCCTGGGAGTGGATGTGCGCACATGAGACGGGGCATCACACAATGCTGCGCTTATAGAGCGCACAAATGACGCACCCATTTCATCTCCAAGAATCACATTGCGGCCTTTGAGCGCATTGTGGACCATCCAGTCGAATGACTCGCACTGGTACTCGCGGAGCATGCAGCCACTATTAAACGTGGGGGTCGCAACGCGAGCAGGCAGCGCAGGCAGAGGCTTCGGTGCCGCCGCCGTTGGATGCGCGGCCGCTACTGATGACCATCTTTCGCGAAAGCGGGCGACGGCGTCAGCGTCATCATCTTGCAGAGCGCTCACCTCCTCCCATGTGGAGTGCGCGTAGCCGCGGCTGCACCACTTCACGAGCAGCTCCTCGCCTTCCGCTGATGCGCGACTGGCCACCACGCGGTCGATACGTGTGTATTCCACCGGGAAGAGTCGCCCCTGCTCCGCGCCATCCTCATTCTCGCGACCTAGTCGACGCTGCCAGCCAGTCAGCTTCGCAGGCGCGTGCTCTCGCAGCCAAGTGAGCCTTCGCCAGACGACATCGCGGTATGATCGACCTTCAAGCAGGCAGCAGAGGAGGAGGTCATCTTCATCGTCGTTGCCGGCGTTCGCGTCTGCAGCTGATGCGTTCGGACTCGCACCCAGCACCTTGGACAGCGGTGGGCCAATGTCCTCATCCGTCGCCTCTTTCTTGGGCTTCTTTTTTTTCTGGAGAGGCGCCCAGGGAATGAGATGCATCTAGCAGCGCAATCAGCCCTATAAACGAGGGCGCACCTGCACTGCCTTTCGAGCCTTCTTCTTCGGCCGCTCTTCCTCCTCCGATTCCTCTTCCTCTTCCTCTTCTGGCTCCTCCACCTCCGCCTCCATGTCTTCATCTGCGTCCTCCTCCGACTCCGACCCTTTGCCGGTCTCATCGCCTGCGGTCAAACTGCTCTCCTCCTCGTCTTCCTCCTCATCAGATTCTGGTGTATCACGCACAGCTGGCCTTGCGGCAGCTGCTCGCTTTGGTCGGGGCGCAGACTTCGCGGTGAGACGCTGGCTGCGCGTCCGAGTGGGTGCCTCATCACTGGCCGAGTCCGCCTCTATGCTGGATGACATCTTGCGGCTGCGGCTGCGAACAAAGACCAAGAGTCAAGCGACACGAATATCGGCCTCGCGACGGGGGCAGCCTTGAATGCAAGCACGGCCTCCTGGCCGGTCTCAGTCTCTCAGCCGAGAGGTTTCTTCTCCTCCTTCGACGGTTTCGTCGCAAGCCCCATTGAATTGCTGCGATGCCCGCGCTGAGTAGTAGGAGCCAGCACGGGTGCGCGTGCTCCCCGTCACTAGCAGCGGTGCCTCGTGGAAGAGGCTGCAGACGAAGGCACCTCTGCCGTCGTGAAGTAGCCGCATTCGACCCGCCGCGAGGCTTGCTACGCCGCTTCACACTCGGCGAGAAGGACGCCATACAGCAGGTGGACGTCAGTATTGCCGAGGAAGTGGGCGGTGCCGAGCAGATGTCGTCGCCATTGACGCCGCCGGACGGGGACGTCAAAGTTGCATACGCACGTGTCTGGCGTCGAGATGCGAAGCACAAGTCCTTCCCAGAAGAGGCGCGTGTTTTGAGTATACCCTATGCGCGTCTTCTTTCTGCGGGGCTGCGTCGCATCGCTCGTTCTTGGGACTCGTGTGGTCCTCCGCCTCGAAATCCTTCACTTTTTGAGCAACGCTGCGCCCCTGACGCACACACACTTCGTACCACAGGCCTTGCCTGCAGTTGCACAGCGCCCGCACAACGGCGTCGCCTTCTCCGGGGGAGGCTCGCGCGGTTACGTCGCTGCTCTCTCCCAGATCGGCGCGCTGCATGCTCTCGGACTCACAAAGACAACTCGCACGCTGACTGCTGTGTCTGGCGGCGCCTGGGCTGCGTCTGTGTTCAACTGCTACGGCTCTGCGCACGCGCGTGAGAGTGTCGCCGGCAGCGAGCAGAGCACAGTTCCTCGAAATGACGACGAGTTATTTGGCACAGCTTATGACTGGCGGCCAGAGGAGCAGAGAGCTGACCTGCTTGCAGTCGTGGAACCTAGAGCAGCCCGGGGGGCTGTGTGTCGCGGCGCGTTGATCGACCAGGTGCTTGCAGAGCTGAACTCTGGCATGCCGCCAGCCCAGGCGTGGATGACCGCTCTACACAAAGTCATTTTCGCACCAGCTGGCATCGACGTGAATGCAGCATGGACATACGATGCCGCAACAGCAGCTGAGGCGGTGAACCGAGGCGCGGATGGCATGGCAAAGGCATTCACAGTCACCCGTTCGCCGGACACGCGTCCCTTCCTCGTGATTTGCATCGCGCTGCTCGGCCCCGCGTCGCTGGTCCCGCACAGACCGCTGCGTTTGCGGAGCTATACGTTGCTCGAGGCGTCGCCGCTGTATGCTGGCGTCGCACGGGGTCAGAATGTGCGCTACACATCGGTTGCCGCGCTGCCTGGAGGCCAGCCGAAACGACTTGTCGCTCACGTGGGCGGCTGGATAGAGACCTGGGCGTTTGGCGCGAAGCCGGCTGCGGTACTTGGTGCAGAAACAGGGCATCGCCAAGGCAATGGTGCAGGCCACATAGTCTCCGTGGAGGTCCCGCCTCCGCCATCCGAGAGCGAAGCGCCGCAAGTCGCAGCGCGCCAGATGGGTATCGTCGCCGCTGCTGCCGCATCTAGTTTCGCGCCTGGTGGCCTTCTCGCGACGCAGCTCCCAGGTCGGCGACTCGCAAAACAACTGGGCTGGTGTGTGCCGTATTACTCGCCCACAGCCGCTGCCGCATCCGCTGCCGCCACCCACGGTGCTGCTCCAGCTCGCGATGGCGGCGTGTTGGACATGTTGCTCGCTGATGGCGGCTGCTTGACCAACCCAGCAATCCACCCACTGCTTCAACGAGGTGCTCGCCGCATCGTGTGCTTCCTCAACTACCAGACCATGCTCGCGCCGCGCAGCGTGTGGGATCCCCGTGTCAGACTGCCCACTGGCTCAGACTGCTCTGAGGAATACCCCAGCTTGTTTGGCTGCATCCTGGACACCTCCGCCTGGTGCTTCCAGCGCAACGCCGTCTTCCCGCTCGCCGACCTGGCACGCGTGTCGTGCGCGCTGCAGGACGCAGCAGCTGGCGGCAGTGGCGCGGTGGTGACGCTGCGCCACGTGACAGTGGCGAACAGATGGTGGGGCATCCCTGCAGGCAATGAGGTGACCGTCACGTGGTGCTACCTCCATGCTGCCCCCGCGTGGGCAGCTCGGTTGCCGAGTGACATCGCAGCACGTCTGGCAGACGCCTCAGATCCAGAACTTGGACCCAGCTTCCCTCACTTCGGGACGCTGGATCTGTCGCTCACGCCGACTCAAGTCAACCTGCTGCACAGCCTCTGCATGTGGATAGTGCATACCCACAAGGAGCAGTTCCAGCAAGCACTTGGCACACAAGACAGCGATGACCATGATGAAGAGACGGTGCATGTTGTCCGTCACCATGACAGCGGCGTTGAGGCTGCAGGCATCGTGGGTAAGCCATCAGCGTCCTCACCGGGTGCACGCTCGCGCCTTGCCAGCGCATCTAGGCTGGCTGCACGGGCACTAGCAGCCACACTCTTGGGCGCCCGCAAGCGGCCTGAGGGCGATCCGGTGGCTGTGCCGACTGCGGTGACGTCGACAGGTGAAGAAGCTGCGCCTGTGCCAGCGGATTCCGCGACAACGCGGGCTAGAAATGCGCTTGCGGCTGCATTCGCAACGGTGCGTGGCGTGCTGCCGCTCAATTGAGCGTGCTTCCATACATAAATACATCTACAGGTCACAATGCGTTCAATGCGGCGTTCCAATCAACCTCCGACCCTGTCAATGCAAGTGCCCGCCCCGTGGCGCCGTCGATGAGCGTGTAGGATGGCACAGAGCTGATTCGAAGCTCTGTCTTTGCGCGCCGCGTCTCGCTCAGGACCCACTCCTCGCTGTCTGGGCTGGACAGCGCTTGAACTGCGGCTGCATGTGACATGCCAGCGTCAGTGGCGCACTGCAGCAGCACTCTGTGGTCGCTCGTGTCCAGTCCAAGCGTAAAGGCGGCTGACAGCAGCGACTCTGCGAGGTCAAGCTCCAGCTGAGTGCGCTCCCTGGGCTCCTGTATCGCCCTCGCAGCAAAGAAGAGACGGAGCGCATCAACTGTGGGCGATATAGGCCGCCTCTCGTACTCGCACAGCTTGATGCCGAGAGACGCCGCCACCTGCTTCGTCATGGGCAGCTTCACGCTAAAAATGCTCTCTGCCCGGTCCGGGTAGCGCAGCTTCACGTACTCCGTCCATGGCAAAGGAGGCATTGGAGTGTCTGGGTCGAAGACGTACGGCACAGTGCGGACGGTAACCTCCGCGCCGCTGTGGCTCAGAAACGCACGCAGACGACGAAGACCGAAGTAGCACCACGGGCACATAGGGTCGAAGACGGAGTGGATTTCCAACGCGCGGCGTTGCACAGGAGGTGGTGCCGCCATAGGGCGTACTGCAGGTGGGGTATCCAGCAGCGTTCGCGGCTGTGTAGTGCAATACCTGCGAGCTACGTGTGTCCGCATATGAAATTGTGTTTGCGCGAGGGAATGTTGTTGCATGACACGTGGCATTGAATTCCATAGCTATGGACATTTCGCATCATTTCGTCTCTCTCACACGCCGCCGGTCGGGTTGCTCATCCTGCTGATTGCACGCTCGAACGCCGCAGCCGCAGCTGCGTCCCGGTTCACATCGCGGTTCGTGAGCTCCATGCCGGGCGCGCTCGTCTTGCCAACCTCGGCAGCAAAAGCAGTAGCGCTCGACACGCCCTGCACAGCTGCAGCGGTGGTGGCCATGACGGTCGAAATGTTGGGCATGCGCTCCGCAAGGCGTCGCTCCAGCGGAGACAGAGCATCGTCAGCATCAGTGCTGCTCATGGCTGACAAGCCATCGTTGTAGCCCGCCAGTGTGTGGCTCTCCTCCAAGTCAATCACAACATGCGGCGGCACCACGAGCAGATCGCAGCCTGCCAGCGCGCGCACCTCCTCCGCGCTTGTGGCCGGTGCCATGATGACAGTTGCGGCGCGGCGCTGGCGCTTGTAGGCATGAACCGCAGCCACAAGGTCGCGGCCAGCAGCATAGGCCGTTTCGTCGCTGTGCTGCGCCGTGGACAGAATGCTGCCGGCATCGGCACGAGTGCCGCGCTGCCCACCCAACGGCGATGCGTGGACATTTGGGTGAGCAGTGTACCAGGCGGCCAGCTTACGGCTCCCGACATGAACGACGCTAGCACCTGCATCGATCCCGGCGATGCCTTGCGCGAGGCTGTACACTCCGGAGAGAAGCACATTGATGCCAGCTCCCTCGAGCTCCTTCGTGGCCGCAAGGCCCTCGTATGTGGCGGGAATGCGGACAAGCGAGTCACCAGGCTTGAGGCCAGCAGCCGCGCATGCCGCACGCAGCGCCTTGGCCCGTGCCACCATGGCTTTGGTGTCATGCGCCAGGCGAGAATCAAGCTGCACGGTGACACGGGATGTAGCCGGAAGGTGTGTCTTTGCCTGAGAGGCCAATGCGGCCGCGATGTCATCCATCAAGTGGTGCGCGGCGCCAGATGCCTTGCTCTTCGACGCCGCCATAGCAGCTGACACGGCGCGCTGGAACTCGTGGCTCGGAGGCGTGGCCTGGACAAGCTGCAGCAGAAGGGCATGTGACACCACACCCGCTCGCGCGGCGAGAGTGAGTGCGCCGCTCACGTGCGCGCTGTTCACCGGTGGGGCGCTGTCGAGCACCAGCTGGCTGAACCTGTGTGCAGCGCGCTGTCAGTAAGTGGCACCCCTACACCCTGTAACTACTTCTGCCCCTGTGTGTGTCACGCACTTGGAGAAGCGCCCCAGCTCAGTTTCCGCGCCAACGCGCGATGGTGGGACATAGACTGGGGTCGACACTGCGGCTGAGGGAGAGCACACACGAGAGGAGTCAACGCGCGTGCGCAACAGGAAGACAAAGGGGAAGGTGACTCATCAGCGAGCGAGCCCAGTCGTTCAACCCCTCAAGCGCCCCTGTGTGCTCTCGACAAGCTGCGACACGCATGCGCATAGGCGCCGCGCAAGTATGCGCGGGGAACTCGCACCTGCGGCAGCGACGACGCGCACAGCAGGAGGACGCGAGTAGGCGCCACTGGCGTTGGTCGTCACGGTTGTGTTTGCGGATCGCCGCGCGCGCAGCGCGGCAGGGACAGCAGCGATGGTCATCATGATGGACTCACTGCGTTGGCGAGGGGCGCTGGCCTCGCCACGCGCACTTTCCGATCCAGGCCTTTGACAGTTACCCAATCTGAGTAACTAACTAACTGTTCAGCTTTTCGCCAATCAACTAGCCACTAACTAACTGGTCACGGGCGCCGCGCTGCTCACGGCGGCGCTGACGTGGCAA
>Ga0164297_10005312_pt1 | contig 11114 bp, 11 predicted proteins | sample GEODES058metaG_FD_113539 | JGI IMG/M metagenome (GOLD analysis project Ga0164297, IMG submission 113539) | Dystrophic lake water microbial communities from Trout Bog Lake, Wisconsin, USA - GEODES058 metaG | ecosystem: Environmental > Aquatic > Freshwater > Lake | place: USA: Trout Bog Lake...
AAATTAACACAATCTTGGATAGAAAAACAAGAGCGACCATTATGTTTCCACATTTCGTCTTTCACATCTTCAAGTAAAAACAAGGAAGATGAAAAAGTAAGACCATCGTAGGTGAAATTCCTACTATTGATTTTACATTTTTTCTTATTTTTTAGCGTTTATAATGGGCGTTTTAAATGAGAAAAGGTGTAAATACTCGTTTTTTGGAATATGTAATTTGAAAACTACTTTTTCACAATCATCATCATCGTCGTGACGATGAGTGTCCATTATCTCTGCAAGCTCTACATTGAATTCACTATCTTCGGCTGAATCATTTGTAATCTTAAACTTCAGTTCAGGAGTATCAATAATGTCGGTATATTCATTTTCATCAAAGTACCCATATTCTAAATCAATATTTGTTAGTGCGGAATTTACTAATATTTGTCTCTTTCTTTTCTTTACATCTTCAATTGTAAATTTAATTAAATCTGTTGTCTCTATTTCAAAACCTATACTTTTAATGTGATCAAAAATCTTGGTTTTACTTATGTCACCTCCTCTATATCTCCTGGTTTTCCTATGATGTACATTCTTTTTATTCTTTATTGTTTCTTTTGTCATATAATATAAAGATATATAATATTATGTATCATCATTTGCTTATTTGATAATAATAATCATTAAATATAACTTTATTTTTAATACTTCTAGACATTTTAGAAGCAGAAATATGTTCAACTTCGGCTGCTTTAGCTATTGTCTCCCATGATCCTAAAATTTGTCCAGTTTCTAATTCTACTTTTTCGACCTTTTTACCAGTTGATGACGTATTTTTATATTTATATTCATCACTTTTTAATGATAACCCATAATATCCTTCATTCGATCCATAATCTGTCCACACAGTTGCCTTCAATACATATTCACAATTATTTAGATATTCTTTTAATTCAAACATATCATTATTAGAACATTCTTTGTTTACACTATTTTTCCATCTTTTATATTCATCTAGAAGTGTTGAATTTAAAATTTTACCGCTTGGAGAAAATTTGCAAACTTGAAATATGAATGTTTCCACATCATTTGATGTAAATTTTTTGGTATATTTTATATCCTTTAGTTTAACCCCAATATACCCATAAACTACTTGGTTTTTATTTTGTTTAGAAAGTCTAGATGGTTTAAATCTAGTATCAAAATAATTCTTAAATGCATGAAATATTTCTTTTTGAGGTTTTATTTTGTTCCATATTCTAAATTGACCTTCTAAATCTACTGCAGCTTCTTCCACATCTGGACGAACAATACACATATCAATAACAAATTTATTGAATTTTTGTGTTAATTCATCTTCTGGTAATAATGGATTTTGGTAAGCTGATTTAGTTTCTAATGATAAATTTTCAAGAGAAGATTGTTGTTTTTCTATTAATTCTTTCATTTCATTAATTTGTAAATATAAATTTGTTAGTTCTATCTTCTGCTCTTCTATCACCTGTTTGAATTCTCTATTTTCATTCAATAATTCATCATTTTGTTTTAATAATTTATTAAAATTATCTATACTATATGTTTTTGACTGGATAATATCTTTAATATATTTTGTTAATTTTTCAATAGTAAAATTGCTATCATATGCTATTATCTCTGTTTTATTTTTACCCTTTACTTCAATACTACGTATTTGTTTTTTTATTTTTGGATGTGTTTTAATCAAATTTTCTATTTCTACTTTGTTTTGAACTCTAAATGCAGATACTAAAATAAAATTTGTATAATTTTTATGATGGTCTATAACTCTTGTTGATAAATCATTTGTATGGCCGAATTTAATTAATGTTTCTCCAATTTCATTTGTATTATCTATCGTTCCAAAATATATACATTCTGTATTGACGGGAAATTGAATTATAATGGCTTGTTCTACTGCATGTTGTTTTTCTTCTTCCAAAGATTGTTTAATTTGTAATATGACATTTTCTTTTTGTTCAAGTTGCATTTTTAATTCATTGGTTTCTTCTTCGATAATTCCTTGCAAAATCTCTTCTAGTTTCATGTAATATTCGTGAATTTCAGACGCCTTTTTAGTTTGAGTTTTTAAACACAAAGATTTAAAACATTTAATTGTTAAATATATTTTTTTAATATTTTGTCCACCATTTTGTTTTATATTTTTCTCTTTATTTAAAACCGCTCCTCCCAAATGAAGAGCGGTTTTATAATCAATATCAATAGTAAAATATTTTTCTAAAACACGTTCTATATTATATTTTTGGCTAAATCCTAACCACTTCCATATATTATCTAGATCTACTACAAAATCATTGTTTTTATCATAATTTAAATAACAATAAAAACTACTAACAAATAATTGTTGTTCAAATTCATTAAAATTCTCTTTTATTTTAACTAGTAATTTATTATTATATGTACTTGATAGCCTAGTAATAGGGTTTTTTTCAATGAGTTCAACTATATTTAAATCTGTCATTTTAATATAGTTTATTTTACAGATTGTCTTTATATTGTTTTTTACCGGTTATTATTTTTAAAAGCGGATTTTTAAAAGCGCTTTACCATTTACTTTTTTTAACTGCAATCTTAGGACCCTGACCTCTTTTCTTCACATTATTTGGATCATATTGTTCCTCATCGTCATCATCGTTGATTTGTTTAGACAGATCCCAGAATTCTTTGGATCCCAATCTGAAATCATTATGTGAGTCAGCTTTGTACCAAAAAACCTGATCCTGCAGTTTATTTGACTTGGCGTTATTATTTATCACTAAACACTCGTAATTTTCTGTGCACTGATCCATCACCTGACAAAACGATTCCAATGTGGGAAACATGCCAGCATAATTCTCATAAATACGCTTTCGATTTGCGATATAAGGTTCTCTCAAAATGAAGACGTAATCAATGTTAGTTCTTAGGGTCGGCGGGATGCCTAAAGGATATTGCATTGTGATGAGTAACATCACCTTCCAATGACGTCCGTTCATAAAAAGCAATCGCATCATTTTATCACGCGCCCAAGTATTATCATACAAACAATCATCTAAAATCACAAAAGTTCGAGGGTCAATCGTACTTCTACTAAATTGTTCTACTTCCTTCTTTATTTGCTTTAATACTCCTCGTTGACGTTTTAGGATATTTTCAATAATTGCAGTATTGTATTCATTATGTATAAAAAGTTTTGGAACTAATTTGCCGTAAAAACCGTTGCCCTCCTCTGTACCAGAAATGACCGTCCCAATAGGTATATCTTGATGATAATATAATAGATCGCGCACCAAGAAAGACTTACCTGTGTCACGACGTCCAATTAAAACAACAACAGGTCCTTTTGATTCATTGGGTTTGAAACTAATACTTTTCATATCAAAACGTTTTAACTCTAAATTCATTATTATAAATCAAAGAATTTAGAGTTAATTATTAAACGAATGTCTAAGTTCGAACGTCCAAGTCTGAACGTCCAAGTCTGAACGTCCAAGTCTGAACGTCTAAGTCCGAACTCTTGTAATATATCTTATAAAGGCAATATAAGCAGCACCTCCTATAACTATTGATGGAACTAGCAATGCAATAAATAAAGCAGTAATCATTTGTCTTGTCTACATATTATATACAATTGCTCTTAAACTTTATTTAATATATTAATTATAAGTTAATCAATAATAATAAGTTAAATACTATTATTATTAATATTTTATTTAGCTAATGACAATTTCTGTAAACTACCAGAAGAGAAAAAATATTAATTTGTTCAACAAATTTCAAACTAACAAAAACGTTAATTTAACACAGGTGCAAAATTATATTCCTATTTATGATCGTTTTTTTTCATTAAATAACACCAATTTTAATGCAATTAACTTGAACCATCGCTGGCATATTTCAGATATTAAGGAGCAAAAAAATAAGGATCTAGATGAGGAACATATTTTTACTTGCAAACTAAAAAATATAAATGAAGATGATGATTTATCATCTACTCAGAAAGTCTTTATTAAAATGGCACCACTTTTGGACCCTTTCAAATATCTAGTGGGAAAATACAATCACAATGATGCCCAGTTATTTAATCTACCCTCTTTTGATCCTAGTATAAAAGTACATCCGAAAATCGCAGATACTAACAATTCTTCATTTGTGGACGGATTTTTTTGTTATTTAACTAGTCAAGCTTTACACGAGCATCAGTTTCTTCATGGATTAGATTATTATGGGTCTTTTTTGGCAATAAAAAATGACTATAAAATTAATATAATTGATGATCTCGATTATTTAATTCAGTCAGATTTCTTTAATAAGCAAAAAAATGTATTATTTACTGTCGAAGATTATTCTCATTTAGTTACAAATTCAGAGGTGAAAGAGTTAAAACCGTTAAAAATATCTACTAGTTTAAAATCTGTTTTATCAGTTAAATCTATTGATGAAACGCTATTTGAAAATATTTTTGAGGCAGACAATTCTGTCTCCTTAAATGATATTAAAAATATGAAGGTAGACTTAGTTGATATTACCAACTCAACTGAGTTTGATGTTACTAACCAAAAAAAGTCAGAAACATTAAAATCTGGTTCTACCTGTTCCTCTCGTACATCTCATACAAACGACGATGATTTAAGTGAAGGTGACGTAGAAAATGTAAGTGAAACGGAGAATTTAAATGTTAGTAGTAAAGGTTCTACAGATGGAGATGAAGATGAAGATGTTAATGAAGATGCTGATGTTGAAGATGCTGATGTTGATGACGACGAATATGCTGATGAAGAATTCGAAGATGACGATAGTAGCATAGAAGAAGAAGAATTAATGCTAACCTTTCCAAAGTTTCCTGTGCAAGTTATTTGTATGGAGCATTGTGAAAACACATTCGACGACTTGATTATGAACGAAGAATTAAAGCAGGATGAATGGTTGTCAGCACTAATGCAAATAATAATGTCCTTAATTACCTATCAAAAGATGTTTTCTTTTACACATAATGATTTGCACACAAACAATATCATGTATGTACAAACTAACAAAAAATTTCTATATTATATTTACAAAAAGAAGACGTATAAGGTACCTACTTTTGGAAAAATATATAAAATCATTGATTTTGGCCGAGCCATTTATAAATTCAATGGCAAGTTATTTTGCAGTGATAGTTTTCAAACAGGCGGAGATGCGGCAACACAGTACAACACAGAGCCATATTTTAATGACAAAAAACCGAGATTAGAGCCTAATTACAGTTTTGATTTGTGTCGTTTAGCGTGTTCCATTTTCGATTACATAGTTGATGATGTAGAGTCTCTCAAGACTTTGTCGCCAGATAATGAGCTATATTCAGTAATAAAGTTAATTGTGGAATGGTGTATAGATGATAATGGTATAAATGTTTTATATAAGAATAATGGTGTAGAAAGATATCCAGACTTTAAATTGTATAAAATGATTGCAAGATATGTTCATAATCACACGCCTGTTGCACAATTAGAACGCCCAGAATTTAGTAAATTTTTAATACAGAATAAACAAATTCCAAAGGCTGAACAAATAATGAATATAGACGAATTACCGTCGTATTCTTAAAAAAATAACTTGCTACAAAAAATTAATATATAATGCTATTATATATTAGTAGAAATGGCTAGTGCAAATTTTGGATTTATAATCACGCGTCATGTTAATTCAGAGAAAACAAATCGTTATTGGAACCAGAATGTAAAGTTAATCAGAACATTTTATCCACTAAAACAGATTGTAATCATAGATGATAATAGTAACCAACGATTTGTGAAACCAGATTATCCTTATAAGAACCTCACTGTTATTCAATCAGAATATCCAGGACGCGGAGAAATTTTACCTTATATTTATTATTTGAAATACAAATGGTTTCCAAATGCAATTATAATACATGATAGTCTGTTTGTTCATAGACGTATACCTTTTGAATTATTTAAGATGCCAGTGTTACCTTTGTGGCATCACGAATATGATAAAGAAAATTTGAATAATATACTAAGAATAGCATCATCTCTTAATAATAATTTTGATTTAATTCGAAAACTAAATGGAAATGAAATAAATATTCTTGGTTTAAATAAAAATAAATTTAATCTCTGTTTTGGTGCGCAAGCGTACATAAAATTATCATTTTTGCAAAAGTTACAAGATATATATAATATAAATGAGTTAGTAAATGTAATAAAAAATAGAACAGATAGATGTGCTTTGGAAAGAGTATTGGGACTATTGTTCTGTCAAGAGTTCCCTAAACTAACAAAAATTAATTCTTTGTTTGGCGATATAATTAAACAAAATCGTGCATTTAATTATACTTATGAAGACTATAATAATGATTTAAAAAAGAAGAAAGTGATATATCCTTTTGTGAAGGTGTGGACAGGTAGGTAAACCTTTTACAGGGACACTAAGACCCACATATTATTTACAGGGACACTAAGACCCTCTGTTACACCGGTGTAACACCTCTAAAAGGGCGGATTATCGGTAAATGCAATTGGGTTTGTTGGTGAAACAGTTTCATGAATAACTGGTGTTAGTTGGCTCAAAATAAAATGTCCAACAATTACACTGACATAAACCAATAATGTATCTCTAACTAACAATTTAAGAGGCTTAGGTTCATTATCGATATAGCGCATTTCTAAAAATTTGGCAATAAAAAAAATCACTGCCACTATTCCAGCTGCTAAAAATATATTGCTCATAGTAAAATATATTTTTACATTTCTAATTAATTAAAAACGCAATTTATGCTAAAACTTCAATATCGTCAAGTAAAAGATCCGGCTCTAATTTAACTTCTGGTTGATTAATAACATGTACATCCAATGTATCTAGAGACACATCTTCATTTAAAATATTTAATTTTTCATTTTCCTCCTCTTCTTCCATCTTGCGTTTAATATTTCTTAACACACTAATTTCTTCTAAACGTTCATCGGTTTTAGGTGCACTAACAAGTTCTTGTTTACCATCATCGCCAACGACTGCATCTACATCATTAAATTTTAGGCTTACGTTGCCATCATTTCCTTCAAATATCGTCTGTGTTTCGACCTTTTCAGGTACATCAAGTATTTGTTCTTTAATCTCTTCTACAACATCTTCTTCTACCGTTTCGTCCATATATGCACGCAAAATGGTTTCAACAGGTATGCTTTCTCTTACAGCATTTAAAATACATTCCTGCACAATAATTTCTAATTCACGATTGTGTTTTTGTACTTGAAGTGGTGGTGTATTGAGTTCAAAAAGATAAACATTTTTATATACTTTTCTAGCAACATTGATATATGCTTTATGAATAAAGTCGTCTAATTTAGGTATATTAATATCGATTTTCTTTTGTTTTTGGCCAACACGCATTGCTGTTAGTAGTTTTAGTTGAATAATATGAATACAAGTGACTAATTCTTCTAAATAAGAACAGCCACTTCGTTCAATAATTCTTTTTCTTTCGGCTTCAATAATATTTGCATTCCACTTAGGTATGCGTGTAATAAAATTTTGGAATGTCATTAAATATTTGTCTGTTTCGCCATTATCTTTACATAACTTGTACGACTCTTCAAATATAGACTTAAATCCCTCAATAATAAGTGGCGTCAAAATAGTTAACAAACGAGCACCCCATTCATTCTTTGACTCGTGCAACGAACTAACATTGAAATCATCCATAATGTAAATATTTGATGTTAAATTTTCACTATTTAAACTCATTTTCTAAATAATTTGTAGCCATTGTGGGGGCAATAATATATTATTATGGGGTACTTAAAGGGCTTTAAGTTCTTTTGCAAAATATTATATTTCGGCCGCCACAATATATTATTTCTAAAGCTACTTAAAGACGTGACTGAAAACCGGAATTTTCACAAAATATATTTTTTGTCTGCATATTTGCTTTCGTGTCGATAATTATTTTTTCTGGAAATTTTTTAAGGGATCATGGGTTTTTTGTATAAAAGTCGGCGAGGTTTTCAAAAATGGACAAAAATAAATGTCCAAAAATGAAAACCCCAAAAAAGTTTAAAAAAATGCAAAAAAAAACACGTTGTGACGATAATGGTCACAGTCACAGAAAAAATAACGCAAAAAATGTGACGATAAAATTTTTATTTTTTAGAAAAACTATTTAGGAACTTTTTTGTGTTGCTTATATATCAACAAATGGCAACAGATTTAGTTCCAAAAAGTTCCAATATTTTTTTCTGCAAATTTTGTGACTATACTACGTATAGACAAAGTCAATATGAACGACATGTCTTGACATCTAAACATATATCGGCAACAATCGGCAACAAAAAAAGTTCCAAAATGCCAATTATTTATTACTGTGAATGCAGCAAACAATACAAAGATAGAACTGGTTTATGGCGTCATAAAAAAAAATGTACATTTAAAAAAGAGGAAAAAAATGACGACAATGAAACCACCACTATTTATAATGATGAACCTGAAATAACCATCGATGAAGAATTTAAAATAACACCCAAAATGTTTTATGATTTGTTGAAACAAAATAACCAACTTCAAAAGAATTTGATGGAATTAGCATCCAAACCATCCATCGGCAACAATAATAACGTCAATTCTAATAACAAAACATTTAATTTACAGGTATTTTTAAATGAAACATGCAAAGATGCTCTTAACATTAATGAATTTATCAGTCAAATTACACTTTCTATTGGTGATCTAGAAGAAACCGGTAAATTAGGATATGCCGAGGGTATCAGCAAGGTATTTATTAAAAACCTTAATGATATTGATCTAACTAGGCGACCCATTCATTGCAGCGATTCTAAACGAGAAATATTATATATCAAAAATGAAGATCAATGGTCTAAAGAAGACGATAATAAGACTACTATTAAAAATGCAATTAAACAAGTTGCCAACAAAAATATAAAACAAATTACTGAATGGCAAAAACTTAATCCTGGATATTCTAATCCCGAGTCGAAACAAAATGATAAATATATGAAAATTATTTTGAACTCCATGTCGGGATCATCCAAAGAAGAGTCTGAGAAAAATTACGAAAAAATAGTGCGTAATATTTCCAAAGAAGTTGTCATTACACCTTTTCAAAAAAGGTGTAGCCAAAACTGATAATATAATACACCTTTTCCAAAAGGTGTAAAAAAGGTGTACTTACATAAACGACATATTATCTAAATTAGTTACCTTATCCAAGAATACAAAATTCAGTATAAATAACAACAATAATTTCTCATTTCTAATTTCCTTTTTTACTTTATTAAAGGCAATTAACATTTCATATTTTTTTTCAATTTCTATTTTTGCAAATCCATCTTCAATCAATTTAATAACATCTAATGCATTATAAGCCTTTTCGTACAATTTCGTCACCAATAATAATAAATCATTTTCATTTATATTGTTAGTTATATATTTTTGCAACTCTTTTTTCAACCACTCATTACGAGTATTTTTTATATCTGTTAATTTAAAAGTTTTCTCTAAATTATATTTGTATAAATTAATTAGCTCTCCATTATATTCTGGCTCAGGTATATATATTTCACAAAATCTAGATAAAATTGGTTTTAATAATTTATATTTATCCTCTACTATAATAAAAAATCTCGTATTGTGACTAAACAACTCAATACAACGTCTCAATGCGGATTGTGCATCCATTGTTAGTTTGTCACCATTCAACAAAACAATACTTTTAAATGTATTTCCTCCATTTGAGTTTATATGCGTTTTTGCAAAGAATTTTAATTCTTCACGAATAAATTTTATTCCTTTTCCATGCGCACAATTTACGTGCATCACAAAATCTTTTATTTTTTCTTTGTTACCATCATAAATCATAGATATAAAGTCATTTACAATTGTACTTTTACCTGAACCACATGGTCCATTAAATATGATATTTGGTATTTTATGTATTTTATGAAAGTATTTCAATTTGGCTTTTATATTTTCATGAATATTCAGTGTCATAATATGTTAACTAATATTAGAATAGTGTTTTTATATTTTAATATTACGTATTTTATAATTATTCATTATTAAATTAGTTCACCCTCTTTTCAATGTACTTACACAACGCATTATAATATTGCTCATAGGACAAATTCGGAGACAACCTACTTCTATCCATTGTTACCGAGCAGCCTCCTGTTGACAAATACGAAACATCAAAATTGATTATTTTTCTATCAAATGCCATATGAATGATTTGCTCTACTGTTTTTATACGATCCGGGTTTACATGCAAATGTAGAGATAGTTTTGACATTGGCATTCCAAAAACTCTACAGGTATCGATAATATATTCAAAATCTTCTGGATCTAATGAACCACATGTGTCAGAAATACAAATATCATCTATATCCATATTATGGAATTTTAAAAGACGATGTATAATGTAATCATTGTCTATTCGCCCTTCAATAGGACACTGATTTATACATGAAACATACAATCTGACACTCGGTTTAATTGCACTAATACACAGATCCTCTAAAATATATAACATTTCTAGCAATTCACTATCACTATCAGCTAGCGACATCTTTGTGTTTTTTAATTGAAAACCATTGGAAACAGAAGTGATAAATGAAAAATGTGTAATAAATGGATTATTTATTACTGTACGTAATTTCTCCTTATTCGGAATTAGCACATGCGATGTTGGTCGATTATATGTATCGTCATCTTTATGATAATTATATATCAATTTAGATAAAGGGATAGTATCACTAAATACAGGCAACACTTTTTCAGACACAATTGAACCAACCTCTACAGATTTGGGATTATATTTGGTAACAATATCATCATATATCTTCATTTTATGGTCTGTTGTAAATGCTCTTTGCTCTTCTTTGCTTAATGATTGAAGTCCATCACGCAATGTTACATCAAATGGCTTCGGTTGTCCTAGCAATAAATATGCATTTTCATATTTTTTATTTTTTTTGCAGTGCCAAAATTGAAACCACGATACATAATTACTTTATCTTTATAACGAGGCGCATTATAGATAACATCGTTCCATCTTTTCAAGAGGTTACTTATATCTGTTAATACGGTTTCATGCATTTTAT
>Ga0164297_10005313_pt1 | contig 11113 bp, 17 predicted proteins | sample GEODES058metaG_FD_113539 | JGI IMG/M metagenome (GOLD analysis project Ga0164297, IMG submission 113539) | Dystrophic lake water microbial communities from Trout Bog Lake, Wisconsin, USA - GEODES058 metaG | ecosystem: Environmental > Aquatic > Freshwater > Lake | place: USA: Trout Bog Lake...
GAATAAAGATATTCGGCCAAGACCCAATGGCTGTTGTGTTCTTCGGCAGTGAGATCATCACACCGATAAGGACCACCGGATAAAAACTCTTGCATGCGAGATTCCAGGCCAGCGAAACGACTCAGCTGTATCGGGTTATCTTCGAATCGATCACCTATAGTGACATCACCGTAGCTCCAGTAGGCCTGTGACAGCAATCCCTGCTGGTGGAATAGACTGACTATGGTGGCACGCCACCATTTGTGGATACGACTCAGCATGGTGAACTGTCTGCCACGTGGCTGATCGTGTGCCTGGGCTCGTGGACGGTCGTGCCCGTTCCAGCGCACACCGTTGCGCCAGTAGAACAATTCGTGGTCTGGAAAATATACAAAACGATCCATGCTGTCTGCTTGAGTATTACCTGATACAAATCGATAAGAATCCACACTTAACCCGTGCATGGCACATAGGTTATCCAATCGCTCACGTTCTCGAAAAGGATTGTCGCCTTCGTGATAGTAAAACAATATTTTCAACCGGCCAGCCTGTATGTGGGCCATGGTGGAGGACGGAATCATGGCAAAATAATCGATTGAATAATCAAACCAGGCCAGACCAACTGGATAAAATGCATCGGGTGGTATAGCTTCATTGGTGTAGCTGACAGCACACGGATAACCATGATCGGCACAGTACAACAACAATCGACAAGGTGCTATACGTGGGTAAGTGTCGCCCATGCCGTGATAGGTATCGTGTGGGTTATCCATCATGGGTGCCAGATTGGGATATGGGCGGCTGTCGTTGCGCCGATCAAAAACAAAATTAAACACTCATGGCCTCCAGCATCGCAGTAAGTTCATGCCACAACACCGATTCAAATCCGCCTTGATAAAAATGTTGGTAGTTGTGTTCTATGATAGGACGGGCTTGATCGAACAGGGCTTGTTTTTGGGTCACAGTCATGCAATCCAACTGTTCCAACAGGTCGGCGATTCGTTCAACACGTCGCACATCATCAGTTTCAAGATCATAACTTTCGTCCCAGAGATCTCCAAATGTTTGAAATCCATAGGATCTCAGATAGGCCAGACTGCCTTGGGTACCCACCAATACAAACGGCATCTGTAAACAGATGGGTTTGAAAGTTTTTTCTGTCAGGTGCAACCTGCGACCACTGGCCACAGTCTCGGTCACTAGATACAACAAACAATCAGCTGATTCTGTAAACAGGTCTAGCCAACAACTGCGCATGGGATGACCCGATTCGCCTGGAAAATCCATTGGCAGGAGTTGTTGATCAAACACAGATTCTATGTCAGGATATATGTCAGCGAGATCCTTGACAGCATTGGTCACAGCGATATTTCCGACTGGGCATACAGCTGGACAACTGATCCAGTTTGCAGTTAAATTCTTTTTAAAAATATGATACAATATCAACAGACGATGCTGTCGAGCTCCGGTCACGATACGATTGGGTGCTACAAATGTGCGGATAATATGTCTTTGATCTGGCGGTTGTATTAACAAGGATCGATCATACCCACGATACCAATCCAGAGCTGCCCATCCATGAAAGAAATAGTACAAGGATTCAAATCCGTACAGCCGACAGGCACGTTGTACGGATTCGCTTTCGTGCTCGCTGGTAATCAAATATTTTTTTCCTTTAAATGCCAAATTGAACTGTGTCAAGGTCAGATCAACGGCATGTTGATGTAGAGGTTCCTGATCCCAAAACAAATACCGTTTGGCCTGATTGCTCGACACAGGTGGTAGATTGACCATATCCTCAAATTGCACGCTGCCAAAAGGATCAAACCAGTGCAATCCCATTGCAGGTCGAGTACGGGTCAATGGCAAAAAGGTATTTTGATAAATTTCGTCGATCCTAATCATCTAGACTTTCTAACATGTGGGTCAATTCTTTCCATAAGATCTTTTGAAATCCACCCGAATAAAAATGATCGTAGTTGTGTTGACATATCTCTTGGCACCGGTCAAACAGGCGTTGTTTTTGTTCGACTGTATAACTATCTAGTTCAGTCAACAGGTCCGCGATGCGATGTACACGCACACTATCATCTGGTTCAAGATCATAGCTCTCGTCCCATAGATCTCCAAATGTACGGAATCCATAGCTACGAAGGAATCGCAGGCTACCATGTGTGCCATGCAACACAAATGGCATGCGCAGACAGATAGGTTTGAATATTTTTTCGGTCAACTGATGGCGACGTCCAGTGGCCACTGTTTCGCTGACCAAATACAACAGACTGTCTGCGCATTGATCAAACAAACTCAACCAACACGAGTGCATGGGATGTCCAGTTTCGCCAGGAAAATTTAAAGGTAAAGGTTGGGCTGCAAACACACTTTGTATGTCTGGATACTGGGCCGCCAACGGGCTCACTATATCCTGTATTGTAGTGCCTTCGACTGGACATACTGCCGGGCAACTGATCCAATTGTTGGTCAACCCTTGTTTGAAAATGTGATACAACAGCTCTGCTCGATGTCTACGGGTTCCGCCCACGATACGATTGGGTGCGATAAATGTGTGAACGATATTCCTAGATTTGGGTTCAGGCATGAGAAAAGTAAGATCATAACCACGATACCAGTCCAATGCGGCCCAGCCCCAAAAGAAATAATAGCGACTTTGCCAACCATATATATTGCATAACTGTTCAACATTTTCGCTGTCATGTTCGCTGGTTATCAGAGTTCCGATAGGATCAGAACCGCGGCGCTCGTGTATGTCTTTGACAAGATCATGTCTTATATTATCAAATGTGTCACGGAATCTGTCCAGATGAATAGGTTCTACATCAAAAAATATTATATAATTGTGTTCCCATACTTCCTGAGTACCTTGACAATACACATTCTCGGGGCTGCTTGACCCAATTGGATGCATATGAAAACTTCTTACTCCCCGTCGATTCTGCTTGAGCCAGGCAAAAAATGTGTTTTCATAAATCTCGTCTATTCTAATCATTATGTTTGATGTATTCTATTCCGGCGTTAAACCAAATCTGTTTGTGCATGAGCAGGCAGCCCGCGATCTTGAGCATGCCAGGCAATTGAGCAGGACCAGATATTTTTGGTGGATAAATTATTTAAGCGACTACACTGGGTTTGATTTTTTATTTGAACCAGTGCCGTGGGAAAGTCAATACACTCACACCTGGCCCAGTCAGCACCATGAGTTCTCGGGCACCTATCTGGTACCCACACATGTACAACAGATTGAGTACAAATTCCATAACAAAATCATACCCAATCAGTCTAGGCCAGACCGCTTCCACAACATAATATCAGGTGTGCAGTTTGACTGTACCTGGCATCCGCATCCGCATGACCCGCCTTATCAATACGTGTTTGGCAATCAATGGTGGCCAGCCAATCGCATGCCCACTGTGGAATATCATGTGCCTGGTGCTACCGAGCGCAAATACATTTTTGACCCATGTGCTCGATTGCCCGAACGTCACACCAATCACTGGCATACTCTGTATGACTGCGAATGGGACTACAGCTGGGTACCTGATCCAGGAGACCCGCCCTTGATCTATGTGTTTGGCAATCAATGGTGGCCGGCAGTCACAATGCCCACTGTGGAATATCATGTGCCCGGTGCTACCAAGCGCAAGTACATGAGTCATCCACGGGCTCAATTGATACCAGATCAGGACAAATGGACCATACCCGACGGAGTCGACATCGACTCATTTGATTTCACCTGGTGTCCCGATCCAGGAGACCCGCCCTACATCTATCAGTTTGGCACACAGCATCAAAGGACCGGTGGTCCTAGGTATGTGATGCCAGGCGCCACCGAAATCAAGTTTGTGGATCAGATACGCATACGTACCGAACGTGTGGCCACTGCCATCTACGAAATAGATCACCTGGACGGCCATGCTGGACAGATTCCAGATACCACAAAGACAGTGCGCTATTTTGACAATTATCTAGACACCCTGTTGCGACTGGCACGAAATATACAACACCAACATGAATTTGTGTGGATCTGTTCCAGCATCTGCGACTATCGGGACTTTGATTTTTCCTGGCATCCTGAACAATGGCAAGCCTCCATGTTGCATGTGTTTGCCAGCGATGATCAAAAGTTTGGAGACACGTTTTTCATGCATGTGCCCAGCTTTGTGGATCGTGCCCAGAACTGCCAGTTGCTGGAATGGTACGATGTGAATTTTGTTGATCGATCTGTGCCACGACGAGCCATGCCTGTAATCGTGCATGATCTGGATTCGCATGTGCCAGCAGTCAAAACACAGGATTGGCTAGGCCCGTTGGCCCTGTTCACAGTGGCTGACACGCCCGATCGAATACCGGTTGTACCATTATGGCGCAGTGAAACCAAAACCATAGTACCGCTGTCGGCCGGTGCCGGTGCAGTCGTAGTGCCTAGAGTGGCCAAGGCCAGCATACGCACGCAGTTGTACGATTACAAGCACATAGACCGCTCACAGCGCGGCGTATGCCAGGATCACCCACTAGACATAGTGTTCATTGACAACGGCGAACCCAACGCAGAAGAAAATTGGAAATATCTTGGCGACTGCCATATGTTTACCAACCAACGCATAGAACGTAGTAGCGGAGTTAATGGGCGTGTGGCTGCTTACCATGCAGCAGCCCGACTCAGTGCGACACCTTGGTTCTTTGCGGTATTTGCCAAATTGCGTGTTAATAAGAATTTTGATTGGTCGTGGCAACCGGACCGTATGCAGATGCCCAAACACTATATCTTCCAGGCATTCAATCCAACAAATGGATTGACTTATGGTCACCAGGCCATGATTGCCTACAACAAGCAATTGGTGTTAGACAATCCTGGAGTGGGTTTAGACTTTACACTAGACTCGGCACACGAAGTTGTGCCAATACTGTCAGGCACAGCCGAATATGCCCATACGCCTTGGATGGCATGGCGTACGGCGTTTCGTGAAGCGTTGAAACTAAAAGGCAGTGATGATGTAGAAAGTCAATATCGACTCAATCGTTGGTGTGCCAATGGCACAGGAGTCAATGCTCAGTGGAGCAGTTTGGGTGCTCAAGATGCTGTGGAATACTATGAGGAAGTTGGTGGGAATTTTGACGAGCTTCGTAAAAGCTACGACTGGGCATGGTTGGCTAGTTATGCTTTGTTGAAGCGTAATTTAACACAGTATCAATAATGTATTCCACTTCCAAGTCGGCAAGCTCAGGATAAAGCGGTAGGCTCACACATCTGCGTGCCAGGCTTGATGCTGCACTCAAGATATCAGGACCAGTGAAGTCTCGGTAAGCTGACATTTCATGTACTGGTGTTTGGTAGTGTATTTTGGTTTCAATCTTGTGGGTTTCCAGATACTGTCGCAATTGATCTCGTTGATCCAGTTCGATCACAAACTTGTGGTAAGCATGCGTGGCAAAGTTGCCCTTGTCAATCAGGCTGCGTATGCCCGAGCGTTCCAGACGTTCCATCCAGTATCGCGCAATCACAGCTCTACGCTGTTGCCAGGCATCAATGTATCGTGTCTTGACCATCATCTGCGCACAGTCTACCTCGCTCATTCTGCTGTTGGTACCCGGCACACTGTGATCAGGTTTGCCGTTGTTGCGCCAGGACCTGGCATAGTGCATGATATCCAGACTGTTGGTCACTATGGCTCCACCGTTGCCGTAACTGTTGAGATTCTTCATGGGATCAAAGCTGATGGCAGCTGCCAAGCCCACCCGACGTGAGTCGGCGCTGAGCCAATGCTGTGCCGCATCTTCAAACACCACTGTGGTCTTGGATCCAGCGTTATCGGGCAGAGCCATGCCGTACAGTCCAACCAAGACTTCTACATGGCAATCAAGACCTGGATCCAGTTTTCTGTAGTCGGCTTGTCCGTGCCCGTCAGTGTCCAACAACACTACCTCGTAGCCAGCCCGTGCAAATGCATTGGCTGTGGCCACATAGGTCATGGTAGGTATCAAGACACGTGGCGGATCAAACATCAAATTGCGCTCTAGATTCCAAGCAGCCAAAATTTCCAAGGCCTGTGTGCCCGAGTGGCAGGTCACTGCATATTTGACATGGTTGCGACGGGCCAGCCAGTTTTCAAATTCGGCTGTGTAGTTGCTGTCCATGAGAGATCCCGATCTTAGAACTTCGTCGGTCACATCCAGGATTTCAGTGCGTATCTGGTTGTATTGTTTTTTGATTCCGGTGAACGAAATCGTCAAGCCAGTGTAGGTAATTTTCAAATCCTTGTTCGATATCAATACATGGTGCGAAACCAAATACCACCCGGGCCCGTGCTGTATTTAACTGACCGCGACTGGGGAAACTGTTGTCGCGATTGTTGACCTGTATGCGCCCCGATCCAACCAGTTGTATGATCAGTTCGGCTGCTTCCAACAAGCTACGGCTGCGACCTCTAGTGATGTTGTAAACTCCAGTACGATTGCTGATTGTGGCCTGCACTATGCCTCGAGCTGCATCGTCCACGTGGGTAAAATCCAATGCATCTTGAGCACCGTTGACCTGTAATACCTGATCTCGCATGGCTGCCAGCATGAATCGGCTGATCACTCGATCTTCGACATCTCTGGGTCCATACACAGCACTGGGTCTCAGTATCATGGATTGGATGCCGGTGCGTTTGGCATAGTCCTGTACCAACCATTCGCCGGCCAGTTTCATGATTCCATACTGTCCTATGGGATGAGTCACATGATCTTCGGAAATGCCGGCCGGTGAAGCATGGTCAAAGTTGCCATACACCATACTGCTACTGATATAAACAAACTTATTGACTTTGTGCTCGACCGATAGTTCAAGCAAATTAAGTAATCCTTCGATCATGGTTTTGCTGCCCAATATAGGATTGGCGTTGACTACTTTTTGTCTAGGAAAGCTGGCCAAGTGTATGACTGTGTCGGGCTTGAACAACTCAAATGCCAGTCGAGCCGTTGGATCAGCCACATCGCAAAAGTATATGCTGTTGGTCTTAATTTTATGTTTGCGCTCACGCACAAGTGCAGATAACTCATCCTGGGCTATAATGCCGTAGTCAGTTTCGTTGTCCATGATGGCAACTGTGTGTCCCTGCTGTTCCAGCAGTTCGACCACATGGTGCCCAATAAAGCCCAGTCCCCCGGTTACCAGTATGTTCATCGTCCCCACTTGAGTTTGAGATAGGTCACATCTTGATCATGCAATTTGCCCCAGATGGCCACTCGGTAACCCAGCGTGGCCGGATCTGGTTCGCAATAGAATGTGGGTTGGTCTTGCACATGTTCCATCACCCACTTTCCGTGGTCGGTCTGTTGCCATTCGCTGATGGGAAAGGCTGCATACAGATAAGGATCTTCCACATTGCTCATGCTAAATTTGTGTAATAGTGTGTTCTGCATACTGATAGTATAGCAGAGTTGTCAGTGATCTGCGACCAGATCCGACAACATAGGAAAGATTGCCGCGATGACCTCGGCACAGGCCACAGCCACCTGCTGGTGTTCCAGCTGAGTGCCATTGGCGCTGCGCAGTTCAATAAAATGTATCCAGCTGCGTAGTGTGCCATTCATGTACAAGCGACTTTCGGTCAGTCCTTCGGGCAACACAGCACGGGCCTGTTCCTTGGCTATGCCACGAGCCACAGCTTCTTGATAGATTGCACGACTGTGGTCGATCACGAACTTTTGTTTGGCATCCCACCAGGCTTGCAGTTCCACATCATCGGTCACGATGCTGTTCTGTCGATTCTTGGTGTCTTGCAGTCGAGCCTGTCGTGTCACAAAGGCCAGATCCTGGGTAGGATCGGCATAGCGTTGACTGAACTCCTGGAAGCTGAAACTGCGGTGTCGCAACATCTGACGGGCAATGTCTCGAGTGGTCGTGATCTCCAAACAGGCCGAAACCATCTCCAATGGACTCCAGTGCTGATTGCGCACCAGATACTTGATCAGTCGTTGGCTGGTTTCTGTGTTGAGTTGATTGGCCGGATTGCTTACACGAGCACAAAAAGCCACCAGTTCTTGCATGTCAGCGAGACCCAGATCTGCACAGTCAACAGTGGGCTGGCTGTGCGATATCAAACGTACTTTCAAAGGCGCCCCAACAGCTTGTCAGTTTCAGGTTGTATTATGCGGGCCACGGCTGAAATATCAACCACGAAATCTAGGTCGACCACGATGGGATCCATTTCGCTCAGGTTCCGGGTGATAAAGGCTTCAATTTCCTCTATGCTGAGTCCCTGTTTGGCCAAGGTCTGCAGATTGATAGTCTTTTGCTTGCCACCGGCCAGCTTGATCACGACTTTTTTTATGCACTCCAACGGGATGTCAGTCTTGTTGACATCGCGTATGATCATTTCCCATTGGCGTAGTGCTTCTTCATTATTGAGTTGCATTGGCTGTCACAGTCTTGGCCTTGCGACCACGTTTGGCCGCAGGCGCGGTTTCGGTGACTGTTACTGTAGCCGTCTTGGCTGGTCGTGCCTTGGCTGAAACTGTGGGATCCATTTTTTCAGCATCCTTTTTCATCCTGGCAGCTTCGGCCACCATGGCCTTGGCTTCGACCTCCATGCGCTTGGCCTGGGCCAACATGTTGGCCGCGATGTCTCTATCGCTCAAGGCCGAATCGCTTGTGGCAATAAACGGTTGAGTGATCTGTTCTGTAGCAGTCTTCTGTGACTGTGATTTTTTGTATTCGGCTTCGGCTGCACGCTTGACTTCAGGTGCTACCATGCCACGGCTGGCATCATTCTTGGCCATACGCTTGATAGCATCTTCGCCCTGTTTCATTTCGTTCAACATCTTGTTGAGTTCGTCCAGTCTGATACTGCTGGCCTGGTTGGGAGTCATGATGATGTCGGAGCAACGCACTTTCTTGATCATTCGCTCCTGATGCAGGGTCTCCAGGATAGGGCGACCGTCTGGCAGGTAGCTGCGATGCAAGGCATCGGCAAACTCCTCGCCCTGTTGGGCCATGTCGCTTTCCAGCACTTTTTGTATGGCATCCTGCCAGTGTGCATGTGTGGTGTCTGGGTATATGATCAAACACATGTGGTCTTCACCGGGTACCTGTCTGAACAACACGCAGACCCTGCGGTCTTGATGCTTGCCTACGAATTTGGTAAATGCCATGTGTTATTCTCCTTGGGGTGGTTGATTGGTTGTGTCGGCTGGCTGTTGTGCCTGTGCTGTGGCTATCACAGTGTCTAGAAAGTTCTTGAGCTTGAGATACACAGCGCCGATTTCGTAAAGCTCTTCGCCGCGGAATGCACCGCGACTGGTGGCCAGATCAATGATATTTTTGATAGTATCAAGATCGGCGATTGAGATTTGTTGAGTTGTATTTTCCATATAGATATTTAACGGAGAAATCGATCTCCGAGATCTTTTTTGCCAGGTTTTGTGCCCAATTTGGCAAAATTGCTAGTGCGTGGCCACATGCAGTTCGCATTCGACTCGCCAGTTGGTAAATTGGCTGTGTGGGTCTACCGGCGCACCCTGTGCCACTGCTTCGCGTACAAAGTGCATGAGCAAGGCGTTGTACAACTCGTCGGGCATGGTTTCACGTTCAAACTTTATCTTCATTTTTTCTTTCTGTTTTCAAAAGGTCCCACATCAGGGTTGGATCTGTGCGAGGCACCACAGCAATGGGTCGGATCCAACCACGTTCCAGAGCATCGGCAATAATTACGGCAATACCCTGTGGACATGTTTTTGTAATCTCTAATCCAGCACGGCTACACAGTGTAATATCATTGTGCAACATAAATCCAGCATCACCTTTCCTTAAAGTTACCCACGGGGTTTGAGATACAGTTATTATCATAGTTCCACAATCTCCATTGAGCCCATACCGTTTTCTTCTAACTGTCTCTTGTAGGTTTCGAATACATCACTGGTATAGGCGCTCATGCCTTCGGCACCTTTGTAGCACTTATAGACCGAACCAGATGATCCAACCACATCATAGTAGTCACCTTGATCGATCACTTGTTCAATGCCCGAGTTCATCCTCCAGCTGTCTGAACCGGCATATCCGCCGTACCACGATGCCAGGACCTTGCGTATGCAACCGTGTTCGGCACTGTTGATTTCTACTATGACCCAACGGTCTGGTGTATATTCGCTCATACTGTCTCTCGCTTGACATGTATCACGCAGGCCGGAGTTGCTACAGGCTCCACCCAATTGCGCAGGGCACCCGAGTTGACTCGGCTGGCATTGCCTTCAACCGGACCGGCCAATGCGCCACGCTGGACTGCGTTGTAGTAGATGCTGTTGTGTCCTGGATACACGGACCAATTTGGATACCAAAAGTTTACAGGATTAATCTTCATAGTATTATTATAACAGATTTTTTATTCTCGGTCAAACCAGGTGTCAAAGTGTTTTTCTAGCAATTCAGCGGCATCGTCGTGGCCGTTGGATCGTAGCTCACGGGCACATTCTTGTACTACACCAAACCCATAACGCACACTCTGCTGGTGCCATAATGGACTATGATGTATACCAAAGTGTGTGTCGTTGGCTATTTGATTTATTTTCTTGTTGCTCTTCATAGGTCAACTCCGAACTGTTGTCGAATCAAATCAAACGCTTGTCCTCTGCTGATCATGTCTCGCAACATTGGACGCAATGCCACCCCACATTCTCGCACAATCAGGTCGGCGAATTGATCCAATTCAGCATCAGTAAATACCCAAACAGGAGACGCTATGTTTTCTACAATACATTCCAATGCCAAATCTCTAATTCGTTCGTTCATTGTTCAACTCCAAAATGTGTTTTAATTAATTCTATACTATCTGATTGTCCACGGTAGTAATCATCACGTTTTCCTCTACTCATATGGTCTTGTATAGTATCAACACATTCTTGAATAATCAACTCAGCGAACTGTTCAACATCGAGATCTAATGTTCCGTAGTCGGTCCATCCACTTCGTTGCATTACATCTGCCCCGGCTTGCCTGGCAAGTTCTTTGATCTTCTCGTTCATCAAAATGGCAAGTCCTCTTCTGTATCGTGCGTGTCTTTCAGCTTCCGCATCAACCCTTGGTTACGCATATCCTGTTCCTTCCTGGCACGTTTTTCATCATCGCTGAGATCGATCA
>Ga0164297_10005320_pt1 | contig 11100 bp, 9 predicted proteins | sample GEODES058metaG_FD_113539 | JGI IMG/M metagenome (GOLD analysis project Ga0164297, IMG submission 113539) | Dystrophic lake water microbial communities from Trout Bog Lake, Wisconsin, USA - GEODES058 metaG | ecosystem: Environmental > Aquatic > Freshwater > Lake | place: USA: Trout Bog Lake...
ATAAATAGAATTTAATGAACTCAAATTCTTGGCGAGTTTGGTAACCTCTGTTTTAAATGACTGTGAGTCTTCGAGCGATTCATTGAAATTCTGCATCGTCGTAGCCATATTCTGGTAAAATTTATTCATTGATTTCAGGTGCGCGCTTGAATCCTGCAGTTCCAATTCATAAACTGCGTTCAAAGCCGACAGGTTTTTGGCGAGGTTATTTACCTGTTCGTGGTACGCTTTTGAATCAACATTGCTTGAAGCAAGTTCGGATAAATTAGCTGATGCGGTTTCAAAGGCATTGCTCAGTTTATCGTAGCTTGAAGCAGCTGTTTTTAATTTTGATGTAAACTCGTTAGTGGCGGTGCCGGCATCAGCAACGGTAGAAATGGTTGCTACCTTATCGCCAAATGTTCTTAAACCTTCACCCAGGCTTCCGATCAGTTCAGGACCGATCTTCGCGTCTTCCAGCATCTTGTCTAATGCTGCAGTACTGGAAACACCACTGCCGCTGCCACTGCTTCTCAGTGTTGCTTTTGGCAGATCGCCTGTAAAATCTTCTGCTAATTCAGGATATACACGGGTCCAGTCGATATGTTGTTCATGTGCTTCGCGCTGAAAACCCAGCAAGCCGAACAAAATAGCTTCAGTGCCCAATCCTAATGTGATAAAGTAAGTAGCTCCGGTCCAGTGCTGGATCTTAAACAACAATCCAATGATAACAACGGTTGCTCCCCAGGATACGATGTTGTTAATTCCGTAAGGTTTTTTCTTTCCTGACATAATAGTTTAAAAGTTGAGTAGTGAAATGTTTAAGTTTTTGTTTTTAGTGCTTATCTTTTATATCACGACCGAGGTAACTGGTTACACAACGGAAGCCTATATATGATTTTGCTGTATCCTGGTATTCGTATGAACGTGATGAATTTTGCAGGAAATAACCCACATCTTTCCATGAACCACCGCGCACCACTTTACGTTTCAATACCGGTGGATCATTGGGTTTAGCGTCATAGCTGTAATCAGGCGCCAGGTCATGGGTAAAGGTAGAAGCCGATTCGTCATAAGCCGAGCTGGTCCATTCAGCAACGTTTCCTGCCATATTATAAAGACCGTAATCATTCGGGAAATAAGAACGAACGTTTACAGTATATGCGCCACCGTCGTCGGCATAGTTACCGCGACCCGGTTTGAAGTTAGCCATCAGGCAACCTTTAGCATTTTTGATATAAGGACCACCCCATGGATAGTCTGTACCTACCCTGCCGCCACGTGCAGCGTACTCAAACTGTGCCTCATTTGGCAAGCGATAGTATGAACGCGGGGGTAAACCGCGCGATTGTTTATAATTTTCGTTGTAACGGGTACGCCATACGTTAAAGGCCCTTGCCTGACGCCAGGTAACCCCAACAACAGGATAGTTACGATAAGCAGGATGTGAAAAGTAACCTTCAACCATCGGCTCGTTGGCGGCATATGAAAAATCACTCAGCCAAACCAAGGTATCCGGATAAACTGGTACAGTATCGCGTACAATGAAATCAGAACGTTTTTTTGATTTGTCATTGTGGTAATCCGCAGCTTCACGCAAAGAAACCGTAGAGAAGTTATATTTTAATAAACGCACATCCAGTTCGTTACGATCAAAAATTCTGTCATCGCCCTGATAAAACATACCCGAAAGTTTGGCGATGTTAGGATTGTTTCCTTTTTTATTGGCATCGAACGATAGTGGATAATGCTTTACATATGCCCAGTTGATGTATTTTTTACCATTGTTCAAAGCATTTGAAGCTTTGGGTTTCAAGAAGTACTTAGGATCGTTCAGGTAATTAGTAATGGCTACCGAGTCGCGCACCCATTGTACAAATTGTTTGTACTTGGTATTGGAAACCTCGGTTTCGTCCATGAAAAACGCAGGTATCGTTACCTGTTTGGTTTGAGCTAATTGTGAAAAAGTAATATCCTGATCAGTTTGGCCCATTAAAAAGGTACCCGATGGAATGTAAACCATTCCGTATGGCACCTCAGCTCTGAACGAGCGTTGTGCAATACCAGTTAATTCGCCTCTGTCACCACTACCCCTGCCCGCGCAACCGCTTAGCATGATGCCTACGGCTAAAACCATTATTAGATAGTAAATCTGCTTCATTTTTTAAATCAATCAGTTATTAAATTATAACGCAATATGACCTGTACTAAGATATCAAATTACATTTAGTAAACCCAAAAATGTTTTTTAATTACAAACATTCTGCCACATTCGATAGCAAAAATATAAATTAATAGTTTATTGCCATAAAAAAACGAAATAACTTATAATTAAGTATTTAGCTATTTCGGGCGCTATTTAATAGGCCATTATACGGTTTGCTGACTGTTAAAGTTGCATGCACCCCTATAAAATGCTATTAATTATTTGTTTACCATCTTTACGTATTGCTCGATGGCCATCGTCATTGATGGAGCACCTGGCGTAGGTGCAGGGATATCTAAAATAAGACCCGCGTCGAGCACAGCTTTGTGTGTAGTTGCCCCAAAAGCAGCTAAACGGGTATTGTTCTGTTTGAAATCCGGAAAATTCTTGTAAAGTGATTGTATACTGGACGGACTGAAAAAGGCGATCACATCATAAAACACCTCGGCAAGATCCGACAAATCGCTGCAAACTGTGCGGAAAAGTACTGCCGGCGTAAAATTATAGCCATTGTCGAGCAAAAATTTCTGCGTTTCTTCAGCAGCCACATCCGAACAAGGATATAAAAATTTTTCGCTTGAATGTTTTTTGAGTACTTCAACCAGATCGGATGCCGTTTGTTTACCGAAGAATATCTTGCGCTTGCGGTATTGAATATATTTTTGAAGGTATAAGGCGATCGTTTCGGAAAGACAAAAATATTTCATGTCAACCGGCACTTCGAAACGCATTTCTTCACAGATGCGGAAAAAATGATCGGCAGAGTTGCGGCTGGTAAAAATCACAGCAGAAAAATCGGCCAGGTTGATCTTCTCTTTCCTGAAATCTTTGGCAGGCACCCCCTCAACATGGATAAAGGAACGAAAATCGATCTTTAAATTATATTTCTTCGCCAATTCGGCGTAGGGGTTTTTGTCATTTTCGGGTTTGGGTAAGGTAACCAGAATACTTTTAACCTTTTTCTTTCTGTCTTCCAAAATTCTATACAATAAAAAGCCTACTCCTAGATATTCAGCGCCTTGATTAAAATCAATATGGGGCAGATTTCGAGGGCACAAAGATACACAATTAAATAAAATTTATAAAATAGAATGCTAGAAATGATTTCGACGCTTCCGCGCAGGTATTGCCACACCACGATAGCGGCGATCAATACCCAGGCAAACAGCAAAACAAATCGTATCAGCGGATCGGGTAAGAGACTGAAACAGATAGAAACCGGTAAAAAAACAAAGCCAATATTAAAATAGGTGAGATAGGAAACCGACAGATACTCGCTTACCAGTTTATTGATCCCAAAAACGAAACCCAGGAATTTTACCAGCACAAACTTGACCGCAAAAAGCACGAGGATGATCAGCGTAAGCGAGATAAAAAGCGAGAACCCACTTACGCTATAATAGTATACATGCCGATATACGGAGAACTGGTAAAGAAATAAGCCAAAAGTCAATGCAAATAAAAGGAATAAGGCAAGTAGCGTCCATGAGTTGATCACACCATCCTGTTTGCTGAGCTGATTCATTACCCGTTTACTGTAAAAAGACATCCATATACTTTCAAGGTCCTTGCTCATAGCTCTATTTAAAATCGCAGCGTAAATAAGCAAAGCCAGCAATACACCAATTACCCATGGATCGCGGGAGGTACGGCTACTACCCTCTTTTAGCGAACTTTTCGCAGTGGCGTGGATATCAAGGAAATCGTTGCCGGTATACAGGACCCTTTTAAGCAATGTATCAACCAATGCATCATGCCGGCTGGCACTGGCAGGTCTGATGAAAAGCGTGGCCAGTGAATCCTGCACCATTTGTTCATGTTGCTGCAGTGATTGTGCGACAGAATCCAAAAAAGGAAGGCGATTATTGGGGCTTTCTCCGGCGATCGTATCCGATTTGTATCGGGTCGTGTCCGTGTTTGCAAAAACATTGCAGGAGCATACCATTAAAAACAAACAAACCGCGATCAGGCGCATGAATTATATCATCCTATTTTACCGGGCAAAAATACCGGATTATTTAACTGTTTGCGCGAAAATTTTGCAGCCATTGGAATTGATTGGCGCAGGGCGGTTTTATCCGATCAAATCCTGCACCAACCAAATTATTTTTTGTGGGTACCTGCAAGCCTGTAAAGTGTTGCAATCAGCAAATAACATCGTGATTTCCGCTCCAAAAGCTACTTTTTTAGCTTTTTATCCTCGATTGACTGATAGCATTAGTTCAACAGCAAAACGTGATTTTTATATGCTTAATTAACATGCTTACCTGAAATTTATAAATTCAAAATCTATATCACTTCGGTTATTTGTCGCATTTATAAAATCGAAAAGCTTTAGATTATTTACTGTTGAAAACATTTTAAAGAATAGCTTATTTTTGCCCGATGGCAGGCATCTATATCCACATTCCATTTTGCAAACAAGCCTGCCACTACTGCGATTTCCATTTCAGTACCTCGCTGGCTTATAGGGACGATCTGTTATCGGCCCTCAACAAAGAGATCAGCCTGCAAAAAAATTACTTGGGTGGCGATACGATAGAAACCATTTATTTTGGCGGGGGCACACCTTCGCTGCTTAATTCGGGCGAGATCAACGCTATTATTGATGCGATCGCCAGATTACATTCGATATCCTCCGCAGCCGAGATCACTTTAGAGGCAAACCCGGATGACCTCGACAAAAAAAAGGTGGAGGCGATCAAAGGCACTGCAGTAAATCGTTTTAGTATTGGCATTCAAAGTTTTTTTAATGAAGACCTGAAATGGATGAACCGGGCTCATCAGCCCGGGGATGCTGACTCGTCGGTAAAAAGAGCACAGGATGCCGGATTTGAAAATATCACGGTTGATCTGATCTATGGCTATCCCCTGCTTACCGATGCCAAATGGAAAAGTAATCTAAACAGAGTTTTTGAGCTGGATGTTCCGCATGTTTCGGCCTATTCCATGACCGTCGAGCCTCGTACGGCACTAGCCGCCTTCATCAAAAAAAAGACGGAGCAGGCGCTGAATGACGAACAAAGCGCATCGCAATTTATACACCTGATGGACGCGATGAACCGAAAAGGTTTTGAGCATTACGAAATATCAAATTTTTGCAAACCCGGTAGCTATTCGAGGCATAATACCAATTACTGGAAAGGCGTAAATTACCTCGGGATCGGCCCTTCTGCACATTCCTACAACGGCGATAGCCGCCAATGGAATATCAGCAATAATGCGAAATACATCAAAAGTATACTTGAGTTGAAAGTACCGGCAGAGACCGAAATCCTGACTGAGAAAAATAAACTGAACGAATACATCATGACCTCGCTCCGGACACAATGGGGTCTCGATCTTCAAAAACTAAATACAATTTCCGCGGGTGCTTCCACGCAGGTCATAAGGTCGGCAGAGGAGTTTTTTGCAAAGGAATGGCTCAGGCGTGAGAATGAGATCATCTACCTTAGCCAAAGCGGCAAATTGTATGGCGACCATATTGCGTCTGAATTGTTTTTCTGAGAATTACCGGCCGCGCATCTACGAATAAAGCCACTGTCCGGTTTGAAATAGCTTAAAACCTGTAGCTATTGGATTTACGATATTCCTAAAAACTATAACCTGGAAGCAGCCGTATCTCCCCTCAAACAAACATCAATTAAAATGAAAAAAATAATCATCGCGGCCTTTGCTTTAGCAGCTATTGCATTTGCGCCCAAAACCTTTGCTCAAACTAAAATGGTAGGCGGAGCACCTATGTATCCAACAAAAAACATTGTTGAAAATGCCGTAAACTCCAAAGACCATACTACCCTGGTTGCAGCAGTAAAAGCAGCGGGACTGGTTGAAACTTTGGAAAGTGCAGGTCCATTCACCGTATTTGCCCCAACTAACGAGGCTTTTAACAAATTGCCTGCCGGTACCGTAGATAACCTGGTAAAGCCAGAAAATAAAGCTACATTGACCAAGATATTAACCTACCATGTGGTAGCCGGTCGTCTGAGCTCAGCTGATCTGGTTGCAAAGATCAAAGCAGGCAATGGCAAAGCTGAACTGACAACCGTGCAAGGTGGTACACTTACAGCCTATTTGAAAGGAAAGAAAATTTATCTGGTTGACGAAAAAGGCGGCAAATCATGGGTAACTATAGCCGATGTTAACCAAAGCAATGGCGTGATCCACGTAGTAAATTCGGTATTAATGCCTAACTAAACTGGCCTGTCAGCTTTTGCAGCAGTCCGGCTAGGAGCAGTGTGTATACCGCCGGGTGCTACAAACCAAGTCAAAACCCGATCGCTAACGCGACCGGGTTTTGTTATTTAATTACCTTACAATGGCAATGCCCATTAGCGCCTGGCTGCACAGCTATTTTATTAATCGCAACAAAGCCTTAACTTTGCCCCATCGGCCATAACGGACCGGGGCGCGTTTCTCCGAAGTATATATTGAAAGCCGAAAGCACTATCCAAATGAGTTTTATACTTTCTCCAATAGATACGGTTGATACGATCAGTCCCAAAGATTTTACTGAAAACTATCTGAAAGCCCGTCGCCCGCTGGTTATTAAAGGGCTAACAAACGATTGGCCTGCCCGTGAAAAATGGAATGCTGAATTCATGAAAGAGGTGGTTGGTAATAAAGTAGTTCCACTATACGATAACTCAAAAGCAGATCCCTCAAAACCCATCAACGCAAGTGCCGCTGAAATGCCTTTTGATCAGTACATCGACCTGATCATGTCGGAGCCCACCGAATTACGCATCTTCTTTTTCAATATATTTAAACATGCACCACAGTTATTAGATGATATTGTACTGCCTAAAGATCTGATGGGAGGTTTCCTTGAAAGTATGCCGGGCATGTTCTTTGGCGGTTCCGATTCCGTCACTTTCCTGCATTATGATATTGATCTGCCTCATATTTTCCACACCCATTTTGTAGGCCGAAAACACGTTATCCTTTTCGAGAATAAGTGGAAACGCCGTTTATACTGTATCCCTAATACCACCTATGCCCTTGAGGATTATGATGTATTGAATCCTGATTTCGAGAAATTCCCCGCACTAAAAGGTGTTGAAGGCACAGAAGCATTTTTGGAGCATGGCGATACGCTGTTTATGCCAACCGGTTACTGGCATTGGATGAAATACATAAGCGGCTCCTTCTCGCTGAGCCTGCGTGCCTGGGATGCATCATTAACACGCAAAGCAGCCAGTTTATATAATCTGGCCGTTAAAGGCGGTGTAGATAGCCTGCTGAAAATGACCTTCAAAGCTGATTATGCCCGCTATCGCGAGAAAGTGGCTGTAAAATGGGCGGATAAAGCGCTGGCAGCGGGGAAACCTTATTAGTCCTGAGTCTTGAGTCAGTAGTCTTGAGTCAGCATAGACTAAAGTGTCGGCGCGGTTACGACGTATGATCACAAACGATCTTCCATTCCCCATTGATCTTACGGAACCATAAGGTAAAATAACCGCCTGGTGTTTGTCCGTTTTCAAGTTTGAGGCCCCATCCGCCCAAAACAAAGGCGTTATGATCATCAAGGACATCAACTTTTAAAATTGTAAAAGTCAATTCACCCATGCCCGCTTTGCCGGGGTAGGCTTTTTTATACCTTTCGAGCGTAGCTTGCCAGCCGTACAATGGGGCACCTTTAGTAACAAATACCAGGGAGTCTGACTTCCAGTAGCCCTGCATAAATCCTTCGATATCGCCCTTGTTCCAGGCAAGTTGCTGGGTTGAGAGCACTTTAATAACTGCTTCCCGATCCTGTGCAAAGCAGAGCGAGCAGCATAACAAAAACAAACCGATCAGTAAAAGCTTTTTCATGCTGAAAAATAGGAATTTTTTTTCTTACAAATCCTTTTAGCTTTGCATCAAACCTATAAAATGAGCAAGTACGTATTATGTTTTGGCGAGGTGCTTTGGGACACCTTCGACGATGGTAAAAAACCGGGGGGTGCACCCATGAATGTGGCCATGCACCTGGTACAACAGGGCGTTGATGTTGCTTTTGCGAGTCGCATTGGCGAGGACGCCTCCGGCGATGAACTGGCCGAATACCTGAAGAAAAACAACTTGTTGACAGACCTGGTACAGCGCGACCCTAATTTACCTACCTGTGAAGTTACCGTCGAACTGGATGAGCATCAACATGCTACCTATATCATACCTCAGCCTGTTTCCTGGGATAATATTCAACCCGAAGCCGCGTTGGTTGAAAGCGCTAAAAATGCTTCGGCCATTGTGTTCGGCAGCCTGGCTTGCCGCTATGAGATCACCCGCGATACCTTGCTCAATGTGTTGAATGAAACGCATGCTTTGAAAATATTTGATGTAAACCTTCGGGCACCACATTATACCCTGAACACGATCGAAACGCTGGCAGCAAGAGCTCACGTAGTAAAAATGAATGAGGACGAAGCAGCCTTGCTGATTGGTGGGAGCAAACATAGCCTCAAAGAGCAGATCGCCGAATTCAGGTCGAAATTTCATACGACAACTATTTGTGTAACCCGTGGCGAAAATGGCGCCATTGTATGGCACGATCATAAATTTTATGAAAGCCCCGGGCTACCCGTACAGGTAGGCGATACGGTCGGTGCCGGTGATTCATTCCTGGCAACTTTTATAGCCGGCCTTTTAGCAAATGAACCCATGCAGTCAGTTATTGATAAGGCCTGCGCAGTAGGGTCGTTCGTAGCCAGTAAACGTGGTGCAAATCCGCCTTACGACGAACGAATTCTGACTTTGTTAGGTCTGCCTGTAAAATAAATCGATCCGGACACAAGCCGATAACTCTGCACAATAACTCCTCAGCAGGCATTAAAAAAAATGTCATGCTTAACTAACATTTCCCGGACTAAGGGGGCATTTCCAGACTTTAAAAGAAAATAAGCCTTACCTTTATATCCGAAAGGATAACTATGCGCGGTTACGGGTTCTCTAAAAACATCCCAAAAAAAATCCCAAAAGGGGGCTTTGACGAACTTCTGAAGCTATTTCTCGAACTATTGAATTATACGTCGGGAGATGCAGGCGAAGCTTTGGCCTGGATGAATGAGTTGGATAAGCAATATAACGTTACCAATGACCAATACGGCATGGGTGATTTTATTGACGAGCTGAAACAAAAGGGCTACCTCGACGAAAATAATGAATCGGGCGAATTCAAGATCACTGCAAAAACTGAGCAAAGTATCCGCCAGTCGGCTTTAGAAGAAATATTCGGCAAACTAAAAAGATCAGGTAAAGGCAATCACCGCACACCGCAATCGGGCCAGGGAGATGAAAGGAATTCGGAGCGCCGCGAATATGAATTTGGCGACAGTTTGGAACAGATTGATATCACCCAGTCGATCCATAATGCGCAGATCAACCATGGCATCAACGATTTCATGATGACCGAACGTGATCTGGAAGTGGAAGAAATGGACTTCAAAACCCTCACTTCGACGGTATTGATGATCGATATTTCACATTCCATGATCCTGTACGGTGAAGATCGCATCACACCGGCAAAAAAAGTGGCTATGGCTTTGGCAGAACTGATCCGTACCAAATACCCTAAAGACACGCTTGATATTGTGGTATTTGGCAACGATGCCTGGCCAATCAGTTTAAAGGACCTGGCTTACCTGCAGGTTGGCCCTTACCATACCAATACTTATGCCGGCTTAGAACTGGCAACAGATATTCTGCGTCGCCGGAAGACACATAATAAGCAAATATTTATGATCACTGATGGCAAGCCTACCTGCCTGAAAGAAGGAACACGCTACTATAAAAACAGTATTGGGCTCGACCGCAAAGTGGTCAACAAAACACTGAACATGGCGGCACAGTGTAAGAGACTAAAAATACCGATCACAACGTTTATGATCGCAAAAGACCCCTACCTGCAGCAGTTTGTTCGTAAATTTACTGAAACCAACGGCGGCAAAGCATTTTACAGCTCGCTTAACGGTTTGGGTGAGTATATTTTTGAAGACTATATCAAAAACAGAAGAAGAACGGTGAGGTGATTGGATAATTTGAAGATTTGGTAATTTGAAGATTTGAAAATGGCGCATGCTCATCAAATTCTCAAATTACCAAATTTTCAAATCTTCAAATTACCAAATTTTCAAATTAAAGAAATGAACTACAATTTAACAATAAAGACTTTAGGTGAACTAAAACAATCGGGGTATCAAAGCCGATCGGTCAAAGATGAACTGCGTGAAAACCTGATCGCACAATTGCAGGAAAAAGAAGGTGGTTTTGAAGGCATTATCGGCTTTGAAGATACTGTTATTCCCGACCTGCAAACTGCGATATTATCACGCCACAATATATTGCTGCTGGGTTTACGCGGACAAGCCAAAACCCGTATCGCCCGCTTAATGGTTAATTTGCTGGATGAATATATCCCTTATATCGAAGGATCGGAACTTTATGATGATCCATTCAACCCGATCTCCTGGTTCGGCCATCACGAAATAAACGAAAAAGGCGATAATACGCCGATTGCCTGGCTGCATCGCTCAGAACGTTATACTGAAAAACTGGCTACTCCTGATGTTACAGTAGCAGATCTCATCGGTGACGTAGATCCTATCAAGGCAGCAACCTTAAAACTGCATTATTCGGATGAGCGGGTGATCCACTTTGGTCTGATCCCAAGGGCGCACCGCGGTATTTTTGTGATCAATGAGTTGCCCGATCTGCAGGCACGCATACAGGTAGCCTTATTTAATATTTTGCAGGAAAAAGATATTCAGATCCGCGGTTTCAAACTGCGTTTACCCCTCGACCTGCAATTTGTGTTTACGGCAAATCCTGAAGACTATACCAATCGTGGCTCCATCGTTACGCCATTAAAAGACCGTATTGAAAGCCAGATATTAACCCATTACCCCCGCACGATACAGGTTTCGCGCAAGATCACG
>Ga0164297_10005322_pt1 | contig 11095 bp, 13 predicted proteins | sample GEODES058metaG_FD_113539 | JGI IMG/M metagenome (GOLD analysis project Ga0164297, IMG submission 113539) | Dystrophic lake water microbial communities from Trout Bog Lake, Wisconsin, USA - GEODES058 metaG | ecosystem: Environmental > Aquatic > Freshwater > Lake | place: USA: Trout Bog Lake...
AAGGCGATGGAGCTCTTGTCGGCCTGCAGTCGATTGTACTCTACGGCATGCGCTGAGCCCGCGCCGATGATCATCACTAAAGCCAATAAATAACGAGTCATCATCTCGATTCTCCTAAGTCCGTCTTTGCGGAAGCATTCGCTGGAATATATCGTCGCGGTCGATCAGTGCGTGCTTCAGCGCGGCGCCGACATGCGCCGCCAATACGCCAAGAAGGGCGTAATTGAGGCTCTGGTGGACGACGAGTAGCGTACGGCCCAAATCACGATCCTTGCTGACGAGATCCGGTATCGGCAGGACTCCGAACCAAACGGTCTGGAAACCTTTAGCCGAACTCATCAGCCATCCTGATAGCGGGACAGCGATCATCAGTAGATACAAAAACCCATGCCCCGCGTGCGCCGCTATTCTCAGTTGCACTGGCATCGAGTCGGGTAGCGCGGGCGGACGATGAGTAATACGCCAGGCGAGGCGGATCCAGACCAATACGAACACCGTCACACCCGCCCACTTGTGCCAGGAGTAAAGCTGCAGCTTCTCGGGCGAGAGCGGTAAGTCTCGCATGTAAAACCCCAATGTCAGTAATCCGAGCAACAGTAACGCCATCAACCAGTGGAGACTTTTGGCAGTCGCCGTGTACGTTTGGGTGTCAGACTGCATCTGCGTACTCCTCAGTGCGACCGAAAGACATAACCATCCATTGCGATCACGTAGTCATCGATACCGGCATGAAAGCGCTGAACAACGGCGTCCGAGCTACCGGCGCCAAGCGCCACGTAGAGCGGCAGCAGGTGCTCCTCCGTTGGGTGAGCTCGCTCGGCGTCCGGAGCCCGGTGCCTGTAATCAAGCAGATCGGCAGTTCGTGGCGGCAGGAGGTGTGCCGCCAACCAGTCAGCGAAGCGCTTCACGTAGGCCGGGGTCTCACCATCGGTTTGAACCGCCGTCATGAAATCTTGCAGATTGTGGGTCACGCTACCAGAACCCACCACCAGACAACCTTGATCGGTCAACGGGGCTAGCGCTTGTCCCAGGCGATAGGCCAAAGCTGCACCGCCGCGACTTTGAATGGAGACGGGGACGACCGGAATGTCAGCCTCCGGAAACATGATCCGCAAGGGCACCCAAGCACCATGATCAAGGCCGCGCGCCGGGTCGCGCTGTACAGGCAGCCCGACACGCTCGATCGCCTGAGCCACGCACTCGGCGACCTCCCGAGAACCCGTCGCAGGATAACGAATGTCGTAGAGCGCTTTCGGGAAACCCCAAAAATCGTGGATCGTCTCCGGGCGCTCGGCAAAGCCCACGGTGGGCACCGCCGTGTCCCAATGCGCGCTCACGATGATCACCGCGCGAGGTTGCGCGAGGGTGTTCGCGAGCGCGCTCAGGGCCGCCCCGGCGGCACCCGGACGGAGCGCGAAGGTCGGCGCGCCATGCGGCACAAACAAGGTGGGTAGACGCTCATACGACCGTGGTTTGGTGTCCATGAGCGAACACTACGACGGTCACTTGAATTTAAATAGTAGACAATCAAGAATTATTTGTTGCTTAATTAGCAACAATGGATCGATTGGCAGCCATGACCTTATTCGTTCGCGTCGCGGAACTCGGTAGTTTCAGCGCGGCCGCACAGCAACTGGGGATCGCCCGCTCTGTGGTGACTCGCCAGATCGCTGCGCTAGAGACGCACCTCGGCGTGAAACTGATGGCGAGGAGCACCCGCAGACTCGCACTCACGCCCGCCGGCAACGCCTACCTCGAAAGGTGCCGGGTCATACTCAATCTCGTCGAATCTGCGGAAACCGGGATCGCCGAAGACCGGCGTTCGCCACGCGGCCTGATCCGTCTCAGCCTACCGCTGACCTTTGGCCTCAAGAAAGTGACCCCGCTATTGCTCGAGTTCACCGAACGCTATCCGGAAGTGAGCCTGCAACTGGATTACACCGATCGACGAGTACATCTGATCGAGGAAGGCATCGACCTGTCCATCCGCATCACTCTTCGGCTCGCGCCGAGCGATGTCGCCAGAAAAATCGGGGAGATCGAGATGCGGACCATCGCCTCCCCGCAGTACCTTGCTCGTCACGGGCGACCCGAGCACCCCAGCGAACTGCTGCAACACGAATGTCTCGCCTACACGAGCACCGGCGATGCGCAGACTTGGCAATACGTCGCCGCAGACGCACCACTCAACGTGCCGATACGCGACCGCATCAGCGCCAACAATGGCGAAGCACTCGTGGCAGCCGCCGTGCAGGGACTCGGCATCACCTATCAACCTGACTTCATTGTGGAAGATCAGCTGAAAACAGGCCAAGTCGAGGAAATCCTCGCTAGTTTTCAGATTCCTAAGCTTGGAATCTACGCCATGCTACCAAGCAACCGTCAGGTGCCGCATCGTGTCCGCGTATTGATGGATTTTCTAGCCGAGCACCTTGTTGAGACAAAATAACGCCAATCATGTTGGAAAGGCTCACACCAAATCGATGCGCCGAATGATGACGACCTGAGTTGCGATTCGTTACCCAGCTTGACGGTCCCTTGAATCGAGGAACGCAGGGTGAAGGATCACGCCGAAACAGCGTTTTACGTGCGTAGGGCTACCGACCACCACCGCGGGAGAGCAACATCGTCCGGTAGTTGACCAAGAAGACGATCAGAACAACTCAAACCGTAGCCCAACAGACATCAAAACTAGCCAAATCACAGCAGGCAGGTGAGCTCCCCAACGTCACAAGCACTTCCTCGGACATGGGCCCGATCGTCGTATTGTCATCGCCGTGACTTAAGTGTTTGGCACTATCAAAACTGGGGTCGATTGGCTTAAGGTGGTGGCTACCAGAACACGGCCCGAAGAAATCCCAACAACCGACAGTACTGACGCCCGATGCAAGCCAATCCCCTCAACCAACCCGTGCGCCTTCGACGCGCCCTCCTGCAAGTCTCAAGCCTGCTGTTACTCAGTATTTTGACGACGGGCTTGTTGGGTCAGTTCGCCGCATGGTCTTTGAGTCGTGCCGACCGTGCAAACAATGAGCTACTCACGCAGTACCTCACGCTGGTGGATGATGCGCGCGGCGCTCAAGCCGCCTTTAAAACACAGGTTCAGGAATGGAAAAACGTCCTGCTACGCGGCGAAGATCCAGCGGAGCGTGACAAGTACCTTGCGGCCTTTACGAAAAGTGAACGCGCGACCAGCGAACGACTCAAGGACTTGGCGGCGGTCGCTGAAAAACTTGAACTCCAAAAACACGCCGACGAGATCAGCTCGATTCGCGTAGCACATGAGGCTCTCGGCGCCTCTTATCGACAAGCACTGTCGCAAACCGGCACCGGCGCGTTCAACGCGACCGTCATCGACCTCCGAGTAAGGGGTATCGATCGCGCGCTCGACGAGCGCATTAATGCGCTCACGGCGACATTCATCTCTGACGAGAACTCCGTCATCGAGCAACTGGCGGTATCGGGGCTAGCTCGCTACCGAACGCTGACCCATGCGCTGTGGGTGTTGATGGCCATATCCACGTTACTCGTGGCAAGCCTTCTCTATCGAATGTTGCGAGACCATACCTGATGAGCGATGGCGCCACGGCATGGGCTGGGCTCGGCTTGTTTCTGATCGGCATCCGCTTGCTGACGAGCCACCTGAAACAGCTAAGCACCGGACCCATCCGTGTCTTTCTGACACGCGCCCTCAATAGGGTTGGCTCCGCCGAACTGGTCGGCTTTGTTTCCGGAGCGCTATCACAGTCGACCAGTGCCGTGACCTTCCTTGCTACCGGCCTACTCTGCAGCGGAGCACTGACCTTGGGGAAGGCACTACCCATGCTCGCATGGGCCAACATCGGCACCTCAGTACTGGTGCTATTGGCGGCCGTCGACGTCCGTACCCTGGTCTTCATACTGCTGGGAGCCGTCGGCATCGCGACCCTGGTCTCAGCAGACCAGTCCGAGCGTAGCCGCCAGATCCTTTATGCCGCCCTCGGTCTCGGCCTGCTCCTGTTCGGTCTGTCGATGATCAAAGACAGCGCGCTCGCCGCGCAGGGCAACGCATGGATCATTGAGTTCTTTCAGTTCGCAGCTTCTGCCGCACCGATCGCCTTCCTCGTGGGGCTCGTGCTTGCGATTGCCGTTCAATCATCAGCGGTCGTTGCCGTCCTGGCATTACCTTTGGTCACGAGTGGACTCATCGCCTTTGATCAAGCCGTGATGCTTATTTACGGCGCAAGCGCAGGCTCCGGTCTCGCCGTGCTGCTACTGGCCTCGGCCACCGACGGGAACGCTCGGCAATTGGCGCTCTGCCAAGCGATCGTGCGCCTCACCACGGCAGGAGTACTCGTTGGGCTACTGGCCCTCGAGACCCATGCTGGCGTGCCTCTAGTCCTTGCAAGCGTCCGTCGGGTGACGGAGTCTCTGCCCTTGCAGACCAGTTTTATCTATCTGCTGTTCCAGATCGCCTTTGCCGCAATCGTGCTGCTCTTTTCAAAGGCGCTGATTCGACTGATCACACGACTATCTCCGCCATCACATGAGGAGCTGCTGTCAAAACCGCTATATCTGTTTGAGGAAGCAACCGAAGAGCCCAGCACTGCCGTCGCGGTTGCCAATCTCGAATACCAGCGCCTTCTCACAGAGCTACCGCATTATCTTGATGATCTGCGCGCTGAACTCGGCGAAAGCACCAATCACCTGTCCGTTGACGCGAGGCACGAAGCAAGCTCACATCTCGCGCGACAAATCGATGAGTTTTTGGATGACACGCTGCAGCGTAATGCGGGAATGGATGCAGCACCGATCTTCACGGCCCGCACCCACCTTCGAACGTTGGTCAACCTACAAATTGCACTGAGCGAACTCCACTCCGAACTTGTAAAGATCCCTGACACCGAGGAAGCGCAATTCAAAAGTCAACTCATCGAGGGGTTGCACGCGCTGCTGGGATTCGCGTCAGAGGCAGTGATCGAGAACTCACCGGAGGCATATGAACTGCTCCACCGCCTTACCGCTGACCGGTCGGGCTTGATCGATCGCGTGCGAAGCAAGCTCCTTGATGGGGTCTCGGCACTGCATGGTCGTGATGCCCTGCTGTCAGCCATCTTAATATTCGAGCGCATCGTCTGGTTGCTACGCCGACTGGCTCCAACCCCTTCGGATGAGAGAAGCAGCGCCGAGTCTACCGCTTGAGTAAAGGCTACCGTGGCAGGAGCGCGCGCGTCGATCACGGAGAACATCAAGCGGAGCTCGAACTTCTTTCAGGTTCGAGCGCCTCGAGAACTAGCCTTCAGGGCGACTGGCTAATCTTCAAGATCTCGCCAATGAACCCGCTGGGCGACAGAGGCAACTCGGGGATGGGTACTAGGATCGCCTGCTCTGCGCTGGCCCGTGGCATTCCAAGGGAGAGAAGGATCCGTAGCGTGAGTTGCTCAGGATAGCCAGGCACAGTTTGGCCCAGCAGCATCGCCTGCAGGCCACCGAGCATCGGCCCGATGATCAGGTTGGCCGCGACCGACTCCGGCATTTCCTCGAAGGTGCCCTGCCTCATGGCCAGTTGGATGTCGCGAGCTAGAAACCCCAAGAAGGTGGATGCCGAATGCGCCACCGGCCAACCCGACTGGACCATCAATTTGCCGAACACCTGAGTACTTGAGCCGAAGTGCAGTACCAGTCGCGTCCCTGTGGCCACTCGAGTCGCCGCATCGGGAATACGCGCGATGAATTGGTCCGCGATCGGCGAGAGCTCCTCTTCCAGTCTCGCTGACAATCCGAAAAATACATGGGCTAACGAGTCGAAGTATTTATAAAACGTACCTCGAGAGACGCCCACTCGATCGATCAGATCGTTTATCGAGATATTGCTGATCGGCGTTTTCGCGAGCAACTCGAGCGCTGCTGAAAAAAGACGTGCTTGCATTTGTGCGCGTCGCTTCGCTGCGACGCGCGGTCGGTGATCAACTCTTTTCGCAGGCTCTTTAGGCACGGTACCCGACAGCTTCAAACGTTCAGCAAGTGACGTCCGGACCCACGTCCAAATGGAAAGAACAGCTCTATTCTGCCCTGCCATTGAACATAAAAGGGCTTAGTTCACAGTTATCGACGCCATCTGTTTCATATTATACAATTGTTTATTATGATTTCGACCGTCCTACCTTGTCAGTCGCCCGCTGAGGAGCTTTCCCCGTGAGAATTCAGCCCAAGTTGTTACTCCCAAAATTATTGGTGATCCTCCACGCGGCCGGCGCCGCCTGGCTTATCGGCGGCCCGGTCGCCTTGGCGGATCGTCAAAACGAGCATGCGCCGAGCGCACCTGCTTTTTTCATCACGCCGGACACCGGAACGAGAATCGACACGCCGGCGCGAAACACTCAGTTTCTATGTATCGCAGCGCTTCCGATACCGCCTGCCGACATCACGCTGACAACAACCCAAACGCCATGGGTGCAGGGCCATAAAGTCCTACCCTCCAAAATTCCGTTTGTCTCAGGGGCCGTCAATTGGAAGGACGTACCCAATGCACACCCTGAGTTCAAAACGTGGGTTCATGAAGGGCAACGTCACTTCAAGGGCAACGGAATTCCCAACCACCCAACCGGCACCTTTCCGGTGCAAGCCGATACAGCCGCCTATCCCTACTATGCGGCGGCGCCTGCCGCGGGTTACTCGAGCGCAGCCGCTATTCCGATCGGCCCCTATGATCTCGACGTTAGCGTCCCCGCCGACCCGGTGTATTCGGACACCCCGACCTGCATCAGTGACTTGATGATAGGTGTCGTCACACAAACCGGCGCCGTATGGCACGCCAACCTCGCCTATGCCGGCGTATGGGTAGATCCGATCGCCGCACTGCCCGTCGATCAGTGCTGGGGCCACCCGTACAACACGATCTACCACTACCATGGCTACTCGTGGAAGTGTTTCCCGCACCAGGGTGAAGCTCACGAGCACTCACCACTGTTCGGATATGCGATGGATGGCTTCGGGGTCTACGGCCCCCGTGGGGATGGCGGCAAGTTACTCACCAATGCTGATCTAGACGAGTGTCACGGACACTTCGGACACATCGAATGGGACGGTCAGTGGAGAAACATGTACCACTATCATCTCAACCACGAATACCCCTACGGCCCCGGCTGCTACCGCGGCACCCCCGGAATCGTTGTCAGCCGGATAAAGCACTCGCATGGCTTCCCGGAAGCCCGGACCTTGCCGCCGATGGACGTGGCGCCGCCGACTGACAGCGACGGCAACACATTGCGCTAGAAAGACTCTGCTGGCGCTCGGCTGCCGCATTTACCGCGACTCCGCCGAGCGCCACTGGGTTCTTGGTTCTCACAACTTAGCCCGCACCCGCGCCCTCTAGGGCCTGGGTACAAGGTAGCCAGCATGACCTCTTTGTTATTCACACCGACCGCCACCATGCGCCTCGAGAGTAAACGCCAGAGAGTGGTTTACCGACTTTTGGTCTTGTTGATGGCGCTTGGCCAATTTCTATGCGCCGCAGGCTCCGGCCCATCCTCGGGGCCAGATCCAGTGTCCGCGTGGACGCATACCGCCATGAATGTGGCGAATACCGCGCTTGGCCTGATTGTTTTTATACCCCGAACCCGCGCAATGGCCGCCGTGTTGTCCGCCACGATTTCGGCGCTTTCGATGGCCGCAAACTACATCTTTTACGGCGCACCCTATTTTGTAAAGTTACTGCCCTTTGACGGATTACTCTTCATCGTGTCGTTACTGATAACCATGCATTATTTGCCAGACTTGCGGCATACGCTTGACCATGAAAGATCCAAGCCGCACTAAGACGGAAGATTTACCCGACAGGAACGTACAGATCAACTGGGGAAGTTGACTCGACGGTCGCTCATGCGATCAGCGTATGGCGACCTCCAGATCGACACGACGGACGGCTTCGAGCGCAAGTAGCTATTCGAGGTTCAGTTGCTTGAGTTCCGCGAACTGCTGTCGAAGATCGTTGATCTCAGACGCGTGACTGGTGAGCTGTACCTTTGGGGCTCGAGCACAAAGGCTTCCTAGGAGGGCGTCACACGCTACTTTTGTACTTCGTTCAGAAGCATCGGGGCCAGTTCGTCGTAGCGAACACCCTAAACAGTCCCCGCCGAGTCGCGAATCACCAATTCTGAATAAACCTTGTCAACTTCCTCGGCGATAAGTCCGTACTGCAACGGCCGCGCCGGATCCGTTTTCAGATGGAAACTTACCGGACCGACCTCAGTGCCTGGAAGACTCTAGATCCCTCCGCTACTCAAGCAGGAGGGACGTCGATTCCGACTCGATTGCCGCCGGCGGCTTGCCCAAAATGTCGTAGACGACGGGGGCACCGCGCGCGATCTCGTTCACCCAACAATTCGTAGAACGTTTTGCGACGCGCCATTGTCAGGCTTCAGACTTCGGCAACATTTCGCGAAATTCAGTTTCCGAAATCGGCGTACCGTTTTTGATTGCTACCGCAAGATTATAACGTGGACTTCCTTCTTGATCGAAGCGACGGCACCAGTAAATCTTGCTGTCATACGCTACAGGAACGCCTTCAACGTCGAGAAATTTAACCGTAGGTTCGAAATTCATATCTGCCATAACTCTACCCTCATACACCATCTCCAAATGCGAAGACAGACGCTCTCCAGGAACCCGCGCGGTAGCGTCGCCCCGTCGTCCGCCAGCCAGCGAGGCGAAAGATTCAATCCATCAATCGCGAGAGAGGGCGCCCAGTCATGCTCAAGGCGTGAGCGAGTCCCACGGATTTATCAAATCGACGCCGGTCATTGCAAAGTTGGCCGCGTTGCGGGTCACGACGATCATTCCATGGGTGAGCGCCGTCGCCGCGATCAACGCATCTCGCTCTGCCCGAGGATCGGGCACATGCAACTGGGCGCAGCGTTTTGCAATGACGGCATCGACGGCGAGAATACGTCCATCGAACGCCACCATGACCTGACCCTCCAACCACGTGCGCAGCATCGCGCCTTGCGCAGCGTCCCGCCGTTCGACTTGGAGAACGCCGAGTTCTAGTTCGAGCACGCTGATGGCGGAGAGGTAGAGCGATACGGTCGCGACGCCGTCCGCCCATCTGACAACATTCGAATCGGCCCTACCGGAACCTGCTTTCCTCAATTCCGATATGACATTCGTGTCGAGTAGATACATCAGGTGAGGTCAACGGGCCGGGCGCGGACCACGATCTTCGCCGGATCGAACTCTGCATCCACGACGGACCGCATCGCCAACAGCTCGCTAAGCTTTGCCGGCTGGCCCAGAAGTCGCTGGTAGTCCTGCATGCTCAACAGCACATGGGCGGGCTTGCCGCGATCGGTGATGAATACGGGCCCGTGGTTCGCTGCCTTCTTCGCGCCACTCGTGTCCTGATTGAACTCGCGGCTGGATAAGGTCTTGATGGACATGAGTGTGATCCCAACGCACGCAAATTCTAATGTAGTAACGTTACTACAATAGCCCTCCGAGAGCAAGCGCTGCAGACGACGCGGGTCAGCTACTCAGTGGTAGAGCACGTTGCCGATCATATACTTACACGCGACGGGTATCTCGCGGGTCTCTGACGACCGTACTGGCATCGCGCGCACCACTTCCACTGCGGCTAGTCGCTTTCTTTATTGTCTAGCACAACGCTATACTTGTACAGTAAATAGGACAAGTTACTATGCGAATCGTATCATTCTCTGAAGCTCGGAACGGGCTAAAAAAACTAATCGACGATGTCGTTGAAGACGCCGACGTGACCGTCATTTCGCGCCGCGACGCTCCTGATGCGGTGATGATGTCGCTAGATACCTTTAATGGCTGGATGGAGACGGTCCACCTACTGAAGACTCCTGCGAACGCGACTCACTTAAGCAAGTCCATTCAGCAACTACGTTCAGGGACGACGCGGGCGAGGACGCTCGTTGAGCCTTAAGCGCATCGTTTGGACAAGCGCCGCTTGGCAAGACTATGTCTATTGGCAGGGTCAGGACAAGAAAACACTTAAACGAATCAACACGCTGATTCAGGAGACAGTACGTGAACCCTTTACGGGGATTGGTAAGCCAGAACCTCTTCGGGAAAACCTCTCTGGATTCTGGTCAAGACGTATCGACGATACGCATCGACTTGTCTACACCGTAGAGAATGAAAGTGTAGCGATCATCGCCTGCCGCTATCACTACAATTAATAGCCTAGGTATCGGCTTTTCACTCCCACTCAATCATCAACGAGCCTTCTAAGCTGTTGATTTCAAAGTAGTTCCAAGTAGCGGGGTCGATTTTTACCGTCATTTTTACCGTCAAAGTGTCAGGCACCAGCATTGGCGCGGGTTTGCGGGCGATTCGGCCGAAAGTGACCTTTCGAGGTCTATCGAGATCTATCGGCTTCATCGAGCCGGCTTTGACCCTTCATCGGGCGATCGGATCACCCTCCGCGATCACCACCTGCAGGTCAAAGAAGTGCGTTCCCACGAAGTGAAGCATACGTTCTTCGTCAGCTAGGACCAATGACAGTGCAACCCTTGCTTCGACCTGCTCGCCGTCTACAGCAGCGATGGACGCACGGAGATCGTCGTCGGAACTACTGCGCGCAAACTGATACATGGCCGCGCACGTCGGACATAGCGCAAGTCTGTTTTCATAAAAGTGTTGGGATAGCCGTTTCAGCACTTGCACGGCCTCAAAGTAGTACTCACCCGTACGAAGCTTGAATGGCATCTCGTTCGAGCACGATTGGCAAACCATTTGTCCGTGTGCGTTCGTATATTTCGCGCGAAGGTATGCCTTGGCCTCGGCGACGACGCCCGGCAGATTCGGCTGGATCGAGCGTTCTCTTCGCACCGCCGAGTTCTCGGGAGCGTTGTCGCGATGCTCCAAAACGCCCCTCCGCCGTCTCGCTGGATTGCGAACCTCCTCTTCAGGTTGCTCAGGCCTAACAGCATGCTGCTTGATAAGGGCCGCTGCAGTCTTGGGATCGACACCGGACTCGCGCAATGCGTTTGCCACCTCCGTAGCGGCCCCAAGCCCGTCGAAGCCAAACTCTCGTGCTACAAGATCCTTTCGTCGAAAATCGGCGGACTGCCGCTGGATAGCCTCCTCG
>Ga0164297_10005324_pt1 | contig 11089 bp, 9 predicted proteins | sample GEODES058metaG_FD_113539 | JGI IMG/M metagenome (GOLD analysis project Ga0164297, IMG submission 113539) | Dystrophic lake water microbial communities from Trout Bog Lake, Wisconsin, USA - GEODES058 metaG | ecosystem: Environmental > Aquatic > Freshwater > Lake | place: USA: Trout Bog Lake...
AGGCGCGGTGGATGACCACGCCTGCTGTGGTTCGCGCAACTGGCGCAGTGCAGGGCGACGCAGGGCGGCCACTGTTGAGAGAGCAGCTGCAATTGCGCCCGAGAGCAGATGGAGCTGACGGCCTCGAGCTGCACCCGTTGCCTTCAGAGCTGTCGTTCGAGAAGGGTCTGTTCGTCCTTGTACGCGCAATCCAGTTGCTCACGTCGTCACAGCCGGGCAAAGTGGTGGTTGTTGGTTTGGGAGGCCCCAGCGGCGCTGGCAAGTCAGAGCTCGCTCGCCGCCTGCAGCAGCTGACGCCAGTGACGACTGTTTCGCTGCATAACTTCTTGAGCTTGCCGTCAAGCCCGACAGACAACACGCCTGGCACGCCTTCTCAAGGCGAAACTGTCAACTTCGACGACCCAGCAAACACGGACTTCGACTGCTTGGTTGGCGTGCTTACAGCGTTGAAGCAGCACCAGGAGGCGCAGTCGCCTGTGTGGGATTTCAAAGAGTCGAGGCGGAGTGGATGGCAACACCTGAAAGTAGGTCCGAGCAACGTGGTCCTTGTCGAGGGAATTTACGCGCTTGCTCCAGCCGTCCGCCCGCTGCTTGACATCTCCGTCTCCGTGTCTGGCGGAGTGCATTTTGACCTGATCAAGCGCATCCAGAGGGATGTGGGGCGCACGGAGCAATCGCCGCGCGAGATTATTCAGCAGATTGCGGATACTGTGTTCCCGATGTACAAGCTGCACGTGGAGCCGAGCTTGAGCAGCTCCAGCATACGCATTCGGAACACGTTCAACCCGTTCGCGGGGTTGGTGAAAAACGCTACGTATACGCTGAAGAGCGACCACCCTGACCGCGTGACTGTCGACCGTGCTGCCCGCTATTTGGCCACTGGCAGCTGCGATGATGAGCACCCGGATGCGGGCATCGACATCGACGCTGTCGTGTCCCGCGAGACGGAACACACCGCAGATTTATACCTGATGCCGCCTGGTGAGGACGCGGAAACGTGTCGTGACTGGATAAGAATGAGACAACGTGACGGCCGCTACAGTCTCAGCTTCGAGGAATTCGTGACTGATGGCGATGTGCTCATCAGCCCGCACCTGTCCTTCGACGTACCTGTCCGCACATTGAGCGGCTTGATGGCGCTGGGCTACTCGCTCGGCGCCATAATAAAGCGGGAGACACTGGTTCTCCGCCGCCGCCAGCAACAGCCCACCACTGACGCGACGAGCGCAGCGCTGTGTGGACTCACTGTCAAGTTCGACACCATTTTGCAGCTGGGCAGCCGCTATGCGCAAGTCGAAGGCCCTGTTAGGGCCACTGTTGAAGCTGCAGGCACCGCGCTTGGCCTGGATGGCACGTACTTGCCGCGCTCATTCATCGAGCTGGTCCAAATCAGCCGCCTGCTCGCGGAATGCCCGCCAAAGCTAGATGATTTCTTGCCTAGCTCAGTTTCGTCTCACCGGCCATCTCCGCTTGACTTGGACGCCATCACAACAGCTGCGACTTTGCAACAGCAGCAACAAGGGCCGCCAACAACACCACCCACTCGCGGCCCCGCGCCGCGTACATCAAAGCCAGTTGGCGGTCATGCCGCCGCCGGCGGCGGCGGCTGCGGTGCTGCTCCGGCAGACAGCCCTGGCGGGACGAGTCTATACACGCGACCAGGCTGGAGCACGGCCCCTGCTCCGCGGCCGAACCAGGTGACTGCTGCATCCACGCCTAGCGCACGGAGATTATTGAGGCTCGATGATACTGCCGAGAATGAAGCATCTCCACCTGTAGCGGCTGGTGAAGGCATCGCTGTGTCCCGGCATGCGCTTCCTGTGGTGCTGCACAGCGATGACGGCAGCAACAGCGCGAGGGCCACGCCTGCGGTGGAGCGCTCGAGTCTCGTTGCGAGGCAACTCAGTGCGCTGGAGGAAGCGGTGATGGCGTTGGAGCTTCGGGTGGGTGCTGACAAGCGGCCGCCATCTGTGTCCCTTCCCTCGACTACGCTAGCACTCGCGCTGGCCACCGGCGTCGCACTCGGCGCTGCATGCGCCAGCATATGGAGCAGATCATCAAGGCGGTGACCGAACGGGGCTTCTCGTTGCATCGTCATCGTTCACGCATGTGTTTTTATTGGCCTCTGCGATCGTCAGCTTTGCGCGAGAGCACCACCCGCCGGCATTGCATTGCGTCTGGAGACACTAAGCGTGACTGCTGTCTCTGCCTGAGACGCTCGCCTTCGCTCAACAGCATGATCTGTTGCAAACATGAGCACTGCAACGCCTGGGACGACGAGCATGACGATGAGCGGCAAGTACGTCGTGGCGCGCGTGCTGCCTTTGAAGCTGGCTGCTGACGGGAGCGCCCCCGCTTCTGCGGCGAGGGAGGCGTTGGCGCTCTCGCAGGCCCGGGGCATCCTGGACCAGGTGCTGGCAAGGATGAAGCAAAGCACACACACGTGTAATCGAGACACCGCCATCGCGAACGTGTGGCTTTCAGCTTCACGAGGCGGGCGCGGATTGAACTGGATGAGCGATGGGGCGCGCCAGGGGGAAACCCACGGGCTTGGGGGAAGCATATGCTCGAGGACAGGCTCTGTTGGGTAGCCCTAGCTTCGAACCTCTCGCTGTTGCGCGTGTTCTGCGCCCGCACCCGCGTGTGCACACCTCCATCTCAAGTCGGACACGGTGCTCGCTACTGCTCAGTCACGCGTCCCACCCATGGCGTGGGCCCAGCAATTGAACGCACTGGTGGTACCGCCGCCGCCGCCTTCTGGAAACCACCCCACGGCTGCTGGCGGCGCGGCGCTGTACCACCCGCAGCACACCGCGCAGTGGGCGCTCCCGCACGGCATGTTGGCGCAGCAACCCGCCCCGGGCTCAGTCGCCGCGTCCATCGAAGCTGAAGCTTCCCGCCGGGTTGCTGTTGTGCTCCACTTCCTCCTGTCAAACGGCCACATCACCGCGGACACCGCGGTGCGTACCTCCCTATCACTGCCCCTGCTTCGTTCACTGGCGCGGCCGCGCGTGCACGCCGTCACGTACGTGGGTTCTGACACCCATCCGCGTGCTTGCGTCCCCCGGTTTATTCGTGGTTGCACGACGCCCCGCCAGTTGCTCGCGTTGCAGTACGTCACGCCTCTGGCCCACGGTATGGCAGCCGCCCCTGCGCCCGCGCGGGTCGCACGACCGCCGAAAGCGCCGCGTCGCGTGGCGGCCCCTAAGAGCAGTCGGCCAGTGGCAAGCCCTAAACCCGTGCCCCTGGCCGTGGCCGTACCTGAGCCTGAGGAGGAGCCGGAACCGCAGCCCGGCGACGGGCGGCGGTCGCGGCGACGAAAGCGCAGCAGGCTGGACGACGACGTGTTCGTGCCGCTGCCTTTGGGACCAGGCCCAGCGCCGGGGGCCACCAATGACCACGGGACGGGACCCAAAGCCCGCCTCCGGTGGACGGGGGAGCTGAAGGACGCCTTCGATACGGCGGTGCAGAGTCTTGGCGGACTGGTGTTTGCGCAGCCAGCACAGATATTGGCGTACATGCGCGCTGCCAACAACGACGTTCCACCGCAAGTCACCTGCGCGGATGGCCAGACCATCACACTCAGTCTGAACCACCTGAAGAGCTTCTTACAGAAGAAGCGGCTGGTGGCCATCCAGGAGGGGACGCTTGACCCGGCGGACATCGGGTCTGGACGAGCGTCACACTTGGTGTACCGAGCCAACGGACCTGGTTCGCGTGCTGGCACGGGTCCGCTGGGCGGCGCGGCAGCTGCAACTAGTGAATATGACGAGGATGGTGACGGAAATGAGGGCCATGTGCAGCAGCAGCAGCGAGCATGGGGCGGTGCGATGAGTGGCGGTGGCCACGCGGCTGCTTCCAAGCGCGCGCCCAGCGCTGTGGCCGCAGCAGCAGTCCAAGCCGCGCTTCCTCTCATGATGCCGCCGCAAGCGCGTGTGCCCCCGTCATCTGCAGCGAGGCTCCTTGCATTGTTGGCTGCCACCGACCCGCCCAATAAACCTGCTGCCAACGGCGGCGCGGATACTGGCAGCAAGCAGCCTGCTGTGCATGCAATGGCGTGAGCGTGGAAGCGGTCCATGAATGAGAGAAAGACAGTGGTACTAGATAGAGTAGATGCAGAGATTGCAGCATATGTGTGGCATCACATCATCTTGTTATTTGCATTAGAAAGGTTGCTGCTTCACTGTTTGGGAGATGCAGCTAGTTCGCCAGCCCGCTTGGCAGCCGCCTGAAAGTCGTGTGTCACATTTTCGTAACCGATGTGTGTCAGCAAGCCGGTAGCTGCGATGGCGGCATGCGGCTGGCCGTGAAGGCCAGAGACGACAAGTCTTTTATGCGCCTTCGTCAGCCTTCCATGTGCGTCCTGCAATGCATCCAGCCCAGTGGCATCCACACTGAGCAGAGCGCTGCAATCGAGGTGCAGGACCACGCAGCGCGGTGCATGCAACACAGTATCCACAGCAGCATGAAGCTTGTCGGTAGAGCCGAAGAGAAGCATGCCTTCTAAGCGAACCGTCTCAACTCCCGCAGCGGAAGTTTGACCATCGAGCAGAGCGACAGTGGACGCATCGTCCACGCGCTTGAGATACAAGATGACAGACAATGCGAGGCCAGCTTCAACAGCGAGCGTGACGTCTGTGAGCACGGTCAATGCGAAGCTGAGCAGGTACACGGACGCCTCGCCGGCAGGCAAGCCGGGCAGTTGCTTAAAAGTGCGCCATTCGCCCATGTTGATGGCTACCATCACCAACACTGCCGCCAATGCCGGCAGAGGGACGCGCGATGCGAGCGGCGACGCGAACGACATGATGGCGAGAACGACTACCGCATGGACCATGCCAGCTACTGGACTGCGGCCCCGGCTACGCACATTCGCAGCCGTACGTGCCAGTGCGCCTGTAGCGGGTAAGCCGCCAAGGGAAGCAGTTGCAAGGTTGCCCAAGCCGAGTGCTATCAACTCGGTATTGCTATCACTGCGGTCATCAACTTCGTCCGCGATCATGCCGTCCGCAACGACGCAGCACAGGAGGCTCTCGATTGCGCCAAGCAGTGCAATAGTGAAGCTGGGCTTGAGCAGCGCGACGACGGTGTCTGCCGATGGCAGGGCGAAGTGAGGTGCGGGCACGCCGGCAGGAATGTCACCGAAGCGTGAGGCGATGGTGTCGATGCCTGTGGCGATTCCAGCTGCCTGCAAGCCAGACACCGCGGCTGTAGCGGCTACAACAGTGAAGATCTGGGGCGGCAGAACGCTCGCCCATGCAGCTGGGTAGGTGCGCAAGAGGATGAGGCATGCGGCTGCGAGCGCCAGTGACGGGCCATGCATGAAGTCCATATGATGGAACACGAACTCGAGCTTGTCTAAGAAACCGGGCGGCACCGCACCTTCGCCGGGAGGCAGATGCAAGCCCAAGGCGTCCTTGAGCTGGGTGCTTAGAATGAAAACGGCTATGCCAGCGGTGAAGCCAGATACTACAGGATGCGGCACGCGCTGGATGAGTTTCCCCAGTCCCAAACTGCCCATGGCGATGAGCATGAGGCCCGACAGGGCGGTGCATGTTATCAAACCCTCGGCTCCGTACTCGTGGCTGACGCCCACTATGACGGGGATAAATGCCGCTGTCGGGCCTGTTACGTTCACGCGGCTACCCCCGAAGGCTGACACGATGAACCCCGCGGAGATGGCGGTGAGAAGGCCGGCATGGGGAGTGCTTTCTGATGCGATGCCCAGGGCCATGGACAAGGCAAGGGCAATAACGCCGACTGTGGCACCCGCGAGTGCGTCGCGCCGTATATCAGAGGCTGTGTAGCCCGACGCCAGGACGTCCAGCATCTTGGGCCGGAAAACACCTCCCGCGGGAGCGCGCACAGGCAGCGCAGCCTGGGGAGGTGTGGTCGAGGTTGCAATGGCCATCATTTCTGCCGACGCTGCTGTCGTTGAAGCGGCCAGCCACGCGCGGAGGCCACCGCGCAGGACGTGCAGCTTATTTCGGCATGCGGATGCCAGCTCGTGTGCGGCTCGTGACGCGACGGCGTCGTCTTCATCCATGATCACTAACGCAGCGTCAGGAGAAACCGCAAAGAGCACATCATCCACAAAGCTGGGATTTGAATACGACACACGCTCCGCATGGCCGTCCGCATCCACGGCCACTGGAAGCGGGGCGAGGGCAGGCACGCGCACTACGGTGTGCGCGACTACGCCGGCGGGCAATGTTTGTTCCTCTCGACTTGGTGTCCGTCGCACGTCCAGCAGAACTGCATTTTGCTGCGCCAGTATCTGGTTCGCTTCTTGAGGGGACACGTGCTTGATCCTGAAGGGGGCGTGGGGTGCGTGTCAAGAGCAGCCTGGTCAGCACTGCAACAGAAATTCTGTAGAGACGAGAAGCAACACACGCGGGAGGCAACGGCCGTCCGTCGCCCAGGCACGCACGATGTGTCTCTCATGAGGGTGAACACCAGTGGCGCAGCGCCAGCAAGGCCAGCTGCGAGTGCGAAGGAGACCGTCTCTGAGCTGGCTTCTGCTGCGGATGCGGTGTGCGCAACCACGTTGGCGTCGAGGACAGCCCTAGGCGATGGTCGTGTTGTCCATGCAGGCCGACGTGCACCACGAGCACGGTGAGTCTTCGCGTGTCGCGGGCGAGGTGAGGGGCCGACGTTAGTGGCGTGGTGGGCACCAGCCAGGACGCTTGCTGTGGCGTCCATGCCGACACCGTGCACTGTGCTGCAGACAGACACCGGAGCGCGACAGTCGACCCGCGTATGTGGCTCACACGACGGCTGGACTAACTTGACTGAACTCGCAGAGTCGACGGTTTTGTGATGCACTTTTTGGTCCTCCTAGCCGAGCACGCCGTGCACACACATGGCTACCGCTGCTGTGGAAGTGGAGGCGCTGAGCAGGAAGCTGAGCGAGCTCCTGGGCAAGCACCCGGAGGTGAGTCCTCCCTGGGCTCCCTCGTGTGCGCCCAACACCGTCAACGAGGCAGCGCCCCCCGTCCATGCCGCCGCACTGGCCCCCACGCGGCGTGCAGCGCCCCAGACGCACGAGGAGAGGCATAGCTGCGCTCTGCGCGCGTGTTTTTCTTGTGTCAGAGCCCCCGCCCCGCGCGTGGGACGCCCACTTTGACTAGAGGCGCCACGAGGCAGCGTGTCTCTGACCCTCTCCCGCGGCTTGGCCCTCGTGCCACGCAGCTCACGAAGGACGTGGTGGACAGCTTGAAGGTGCTGGTGGAAGACGTGGCGGCCGTGAACGCAGAGGGCGGCGCAGAGGTACGTGTGACGACACACTGACAGAAGGGGCCTTGTGCTCCGACACCGGCGCTGGTGCACACCCCCACCGCGTGCGCGCCCCAAGACGCGGCCCACGCGCGCTGTACGCTGTCGCACTGGTTATTCTGACGGCTCGGAACGGCACGCACACACGGGGCTGTGTGTTTTGTGTCTCCACGCTCGACAGCTGGCAGTGGATGGCAACACGGGCGACGCTGACGTGCACAACAGCATCCTGCGCCGCACGCAATTCAACGTCAGGTCGCGGGCACAAGGCACGTGCGCGGACACAGACAAGCACACCAGGCGTGAGTGTCTCACCACCGAACGTGGATGTTCTGCCAAACCAAACCAGGCGAGGAGTCCACCGAGAAGGTGGAAGGCATGCTGGACCCGGTGTCCGGCTCCGGCCTGGGTGAACGCCTGATCACGACGCCGAACCAATACACGTCTGGCGGCACTGAGGGCCTCGCGCAGTTCAAGAAAGGCTTCCTCCGTTTCAAGCAGGAGGTGATCCGCACGCACGCGGATCACTTCAAGTCGCTCGCGGCGTCGCAGTCGCCAAAAGTCATGGTCATCGCCTGCTGCGACTCCCGGGTCGACCCCGCGCTGCTCATGGGCGCCGGCCCGGGCGACATTTTCACTGTCCGGTACGTTTTTTTGGGCCCCAGTCCTCCGCGCCCTCTGCTGACTTGCTGTGCATTCCGCGCTCTTTCTCGTGCAGCAACATCGCGAACCTGGTGCCTCCGTTCGAGCGCCAGGGCACATTCCACGGCACGAGTGCGGCGCTGGAGTATGCAGTGTGCGCACTCAAGGTGGAGCATATCGTGGTGATGGGCCACCAGAAGTGCGGCGGCATCCGGGCACTCATGGAGCGCGGCAAGGAGGTGCAAGCGCGCAATGACTTCATCGACAATTGGATGGAGATCGCAAGCGCGGCGTGCGAGCGCACCCGCCTGGACGCAGGGCAGATGGACTTGGCGCAGCAGTGCGCCTACTGCGAGCGGGAGAGCATCAATGTCAGCCTGGCGAACCTGCTCACCTTCCCCTGGATCAAGGACGCCGTCTCTCGGCGGGCGCTGCAGCTGCATGGGTGGTACTACGACATGGAGCAGTCAGCCATGAGCACCTGGAAGCTCCGGTACCAGATCACCGACTACACGAAGCTGCAGTAGAGCTGTACACCCCCGGCACAATCAGGAAGGACATCAACCCGGGAAGCAGACACACGCAAGCAAGCAGACCACGTTGAACAGAGTCTGTTCAACAGACCTTCGCTTGTCGCATACATGCACTCTTGAAACGCACTCTCTACTGCTTGCCATGTAGCCCTCCTCCATACGCTCCATGCCTTGGCCTCGTCTCGCCACTGCCGCCGCGGCCACTCCTGTCCTTGCGCTCTTCCATGCCATCGGCTACTCCTTCGCGTCCACACGCCTGAGCGGACGCGCATACGCTCGCCATGGCAACGACACAGCCGCCACACTGTTCGGCGCGTGCTTCGCAAACACAGTGTCTCTCTACGCCTTGGTCCTGCTCGATGTCGGGGCACTGTTTGACACAGACACGATGCTGCTTGCCTGGCGCGCGGCGCTCAGCTGCCTCCTCGCGCACGTGCTCGTCATCACCCCCTGCTACGCGCTCTACACAGCCGCTGCGAAGCCCCACGCGCAGGGGCAGCAGAAAAGGAGACTGAGTGGAGGCCTGGTGCGCGGCCTCGCCTGTGCTGTCCTCGGTGACGCCGCGCTGCTGTATGTCCTGTGGACTGCTGAGTTTGCACCTGACGTGTCTGCGGGGAAGTCATCATCGTTGCTATATCGAAGAGGCACGGTGCCTGAACACGAGCTAAGTTGGCAGTACGTGCTGTCACGCTGCATGCGCCGCGCCGCTGTTCTCGGCGTCGCACTCGCAGCTGTACTCGCAGGCTATGCAGCTGTGTGGTGGCCCTTCTCTACCGCGTCCGTGTTCGCGCTTGAGGCCGACCCTGGAGCCTTGGGTAGATTACAGCGCAGTTACGTCGCCGCGTTGAGCCAGCTCGTCACGAAACAGAAACGCATTGCGTTGTTACTTGCGGAGCGGGATGGCGCTGCCGATGCGCTCCCTTCCGGCCACCCTAAACAGGGAGGCCATGCGTCTCCTTCGGCCTCACAGCAGAGCCGCGGCCCCGTCGGACGCGTCCTGTCCAGACTCGCATCATTCGCAAGACGCGGCTCAGAGCAGCTTGGCTCAACGAACGCGGCAGCATCTCAAGCAGCCACACTGTCGGGATTGCAGCTTGAAGCCGAATTGTTGAGAGATCTGTGCGCTTCTCTTGGCGACGATCTCGCGCAGTGTTTAGCGGCTGTCCAACGCTCCGCAAGCAGTCGGTCATGGCGTGGTCGCCTCGATGATGGCGCGGCCCTTGCAACCAGCGTGTTCTGCCTTGTGCACCTGTACCGGTCACTCCGCCACCTCGTCTTGGGCGAAGCGGACGGAGACATGACTGCGTCGCTGGATCTTGTATCTACGGCTCTGCAGCGCGAAGCTGCGGATGCTGTAGCAGGCGGCGTCGGCAGCGGTGGAGGAAAGCTGAGGTTGTATGCGACAGTTGCTAGTGTTGCTTTGATTGGGTTCGTCACCGCCGCATCGTTGCGCACATTCTTCGATACTGTGCAACGACTCGCGCAACGCCTTGCGCGTGGCGGCGTCTGGCCTGGGGGCTCCTCTGGCAGGAACAAGGCCTTGCAAGGCGGCGGTAAGCGGGTCAATAAGACCACCACTGGCGTCAGCGCCGTCGGCGGACCGGGGTTAACAACCGGCGCGAGCATCATACTGCTGGCCAGTCAAACCACTGGCTTGTACGGCCTCGCGTCTGTTTTACTCATGAGAGACAGGCTGCCCCGCCGACCCAAGGAGACGCTCGGCGCAGCGCTGGGTAAAGATGTGCCGTTCCGCTTCTTCGAGGACGCGTTCGATGCCATGTATGTCGCCACGGCGCTGGTCACTGTGTGCGTCCTTGGAGTGCAGTACCAGCAGCAGAAGCGCGCTTTGAGGGGTGATTGACACGCTGTTGATGCACGCGCATCCGGTGTGCACCTAGACAAACACTTCAGTTCCTCTTTGACGCGCGCTGCCACGTCACATCCCCGTCTGCGTTCCCCCCTTCGCCTCAACACATGCCGCGCCAGATGGACCGCCCGGCAGGCAGCCTCCCAGCCTCCGTGTCCACCTGGTTCTCCGCGCAGGAGCCCGGTCTGCTGGACAGCCGCGCCGTGCGTCGCCACCTGGAGCCGTACAGCCCGCACACGTGGCCCAAAGTCACGCGACTGACGCTGCTCTATGGTGTCGCTGCACTCCGCAAAGCGTACGGACAACAACCACTCTCTGTCGGCGAGCTGGAGGACCTTGTCGGTACGCAGGCACACACGCGCGCACGCACACGGCACGCGCGGCGGGCTGTTTTCAGGGCAACAAGCAAAGTTGTTTGCGTTGTCTCACAAAGCACGCCGCAGCGCAGCTGTGTGTAACTCACACGCACCTGTCTCTCTCCCACCTACTGCACAGCACGTGCGCAGGTAGCTGTCACCGTTGAAGAAGGACTCCCTGAGCTGATGACCAAGGCACGTGTTTCATCGCTGGAGTCGCGGCCCTGCATTGGTTGTGCACAGCGGCGCTGACCTTATGGTCTTCTGTGCCCCTTGCGTGTGCTTGAACCAGGTGGACACGTTCCAGTCCGACGTGGCTGCGTTGACCGCGGACCTGCGTGGCGGGCGCAGCGGGGCCGTGCAGCAGCCTGGCACAGGCGTTGCGTTTGAACAACAACCTGTGTCTTCAGCGCAGC